>Ga0233427_10001830_pt1 | contig 21520 bp, 19 predicted proteins | sample SI_118_April2016_5_FD_179885 | JGI IMG/M metagenome (GOLD analysis project Ga0233427, IMG submission 179885) | Seawater microbial communities from Saanich Inlet, British Columbia, Canada - SI_118_April2016_100_MG | ecosystem: Environmental > Aquatic > Marine > Inlet | place: Canada: British...
GCAAGGGCGGCGAACCGCCCCGCCGTCGCCTCGAAACGGGCCGGAAGCGCTGATTCGGCGAGTTCCGGAGACGCTGCCGTCGTGGCCGGCGGGAACTGGTGAAACTGGTTCTTCGGTCACACCTCCACCCGTCGGGCCCTCCCAGCCCGTAGCGTTTTGAGGTGCCAACTTCTCAGAACCTCGGGGGCACGCGCCCCGACCTCCGCAACGTCGCTGTGATCGCACACGTCGACCACGGCAAGACGACTCTCGTCGACGCCCTCCTCCGGCAGTCCGGTGTGTTCCGGGCCAACGAGGACGTGGCCGAACGTGTCATGGACTCCATGGACCTGGAGCGCGAGAAGGGGATCACAATCCTCGCCAAGAACGCGGCGATCCGCCGGGGCGACGTGAAGATCAACATCGTCGACACGCCTGGCCACGCTGACTTCGGTGGCGAGGTGGAACGCGCCCTGACCATGGTCGATGGCGTGATCCTGCTCGTCGACTCCGCCGAGGGGCCACGTCCGCAGACCCGGTTCGTGCTCCGCAAGGCGCTCGAGGCCGGCCTCGCCATCGTGCTCGTCGTGAACAAGGTCGACCGACCCGATGCCCGTATCGCCGAGGTGATCGACGAGACCTACGAGCTGTTCCTGGACCTCGGTGCAACCGAGGAGCAGATCGAATTCCCGATCGTCTACACCGACGCCCGCGCCGGCTCCGCCACCCTTGAGCCGGCCATACCCGGTACGGACATGGAACCATTCTTCGAGGTGGTCATCAACCACGTGCCGCCGCCATCCTTCGACGAGGATGCCCCGCTGCGGGTGCACGTGACGAACCTGAACGCCTCGCCCTACCTGGGTCGGATCGCCGTCTGCCGGATTGACAGCGGCACCCTGAAGCGCGGCGCACCGGTGGCCTGGTGCAGGACCGACGGTTCGATCCAGCCGGCCCGAATCGCCACCCTCACGTTGACCGAGTCCCTCGGCCAGGTCGAGGTGGAGGAGGCCGGCCCCGGGGAGATCGTCTACGTCTCCGGCATCGACGACGTCACCATCGGCGACACGCTCGCCGACCCGGCCGACCCCCGACCCCTACCGGTCATCACTGTCGACGAGCCGACGCTCTCAATGGCAATCGGGGTGAACAACTCACCGGTCGCCGGCAACGACGGCACCAAGCTGACCGCCCGTCAGATCAAGGCACGCCTCGACGTGGAGCTGGTCGGAAACGTCTCGATCCGCGTCCTGCCCACCGAGCGTCCCGACACATGGGAGGTCCAGGGCAGAGGCGAACTGCAGCTGGCGATCCTCGTCGAGACGATGCGGCGCGAAGGATTCGAGATGACCGTCGGAAAACCAGCGGTGCTGCTCCGTGAAATCGACGACACCCTCCACGAGCCGACCGAACGCCTCTCTATCGATGTCCCGGAAGAGCATGTGGGCGCCGTCACCCAGATGCTGGGCGAGCGCAAGGCCCGACTGGACGACATGACCAACCACGGCACCGGCTGGGTCCGCCTGGACTACGTGGTGGCTGCCCGGGCGCTCATTGGATTCCGGACCGAGTTCATGACCGAGACACGCGGCACCGGCATGCTCCACCATGTGTTCGAGGGTTGGGAGCCATGGATGGGCGAGTTGCGGATGCGCAAGGGCGGCAGCATCGTGGCCGACCGCCGCGGCGTCGCCACGCCATACGCCATCACCGGGCTCCAGGAGCGCACGACGCTCTTCATCGGCCCGACCGAGGCGGTCTACGGCGGGATGATCATCGGCCAGAACCCCCGGGCCGAGGACATGGACGTCAACATCTGCCGTGAGAAGAAGCTCACCAACGTGAGGGCGTCGTCGTCGGACGACACCATTCGCCTCACCCCGCCGCGCCGGCTCTCCCTCGAACAGGCCCTCGAGTACATCGCCGACGACGAGTGCGTCGAGGTGACCCCCGCCGTCGTGCGCCTCCGCAAGGTGGAGCTCGACGCCGGGGCACGTGCCCGCAGCGTCAAGAAGCTCAAGAACGCCAGGGTCTGATCTCCCGATGGCCGTAAACGTTCTGGGCACCCCGCTTCAGGACTGCGGTACCGATCCCATGACCGGATTCTTCCGGGACGGATGCTGCAACACCGGTGCCGACGACATGGGGATCCACACGGTGTGCGCCCTCATGACCGAGGAGTTCCTGGAGTTCTCGGCCAGTGCCGGCAACGACCTCTCGACGCCGCGTCCGGGCTTCGCCGGGTTGAAGCCCGGGGACCGCTGGTGCCTCTGCGCCCCCCGATGGCAGGAGGCACACGAGGCGGGAATGGCGCCGCAGGTCGTGCTTGCCGCCACCCACATCCTTACCCTCGAGTGGGTGGACGCCGAGGCCCTCAGGGCAGCCGGAGTGGACCGCCCCGACTGAGTTGGGCCCTCGACGGGCCCCGGACAGCCGGGACCGTCATCGGGTCAGCTCGTGGACCAGCCCGGGTATCAGCAGGTCCATGGCCGTGCGCCAGTCGCCGACCAGCCCGATGTCGCAGGCCGACCACAGCTCACAGTCCGGGTCGGGGTTGATTCCCACGACGGTTCCCGCCGAGCGGATGCCGACCGTGTGGTTGAACTTTCCGGATGTTCCGATGGCCAGGTAGAGCCGTGGGGCGATCGAATGGCCCGTGATCCCAACCTGGCGGGCCCGCGGCATCCAGCCGGCGTCGGTGACCCGGCGTGTCGCGCACAACTCGGCGCCGATCGCCGCAGCGTGGGCCTCAATCTCGGGCAGGTCCGTCGGGTCAACGCCCGCTCCGACACCGATAACGATGGCGGCGTTGGCCAGCAGGTCACGATCGTCGTCGCGGTGACGCTCGATGGTCCGTGTCCGCGATCCGGCGACCGCATCGAGGTGCTCGATGGCGAAAGGCCCATTGGGTCGGGGGCTCAGCCCCGGGAAGATCCCCGGACGCACGGTCGCCATCTGGACTGCCGACGTACACGTGATCTCGGCCACCATCTGACCACCGAAGGCGGGCTTGAAGGCCACCAGGCGACCATCCCGGGCCTCTAATCCGATGGCGTCACCGGTCAGGCCGGCCCCCAGCCGGGTGGCGAGGCGTGCAGCCACCTCACGTCCCCACGCCGTACCCGGGGCCAGCACCGCCCACGTCGAATCCCGGTTGAGCCGGCTCTCGAGCATCCCGGCCACGTCCTCGGCGCCGATGGTGCCGGCATGCCGCAGCACCTTGTCGACGCCCTGCCCGCTGAGCGCCTCCCAGTCATCCACAACGTCTATGGACATGACGCACCGCCCTCCGATGGCAGCCGCCAGACCGGCGCCGGCTCCGAGCAGCTCGGAGTTCATCCGGTGGCGGCCCGGTTCGCCCAACACCACCACGTCGCCTCCATCGCCGTCGCCCACCGGGCGGGCCACCTCGTCTGCAGGGCCATCGATATCGGCGTCAAAGGCACCCCGGGCCCGGAGCACCTCGACAACCCTGTCCACCTGCCCGGGCCCCACCCCGTCGAGGCGCTCGCCTGCGCGTTCCACGTCCAGCAGCCTTGTCCGGCCGACCCTTGTCGGGCTGCCGTCCGCTCCCCACGGTCCGGGTCCCAGGTCGGCAGCGTCCAGCAGCTCGATGAGGGCCGGGTCGACGGTGGCCCAGGCCTCCGGGTCCTTGACCTTGCACGGGTCACAGAGCCGCTCGGCGCACGACACGACAGCCGGAAGGTCCACCTCGACCCGGACCCACTCATCGTCGTGTTCGAGCAGGGCATGGACCGTGTCGCCGTCCACCTCCAGCTGGCGTGCCCCGGTCAGCAGGGGAAGTCCCAGCATCTCGGCCAACTGGGCGGGTACCTGGCCGGTGTCGGCGTCGACCGAGTTGCGGCCGCAGAGAACCAGGTCCCAGGGGCCACAGCGTTCCAATGCAGTGGCGAGTGCCCGTGCCGTGGCCAGGGTGTCGCTCCCGGCGAAGGCCGGATCCGACACGTGGATGCCGCCCGCGCAGCCGCACAGGATCGCCTCGCGCAGCACGGTGTCGGCCGAAGTGGGGCCGAGCGTTATGGCCGTGCACGACCCGCCGGTCGCCTCGGCCAGCTCGCAGCCGGCCCGGACACCCCGACGGCAGTAATCGTTCATGTGGAGGTCCAGACCGTCGCGCACCAGGCGACCGTCAGCGCCCAGGCGCATCTCGACGAACTTCGGAATCTGCTTCACCAGTGCAGCGATTCGCAGCGGTCGGTCACCTCCAGCGTCGGCCATCGGGCCAACGTACCGGCGGGCAGGGTTTCGGCGGAACGTCGGGCGGCCCTGACCGACGCCGGTAGCGTCGAGGTCGTGGCCAGCTTCGAGAGCGAGAACTTCCTTGTGGCCGCCGACGATTCCGCCGACCTGGTCGAGGCCCTCCTGGAGGTGGCCCGGCAGCCGGGCTCCTGGTTGAACATCGAACCTGACGTCCAGGACTCGCTCCGAGCCGATGTTTCCGGGCTGTTCTCCTGGTTCTCCGCCCGCGGGGCACAGGTTCCGGTCGGCACGCTGGTGGCGGCATCACCCCGGAACCCGGCCTCCATCGGCATCGACCACGGTTCAGGCAGGGGAGCAGGCGACCGCCTCGCCGCCGCCGGCATCGGATCCCCATCCGGCTGGGTCCTGCGTCAGGACCATCCGAAGCGTGGCCTCGTATGGGAGTCGCCGACGGGACCCGGTAACGCTCAGGACGCTGCTGCGGTTGCCAGCCTCTTCATGGAGGCGACCGAACTGTTCTGCCAGCTCCAGGTTCCCGGGCGTTGGAGGGTCGGGATCCACACGCCGAAGGGCTGACGCCCTCCGCGGAGCGTCAGCCCTCGCGGACCGCCTGCATGATCAGGGCGATGACGGCATCGGCGTCCACGCCGTATGCGACACGGCAGTTGGCTGCAGCCGAAGCCCGGGCCCCCCGCTCGTCCACCAGCGTCATGCCCCGCGTGTGGGAACCGGCCAGCTCCACCTGCACATGGCGGTCCTCCAGGGTGAACAGCTCCGGATGGGTCACGGCCAGGACGGCACAGGGGTCGTGCACCGGCCCATCGGAGACCTCCTCCTCGGCCAGATGGAACTTCGTGTAGAACTCCAGAAGTCCTGTCATGGCATCTCCGACAGGAGATCCAACGGTGCGGCACTGGGTGGCGTGGACTGCTCCCATCCGGACCTGATGGGTGAGGTTAAGGCCGATCATCGTGAGCCTTGCACCGCTCCGGAAGACCTCGTCGGCGGCCTCCGGATCGGCGAAGACGTTGAACTCGGCTGCGGCTGAGACGTTTCCGACCCCCAGGGCGCTGCCTCCCATGAGGGTGATGGAAGCCACCCGGTCAGCCAGGCCCGGATCGGCCCGTAGTGCCAGGGCCACATTGGTGAGCGGACCGATCGGCACCAGGTGCAGGCCCTCCTCCGAGCGGGTGGTCTCGACCAGGTAGCCGACTGCGTCATCGGAGTCCGCTCCGCGATCGGACTCGGGAAGGACCACGTCTCCCAGCCCGGTCTCGCCGTGGACGTGCGTGGCGAACTCCTGCACGCCGACGAGTGGCCCATCTGCCCCTGAATGGATCTCCACGTCGAGGCCGAGCAGCGACCTCAGCCGACAGGCATTGGCGGTGGTGTGCACCAGGGGAACGTTGCCGGCCACGGTGGTGATGCCGACGAGGTCGGCCCACCGGGCGGCGGCGATGAACGCCATGGCGTCATCCACCCCGGGATCGCAGTCGATGATCATCCGTGGTCCTGCAGGCGTGGGTTTCGACATGCTCAGAGTGTGCCCGCCAGTCCGGCCATTGAAGCCTCGAGGTCTACGGTCGAAGGCATGGCTGGCTGGGCGCCCGGTCGGGTGGCGGTCACCGCTCCGGCGTGCACGGCCCTCTCTACAGCGGTTCCGAGTTCCACGCCCCTGGCCAGAGCTTCGGCCATCGCACCGCAGAACGAGTCGCCGGCCCCGGTTGTGTCCACCGGCTGGATGGTGGGGGCGGGGACCAGCAGGTGGCCATCGGGGGTGACCAGCAGCGCTCCAGCGGCCCCCATCGTCACGACGACCCTCTCAACGGGCAGGGACCGGGCCTGGGCCGCCACCTCGTCCACATCGCTGGTCGGCTCGGCACCCACCAACTGCGCCAACTCGATGGAGTTGGGAACCAGGACATCGACCAGAGCGAGCAGGTCGTCGGAAAGCGAAGACGCCGGTGCCGGGTTGAGGATCACCGTTCCGGTGGCCACCCGGGCTGCAGCTACGACGGCCTCCATCGGCACCTCGAGCTGCACGAGGAGCACCGTGGCATCTCGGATGACCGTCTCCGCGGCAGATACGTCGTCCGGGCCGACGCGGCCGTTGGCTCCGGGGCTGACCACGATCGCGTTGTCGCCGGCTGCATCAACTCCGATCAGGGCGATTCCGCTCGGCGCACCCTTGTCACTGCGCAGGAACGTGGTGTCCACGCCCGCTGCCTCCAGCGACCAGCGGAGCGTTGTGGCGGCATCGTCGGATCCGACGCGCCCCACGAAGTAGACCGTGGCGCCGAGCCGGGCGGCCGCAACCGCCTGGTTGGCACCCTTTCCACCCGGTACCAGAGCATGGTCGCCGCCCATGACCGTCTCGCCGGTCACCGGGTGGTGGGGGACGGGAACGACTATGTCGAGATTGGCCGACCCGAGGACGGCGACGGTTCCAGGATGTTCCACAGGTGCAGCATGGCACCCGCCAGCTGTCAGGTCCGGCCCGGGCCGGGTGCGTCAGTCCAGCGCCAGATGTTCCGTGACCAGGGCGGTCCACGGCGGCGGCGCCGGGTCCATGGAAGGGTGGCTGAGCAGCGTCAGGTGTTCGCGATCGACGACGTCCACGGAGAGGATCCCGCGGAGGGCCAGCAGAGTGGAGACAGCGTCGTCAGACGAGGACCCCGTATGTCGATCCAGGAGTACGCCGTGGACCCGGATCACCTGACCGGCATCGTCATTGCCGAGGTGGTCCGGCAAGGTCATCCCCGCAGTGTCGCAGGGGCTTCAGTCGGCCGGGCTGGCATCCAGTTCGTGGAGGCGTTTGACCGCACCGACCAGCACCTTGCGGGCCAGTGACGGGCTCTCGTCCAGCATCGACGAGAACTCACGCCGGTTCAGGGTCTCGATGAGCATGTCGGTCTCGGCTGTCACGGTCGCAGACCGGAGTGCGCCGGTGATGAGGCTCATCTCGCCGAAGAAATCGCTGGGACCGAGGGTGGCGACGAGGCGGCCGTCGCGACGGACCGAAGCCTGGCCATCCACGATGATCATGAACTCGCGACCGCTCTGGCCCTCGGTGGTCAGGGTCCTGCCGGCCTTCACCGGTACGCAGGTCATGAGACGGGCCAGCGACTTCTGCTGGGCCCTGGTCAACTCGGAGAAGATGCCGATTCCCTCCAGCGCTGCCTGGCAGGTATCGGTCCCGCCTTTGCTCTTCCTGATTGTCATGCTCAGTTCCTGTCCTGTCCTGGCCCGGCGGGTCCGCCGGCGTCCATCCAAGGATGGCCCGGACCGAGACGATTGGTTTGGGTTGGTGACCGGTATCACCTGTGCCATCGGGCGCATGCCGGCGCCTGGTGCCAGAGAGGCTTGCGCAGCCACTAGCCGGAGAGTCGCTTGAGGTAGGTGCGTGGTATGGCGGCTACCCGCTCGCCACTCGGCTATCAGGACCGCTGTGGCCCTGGGGCACATATCAGGATGCCGGTGTCAAGGTGTTCGAACGGGAAGTGGTCGACCCCTTAGCCCAGCGCATGGATGTCCAATCTAGGAATTTGGACATGTCGCGCCCAGCTGTGCTGATTGAAACAACTGTGGCATACAATTTTATTGGCATGCAGTTCACAGAAACTGAGGATCGCTTTCATGAATGTTGGTCAGATACCAGCGAAGTGGTCACGCCAAACCCCAGACAGGGAAGCAGTTGTCGACGCGACCACCGGGCGACGTATCACCTTCGCGGAACTTGATTCCGGTGTGCGCAAGTTGGCGAATGCTCTACTTGGCCTAGGCCTGGATAAGGGAGATCGAGTCGGGATCCTCAGTATGAACAGTATTGAGTACTTCACGCTCTACTTCGCGTGTGGTCGCGCTGGGCTAATCGCGCAGCCCATGAACTGGCGGTTATCTCCACCCGAGTTGAAAAACATTGTCGATAATGGCGAGCCGAGGGTATTCATCACGCAGGGCCAATACGTTGAGGCTGCTGCTGAAGTTTCGAAAATGGTGGACTGCGTCGAACACTGGCTCCAGTACGGCAACGGTGGTGACGGCAGCTATGAGCGACTCGTCGAAGCGGCCTCTGACGAAGAGCCCCCCAACTCCAGTTGCATCGGAGATGAAGACCCGTTTCTCATCCTCTACACCGGTGGGACGACTGGAGAGTCCAAGGGCGCTCTTCACAGTCACAAGAGCGTTGGAGTGATGATGCTCGGTCAGACGGTGGCTGAACGCATCATCCCTAGCGATGTGTACCTCCTGACTGGACAGATGTTCCATATCCCGGTTGTCCTGGCACTCAACTATCTGGCGCACGGCTGTCCTCTGGTGTTGATGAACTTCGACGCCGAGTTGGCGCTAGAGCTCATCCAGAAGGAACGGATCTCCTCGTTCTTGGGAGTCACCACCATGCTCAACTGGATGATGGCCGTACCCGGTTTCGACAGTTACGACATCTCGAGCCTGCGAAATATCCAGTACGGCGGCGGACCCATGCCGTCGAGGGTCATCAAGGAAGCTATGGACAAGTTCCCTTGCACCCTGATCCAGGGGTATGGGCAGACCGAGGGAGCCGGCATGACGTTCCTCTCCCAGGAAGATCACATACGAGCCATCAACGATGACCATCACCCTGAACGACTCAAATCTTGTGGCCGCGAGAGTTTCATAACTTCTGTGAGGGTTGTCGATGACGACGGTGTTGATGTTCCGGCTGACGGAGAAACGCCGGGCCAGATCATCGTGAAGTCGGAGGCCAACATGCTTTGTTACTTCCGTAACCCGGCATTGACTGCAGAGACGATTCGTGACGGGTGGATGTGGACAGGTGATGTCGCGACGATTGATTCAGAGCGCTATGTCTTCATAGTGGACCGAGCAAAGGACATGATTATTTCTGGGGGCGAGAATATTTACTCGGTACAGGTGGAGGAAGCTATCGCCAGACACGAAGCCGTTCTCGAGTCAGCCGTCATAGGGATACCCGATGACGAGTGGGGAGAATCCGTTAAGGCCTACGTCGTTCTCAAGCCCGGTGCTATCGCCACAGAAGAAGAAATCATTGAGACGGCCAAGGCGAGTCTCGCTTCGTACCAGAAGCCGCGAACGGTGGAATTCGTTGAGGCGTTGCCAAAGGCGTCGACTGGCAAGATCCTCAAGCGGGTACTGCGTGATCCACAATGGATTGGAACAGGCAGGGGAGTCTGACTAGCCCCTGGCTGGGTGACCCCAGTGTCAGGTTCATGTGATGGCTGTGGACTGCGCCACTCGATTGTGGTTTACCAACCATTTCTGGCCTTTGTAGGCATACATGTCGCCTACAAAGGTGGCTGTCTTGTTGGTGGCGCTTGTCTGCGTGGGTACTAGCTTCTCAGAGCGCCTTCAGTTCAGTTTGTAATTCGTTCATTGCTTCAAAGCTGAAGCGGGCAAGATCTGGATCACCCAGACCTGTGATATTCCACATCACTAGGTGACGCAGGCCGGCTGCGTGATAGGTGGAGATCTCCTCGACTAGCTGTTCGACTGTCCCAGCGAACGCATAGTGGGCTGATACCTGTGGTGGGATTGCCCTCACTATCCGGTCGACCTCCTCGCGAGGTATGCGGCTCGGGATGAAGTCGTGGAATCCTCCGTCTTCGCCGAGTGGAGGCGGCAGGCCGAGACTTTCGAATACCCAGTTGGGCATGAGTATGCAGAGCATTCGGACCATTTCTGAGGCCAGTAGTCGCTGAACCGATTCTTCATCAGGGCCTACCAATAAGTATCCGAGCATTCCTGGGACGAAGTGCTCCATGTTCCGGTGCGCTTCCCTTGCGCCAACATGGATCCGCTCGAGAGAAGCGCGGTATGCATCAGGAGACATTTTGGTTGGGAGCCAACCGTCCGCGTATTGACCGGTCAGTGAGAGCATCCGGGGCCCATGGGCGGCCAGCCAGATCTCAGGAGGGTTGTCGCCGTAGGGGTCGAGCCCCATTACTGCGTCTTGAAGGCGAAAGTGCTTACCTTCGAAATTGACGGTTTCGTTTCCAGCGTTCATCAGCAGCCGAATGACCTCCAGGCCCTCAGCGAGTTTCGCTACTGGCTTTTCCCACTTGATGCCATAGGGCTGGATGTTGAGCTGCTCACCTGAGCCGAGTCCGAGAATGGCACGCCCTTTGGTTAGGTGGTCAAGGGTAAGCATTGTCTGAGCGATAGAAGCTGGGTGTCTCCGCAGCAGGTCGGTGACACACGTTCCGACGCGTATTCGTTCAGTCTGAGCACCGATTGCTGCCATCATTGCGAAGGGATCCACGTGCACGTGGCTGGAGGGCTGGTGTTTGGCTAGCGGAGTGAAGTCCTCGTTCCACATGGAGTCCGGGTGCCAGCCCATGAGATGATCCGGCCACCACAGAGCGTCGTAGCCGAGCTTTTCCATCTTGATGCCGAGGGCGACACCCCGATCTACCGGTGGGATGATCTGGCCCGGAGCGCCTATTTGGATATCCATTTATTTATTCCTTTTCCGTTTTTTGGTCCAGGCAGGTGACTAGAGCATTGCCCCGACATCGATTGCTATCAGGCATCAAACTCTCAACGGTCGTCAGAGATGGCGGAATTCCTCGGAGCGATGGCCACCGAGCGGGCACGTCGGAGTCCGCTCCGCTGCCCCTTTGCCCTGTCGGCCAGTTCGGATTGTTGTTTGAGAATCAGACTTTCAGGTGACTATATGGTGTTAAAAATGCCCACGGCCTCAATCACGCCCCTACACAGATAGGACAATTTGGTTACACCCGGGCACATCCCCGACTAGGTTTAGCTGGCACGGGGCTCCTCTTGCTTCATCTAATACAGATAATCGCAGTATCATACCAGAAACATGTTCTAGGAGTTTACGCAATTGTAAAAACTATAAAAATTGTATGAGGCTATTTGGAGTAGTATTCCAGATGGAAACATGCATCACATCCATGAACAGAAATAGACGTATCGATGTCACCCAGTAATCATAAGAAACAAAATGTTAAATCAAAGTCGAATAATCGATTGGAACTCATTGTTGATGGGGCAGCTCGCATATTTGATGAAAAAGGATATAGCGCGACCTCAACTCAAGACATTGCTGCCGAAGTCGGATTACTAAAGGGATCAATCTACTACTATATAGATAGTAAAGAAGATCTGTTATTTCGGATAATCCAAGATTCGCATGAAGGTGCACTCAGGGCGATATCCACGGTGTCTCATCTCGAAGTGGGCCCGCTGGCTAAGGCTTACTTCCTAGTGAAGACCCATGTCAGGGTGTTCCACGATGACCGAGTGAAGCATTCAGTGTTCTTCAAGGAATTTCGGTCACTATCTGACGACCGCAAAGAGGTCATCCGAGGAACTGGACATGCTTATTCTCTATTTCTAAGAAGAATCCTCGAGGAGGGCCAGGCCGCCGGTCAAGTGGACGAGAGTCTTGATACAGGACTGGCTACTGCTGGCATTATTGGTATGCTTAATGCGATGTCATTTTGGTACCAAGATGGAGGATCATGGGGACCTGAAATGATCGGCAGTCAGTTTGCTCAACAAGTAATATTGGGAGTGGTGAGCGGTGAGTATCTTACCGTTAATGGTGGACAAAATGGCATTATCAAAATTATTAATGAAGAGTTAAACCAGCATTCAAGTACTTAACATACAGTGACGTTTGTGTAGTCGATACTTGGTGAAAGTATTTATGAACTTGGTCAATTGCGGCGCGGGTCGAATGTGTCCGACTTATTGAGATCGTTGAACGAAAGGCAGATATCGGTATGAACGGCGCTGCTCTGGTGGTTGGCGGTAGTGGTGCAATCGGTGCGGAGATCTGTAGAAAGATTGCAGCAAACGGCATGGATGTGTCGATTACGGTGCGATCGAGCGCTGAGTCTGCAAGGCGCGTGGCATCTGATGTTGAGGGGCTGGGCAGCCGAAGCCTGGTGGTGGAAGTCGACCTGAACAATCCGGAGTCATTGGGAAGAGCTGTTCAGGACACCGTTGAAAAGTTCGGTTCGCTGAACTCACTTGTCTATGCAGCTGGCGTATTGCCGGACCAGATGTGGTGTAGCACTATTGATAGTGCGAAGTTCGCATCGCATCTCGTCTCTGAGGTGGTCGGATGCTTCGCCTCCATCTCCCACGCTATTCCGCACCTCAGAGAAACTGCTGGTTCCGTGGTCGCTGTTACCTCTGTAGCCGTGCGCCGAAACGTTCCTAGGGACGTTCTGTCGGCGGCGCCAAAAGCAGCAATCGAAACTCTGATTCGTAGCGTTGCTGCCGAAGAGGGCAGATACGGGCTTCGGGCCAATGCTGTTGGGGTGGGATTATTGTCGGACGGGATGGCTCGAAGGCTGGTTGACTCCGGTGGGGTGGCACCAGAGGCCATGCGTGCGACAGAGGCGGCCTTGCCGATGAGGCGTCTAGGTAAGGCAGTCGAGATCGCGGAAGTTGTCGCTTTCCTTGTTTCTCCTGGTGCTTCGTATGTCACTGGCCAGGTGATAGACGTTGACGGTGGTTATTCGATCTAGCCTGGAAGCGGCGAACTGATTATTCAAACCACCGTTTGATCTGCAGTGCTATTGCTCTATGTTGTGAGGGAGTTTTGATCTGTCGCTGCTAGGCGATGGATGGTGGAACCGGAGGGTCTTGGATGTCTGAGGCGTACATCGTTGATGCTGTTCGGTCGCCTATGGGCCGCTTCCGAGGTGGTTTGAGCGGAATCCACCCCGTTGATCTAGGAGCAGAAGCCCTCCGCGGCCTGATGGACCGGGTTGCCGTCGATCCGGCCGACGTTGACGACGTCATCTGGGGCTGCGTTGGGCAGATCGGAGCGCAGGCTTTCAACGTCGGCAGGAATTGCTGGTTGGCGGCGGGGTTTGATGACAGCGTCCCAGCGGTGACGCTTGATCGACAATGTGGCTCCTCTCAGCAAGCCGTGCACTTTGCTTCTCAGGCGATCCGGTCAGGGGATATGGACCTCGTCGTAGCTGGAGGTGTCGAGGTAATGAGTCTGGTCGCTCTGAACAGCCAGGCTGATGTTGGCCCAGACCTTGGTATGGGCTATCCGTTTGATGCCGACCTTTGGACAGAACGTTTTGGCGAACAGGTCATCCACCAGTTCCGGGGAGGGAACCTCATAGCCGAACAGTGGGAGATAAGCCCAGGACAGATGAACCAACTGGCGCTGAAAAGTCATCAGTCGGCGACCGATGCCTGGTCTGAGGGACGCTTTGACTCCCAGTTTCTTGAAGTTAACGGAGTTCAGAGAGACGAGGCAATACGTGAAACCACCATTGAAAAGATGGAATCGCTTAGTCCGTTCAGTGAATTTGGTCCATTGACCGCTGCGATGTCCAGCCAGTTAGCGGATGGCTCCGCTGCGATTCTTGTGGCCTCCGGAGAAGCGGTAGAACGGTATGGGCTAGAACCTATGGCTCGGGTCCATACCGCAGTGGTAACTGGCAGTGATCCGGTCCTAATCCTGACCGGACCGATCCCCGCTACCAGGAAGGCCATAGCGAAATCTGGCCTTTCGCTCGATGACATCGGCCTATTTGAGTGCAATGAGGCGTTTGCTTCCGTGGTGCTGGCATGGGAAAAGGAGATCGGGGTTGACCCAGATCTTGTGAATGTCAACGGTGGAGCAATTGCGCTGGGTCACCCACTTGGTGCAAGTGGTGCCCGCCTCATGACCACGCTCGTCCACGAGATGCAGCGAACCGGAACCAAATATGGTCTACAGACCATGTGCGAGGGCGGTGGATTGTCAAACGCCACTATTCTTGAATTGGTCTAGATATCTCGTAAATACAAACGAATCACCTCAGAAAGAAGAGAGCTATGGGAATACATATCGACCACATTTCACTCTTGGTATCTGATCTGGACAAGGCCCGTGATGACTGGGAGCACATCTTGGGGGTCCTGTCTCCGGAACACACCATGTCCGTCACAAGTGGAGAGGGGAAAGACGATGTCGACGGTACGCCGATGGAGTGGGTCACCTTCCAAAACCCCGACCCCACTGGCGTGTCCATACAGTTGTGGTCCCCTTCCGAGCCGGGCCACTGGCCAGACAAAGTTTTAGCCAAAAAGGGCGAATACGTACATCACATCGCCTTCTGCTCGGATAATTTCGAGAAGATGATCGAGGACTGTCGGGAAGCAGACATTCCACTTGTCCTTGACGAGCCGTCGAATCCCAACACGCAGCCCTGGTTGAAGTGGAACTTCATCTCGCCCGAAAAGGCTCATGGACCGCTCATTGAATTGGCGACTCGGTACCTCGCAGGCGGAGAGAATTGGCTTCCGCACCCCGGCAACGCTGAGAACTCTGAACTACTGAACGAGTTCGAAGATCGATTTGTGACCGAATAGTCTATGCGCATTCGGCTTCGTCTTTCAGCTGCTAACTGACCCTCTGCCTTTCTGATATGAAACTCTTGAAGAGCTGCCAATGAAGGTCGGCGTGACTATGCCAGTCGAGGACGGGCTGTCGGCCAAAGATTTCCTCCGTATCGCTGTCGAGGCTGAGGATCTTGGTTACGACACGGTTGTGTGTGGTGAGATCTCGGGCGCTGAGGTGATGGCGACCTTAGGGATGATGGCTGCTCGGACTAGTCGAGTTCGACTGGCTTCCGGAATCATCCCGACTACCACTAGGTCGCCGGTTCTAGCGGCGATGGGCTTCGCGACTCTGTCTTCGATGGCGCCAGGACGGATAGCTGCCGGGCTTGGGGCTTCAAGTCCGATTGTGGTTGGCGACTGGCACGGACGAAATTTCACGAAACCTTTGGCGACGACCCGAGACTTCATAGAGATATTCCGTGCTGCCATTAGTGGCCAGAAGGTCTCTATAGAGACTGAAACGCTTCGAACAAACAACTTTCGCCTAGCTATCGATCCCGAAGCTGAGCTACCGATCTGGCTAGCTGCGATTAACGACCGTATGCTTCGGTTGGCTGGGGCTATAGCTGATGGCGTGTTCTTGACCTGGTGTCCCCCGACCGAGGTCCAACAGAAAGTCGATCTAGTTCGGGCTGGAGCGATAGAGGCAGGTCGAGATCCATCTGATATTGAGGTGGTGCTTTCATTCTGGGGGTTTGAAGGTAATGACGACGACGTGTCAATTGTCCGAGAACGTTGTCGGCGTTCGGTCCTTGCGTATGCGATGGTTCCTACGCATCAATCCGCTTTTCTCCACGCTTTCCCAACGCTTACTGAAGCAGCGGCAGCCTGGGATCTCGGCGACCGCAAGAAGGCACTTGACCTTACTGGCGACGATGTGTTGGAAGCGATGTGCCCGATCGGTCCACCAGGGGTCGTTTCTGATCGTGTTCACCAATACGTTGCCGCCGGAGTGGATCTTCCGGTCGTCTTTCTCGTAGGGCCGGGTCGCTCAGGACCTGAACCTGCTCTTCAGACCATGCGATCAACGGCTGCAGCCCTCGCGCTGACATCAGATACGTCGGCCTCCTAGAGGGTTGGTCGATTGGCATGCAGAAACTCCAGACGATACAGTTTGAATGTCAAACGACCGTTTGGTTGATGCTTGGATGCAAATGATTTCATGCATGTCAAGGGTTCTAGAGCTCTTGAATTTTGAAGCTGGCACACGAGTCGATGGGAATTAGCCAATGAGCAAGTGCGATGTTGTTGTGATCGGAGCAGGAGCAGCTGGTTTATCTGCCGGAGCGCTGCTTGCCGCAGAAGGCAAGTCCGTTCAGGTTCTGGAGCGATCTCCTCACCTTGGGGGACGGGCACTAGCAGTTGAAGACGAAGGGTTCACCCTCAACCTTGGTGGACACCTGATCGAAGACTCTGGTTCCGGAATAACCAAGGTCTTCGAACACGTCGGCAAACACTTGATCCATGGCGCGGTGTCAAAGGAAATGCCGGTATGGGACAACGAAGCAAAAAAATGGGGCTCTATCCGCGACCGGATGCCAAACAAGGTAGAGGTCAAGAAAGTTATCAAGGCCCTGACTGAGACCTCTTGGGAGGAACTAGAAGAATGGGATGACCGCCCCCTTCGCCAGTGGCTAGCCCAGCACACGAGCGACCAAGGGGTCATTGACCTCTACGAGTACATCTCTGTTCTTGAGTGTCTAACTGAGAACTGGTGGGACCATTCGGCCAGCGATAATCTTTGGATGCGAAAAATGCACTACGAAGAAGCCCGTATGGCCGCATATTCGTGCTGGCCAGGTCAGGGTTGGGATCAACTCTGGCAAGACCTGTCTGATGCGATTACCGAACAAGGTGGAAGTGTTCGACTCAACACACCTGCAGGTCGTGTCTTAATTGAAGACGGGAAGGTCCTTGGCGTCACCATTCCCCATGAGCCCAACGTGCCAAACGACTATGACGATGCTGAAATCATCGAAACCGATTGCGTGATCTCGACACTTCCTGTCTGGGATGTTTTTAAAGTTGTACCTGAATCGGCTCTCCCAGACTGGTACACACAGCAAATCCGCTATTTGAGCCAGGACCGGTGGAGGGTGTCGTGGCTCAATCTCTATATCGCGACAGAAGAACCAGTCACGATGTGGGATCCAAAGGAGCTGGCTACCTGGACTGCAACTCCCCATAGCGACACACCTGGCTACATGTACGATCAGGCCGCTATGGATCCCGACTCTTTTCCAGAGGGAGTCCACCTTCACTGTATGGGTGGAGTCATTCCCGGAGAGAAAGCCCGGAACGCCGAGTATGTACGAGACATGTTCGATCGGTTCGAAGCTGGAATCTATGAAATGTATCCAGGCCTCAAGAACGGAATTTGGAAGAGGAGAGGTCTCGTTTTCGACCCTGCCTTTGGTGTGATTCAAAAGCCGATGTTGGTCGGTAAGTTCCGACCGGACTGGCGAGCTCCGAATGTTGACGGGCTCTACTTTGCAAGTGAGACATTCAAGAGTCGTGGAATCGGAACAGATCGAGCGGCGCGCGCAGCTCTCACGTGCGTGGAGCATTACCTAGGTCGTCGGCTATCTACTTTTGGAGATGGCTGGCGTTATTAAGCAACTGAATTGCCCCTTTAACCTTTGCCTCCAAGGAATGACAAATGGAATTTTCTCTTACCACTGAACAAGAAATGTTTCGCGACACCATCCGTAACTGGGTGGAACGTGAGTGCCCAAAGTCCAAGGCATTGGAATATGAGGCACAGGAGTACGAGTACCCATTTGAGTTATGGGACAAGATGTCCGATGCGGGCTTTCACGCGATTGGTCTGCCCGAAGAACTCGGAGGGCAAGGCGGCGACACTGTTACTCAGATGATCTTGACTCGTGAGATGGCCAGGTCACTCGCGGGGCTGACGTGGATCTATGGAATCAACGCTTTTTGTGCAAAGTCCATCAACCAGTTCGCTCGCGACGAGGTCCGAGAGAAGCTGATCCCAGACATGGCTGCTGGTCGGACGCGAGTTGCGATATCTGTAACTGAGCCTTCTGGTGGAACGGATCTGATGGGTGCAATGCGCACCAAGGCCGTGAAAGTCGACGGAGGCTGGCGGTTGACCGGCCAGAAAACTTGGACCACGGCGGCACACGTCTCGGATTATCTGTTCCTGATGGCGAGGACCGAAGAAGTACAAGACAAGCCGGCCAAAGGAGTCACACTCTTTTTGGTGGCGAACCCGTCTGAGGGTCTCGAAACTCGCCAGATTCCAAAGATCGGGATGCGATCGGTTGGTTCTTGCGACGTATTTCTGGACGAAGTCTTTGTACCGGATGAGTTTGTTGTGGGCGAGCCCGGCATGGGCTTCTACCAGATGCTCAAGACACTCAACAACGAGCGCATCATGGTTGCCGCACTTTGTACAGGAATCATCGACGGCACGATCGAGGAAATCCTCGATCAGCTGAAGAACCGCACAGCCTTTGGCAAAACCATCGGAAGCTTCCAGGTTTGGCACCAGTACGTCGCGGATATGGCGATGATGCAAACTCAGGCAGAGCTTCTCACCTATTTCGCTGCATGGAAGAGTGACCAGGGCGATGATTGCGGCCGGGAAGCGAACATGGCAAAGGTGACTGCATCGGAGTATGCAGGAAAGTGTGCGGATATTGCCATGCAGGCTCTCGGCGGCCTCGGCTACTCACTAGAGACGCAGCCGCAGAGGTACTGGCGTGATGCCCGTTTGTATCGCATCGGGCCCATCACCAATGAGATGGCACGAAACAGCATTGCGGAAACCTTTGGACTGCCAAGAAGTTTCTGAGGCCTGTCTTGAAGAGCCCTTTAGACATGGTTAGGTCCCCGTATGGAGAGTAGGCGGGTTGCCCTCGTTACAGGGGCCGGACGCGGTATAGGTAGTGCCGTCGCTCGTCGACTGGCTGAGGACGGCCTGTCATTGGCGGTTAATGATGTAGACGAAGAGAACGCCCGCCAAGTAGTGGGGGAACTTCTCGATATGGGCTTTGATGCGGTGCCCGTGGTCGGATCAGTAGCAGTTCCAGAGAGCGCAGATCACGTTATAGAGATGACAAGAAAGAAATTTGGCCGCTTAGACGTACTGGTAAACAACGCCGGTGCGACAAGGCCTGCAATGGCGCACCGCATGACGAACGATGCCTGGGACTTCGTCATCGGTGTCGCGCTGACCGGAACCTTCAATATGTGCCGGTCAGCATTCAACCTGTTGCGGGCAGCCGAAGAAGGTGGTGACTGGGCCAACAAGAAGGTCATCAATATGTCGTCGATCAACGGCATCTACGGGACTGCAGCGAATGTCAATTATTCCGCAGCCAAAGCAGGAGTTAATGGACTGACCCGGGCCCTGTCAAGGGAATGGGCGCCTCACGGGATCAACGTAAATGCAGTAGCCCCGGGCTATATCGCCGGCACACGGATGACCTCGGTTCAGGAGGAGGGCGGTGACTTCGGTCTTCCAATCGAAGTGATCCAATCAGTTGAAGCGGCGATACCCATCGGGCGCGCCGGAGTACCGGACGATGTTGCCGGTGTCTGTTCCTGGCTTGCCTCAGCCGACAGCGACTACGTGTGTGGACAGATCGTGGAGGTTCATGGCGGCATGGAGATCATTAAGGTGGCTGACTAATGTCCAAAGAAAAACTGACATCGTTGGCGGAAGCGATAGGGACAGTTCCCGACGGTGCGACAGTGGCAATCCAGAACATGGCCACTCAGTCGGCACCGATGGCATCCGTCCGTGAACTCATACGGCAGGGACACACAGGACTGGAAGTCGTCGCTCTGGTCGGCGGCATCCCAATCGACCTCATGGCAGCGGCTGGCACCATGGATAGATTCACGGGCGCTGCGGTTTCAATGGAGCAGTTTGGCCTCTGTCAGGCGTACAGAAGCGCGGTCGAGTCAGGACGGATCGTTGTTCAAGAACTCTCGGAAACCGCCCTTAATGCCCGATTGGGAGCAGGAGCACGCAACCTCCCGTTCCTCCCGACTCGGGGGATGATCGGCACAGATCTCATCGCGATAAACCCCAACCTAGTCATGGTGCCGGATCCGTTTGGAGGGCCGGATGTCGTGGCCTGCAGGGCGCTGATCCCCGATGTCGCTCTAGTCCACTGCCACCGTGCTGACCGGTTCGGGAACCTTCAGATGGAGCCCACAGCGGTATGGCCAGACATTGGGATTATGCCGAAGGCGGCCAAGCAGGTAATCGCAACGGTGGAGGAGATCGTCGACACGGAATTGCTGCGAAGCAGCCCGGAGAAGACGATTCTTCCCGGATTCATGGTTGACGCTGTTGTAGAGGTTCCATTCGGTGCCCATCCGACATCCTTCAATCCTCGCTACGGCTACGACACTGCCTTTCATCGTGAGTGGATTGCTGTCTCCCGCGACCCCGAGGGAACTAGTGCCTGGATGCAACGGTATGTGTATGAACCCGACACTCAAGATGAATATCTCGAACGGGTAGGCGGAACCGACCGGCTTGAAGCACTGAAGCGCTGGGAGATCACAGAGTGAACGATAAACCTTCGACTGACTGGACGGTTGACGAGTTGATGGTCACGACGTTGGCCGCAACGTTGGACAATGACGATCAAGCGTGCAACGGAATGGCCTCGTTTGTTCCGGTCTGTGCCTTCCAGTTGGCCCGGCTTACACATGCACCGGACTTGGTATGGCTGGCTAGTGCGATTGGCCTTGACGCACGGCCCGAACGAGTACCGGCTTCGACTCTCGAGGCACCTCTTTGGCGAGACTCCATTATGTATCTAGAGCAGTACTCGACGTTCTGGGACATCGTGCTCAACGGAAGATGGCTACAAAAGTTCTGTGTAGGGGCTGCGCAACTCGACCGGTATGGAAATGGCAACAACTCGGTGATTGGTGACGTCTACCACCGACCGAAGGTGCGCCTACCTGGTACTGCGGGTCTCGGCGATATGGGTTCGATCGGTAAGCGCCTCTTTTTTTGGAATCCGAACCACAGTCCGCGATCGTTCGTTGAGAAAGTGGACTTTGTGTCCTGTGCCGGATGGCTTGGAGGTGGTGACGAGCGTGAACGGCTCGGGCTCACTGGAGGACCGGAGCTAGTTATTACCAACCTTTGCGTGATGGACTTTCATGCGGAAACGAGGCATATGCGGCTGAAGTCGCTTCATCCAGGAGTGACGTTGGAACAAGTCCAGGAAGCTACGGGTTTTGATTTACTGATTGAAGATTCCGTAGTACTGGAAACTCCGGTTCCGACCGTGAATCAAGTTCGTCTCATCCGAGAAGTGATTGATCCTGATGGCATGAGGTTGCGAGAGTTTGGACGTTGATGGCTAGAAGCCATGTAACTGTTCGTGATGTGGAACCAATCGGTGGCAGCTGCTTCATTGGCGCTATTGAAAGGCGGTGCGCAGCATCACCGAAATCTTTCTCTCCTTGATTAACCGCTGCTTCCTAGCGCTTAACGATGGATAGTTTCATGGAGACCCTAGCTCTACTCAACTTTTCTGTACGCTCCCCCGACAAATACAAGGACAACAACAGATGCGTCTAGTGAAGGGCATGTCCGTCCTGATCACCGGAGGTGGTTCCGGAATCGGCCTTGGAGCGGCGGAGCTATTTGGCAATCGGGGAGCCTTTGTGACCATTGCGGGGCGGCGGGAGGAGCCTCTTGTTGTCGCTGCTGAGCGAATCGGAACCCGATGTAATGCTGTGACGGGGGATGTCACGGTTGCCGAGGACCGCCAACGCATGGTTGAGGCTGCAGTCCAACATGGTGGAGGTTTGGATGCACTCCTGAGCCTTGCTGGCAACATGTATGTAGGGACGATTGGTGGTATTGAAGAAGAACGTCTTCTCGAACTGTTTCACTCCAACGTTGTTGCGGGAATGA
>Ga0233427_10001832_pt1 | contig 21511 bp, 16 predicted proteins | sample SI_118_April2016_5_FD_179885 | JGI IMG/M metagenome (GOLD analysis project Ga0233427, IMG submission 179885) | Seawater microbial communities from Saanich Inlet, British Columbia, Canada - SI_118_April2016_100_MG | ecosystem: Environmental > Aquatic > Marine > Inlet | place: Canada: British...
GGGCCACCGTCCTGGCAGGGAACCGAAAGCGTCTTGAACCGAAGTAGATGGAATACCCGGCAGCGCCTCCACCGGATTCGTCGCCGGCGCTCCCACGATTTCGATCGTTATAACCCACAGATACCCTTGCCGTTTTCCCAGTCTTTCCATCCCAGTCACAGCGAGGGGGATAGTCGAAAGAGGGAGGAATACTAGCGGCACCTCCATATCAGGCCGTGTTGCGGGTTTGCGGCATCCGGGACTGTCGCCTCGAGTGCGCTTTTGGCGGGGCGTTATAATCCGCCGTCGTTTTCATCCTAGCAGCGACGGTTTTATGTCGGATCACCTGGGCGAGGTACAGCGGCGACGTACCTTTGCCATTATCTCGCACCCGGACGCGGGTAAGACTACTCTCACCGAGAAGTTTCTCCATTACGGCGGCGCCATCCAGGAAGCGGGAACCGTGCGTGCCCGCAAGTCAGGCCGTTATGCGACCTCCGACTGGATGAAACTCGAAAAGGAACGGGGTATCTCAGTCACCTCGTCAGTGATGCAGTTCGAGTACCGGCAGTTCATCGTGAATCTGCTCGATACACCCGGGCATGCTGATTTTTCAGAAGATACCTATCGCACGCTGACGGCGGTGGATTCAGCACTCATGGTCATTGACGCGGCCAAGGGTGTCGAGGAGCGAACGATCAAGCTGATGGACGTCTGCCGTCTGCGGGATACACCCATCATGACCTTTGTGAACAAGATGGATCGCGAAACTAGAGACCCGGTGGAACTGCTCGACGAGATTGAGTCGGTACTCAAAATCAATTGCGCCCCGATGACTTGGCCGCTTGGATCCGGCAGACATTTTTGCGGGGTGTACCGGCTTCTGGATGACAGCATTTCACTATTTAATCGCACGGGATCAGGCGGCGCCGCGGCCCGAGTGATCCAGGGTCTGGATAATCCCGAACTCGATGCAGTGGTAGCTGATGATGTGCACACGTTGCGAGAGGAGATTGAACTGCTACAGGGGGCCTCGCATTCTTTTGACCGTGACGCCTATCTCTCCGGGCAGTTGACGCCAGTCTTTTTCGGGTCGGCCTTGAACCACGAGGGCACTGACGAACTGATTGACGCGTTCGTCGACTATGCGCCGCCACCTCTACCGAGAACGTCCAAGACGCGGACCGTCGATGCAGGGGAATCATCGTTTACTGGATTTGTGTTCAAGATTCAGGCAAATATGGACCCTGCCCACCACGATCGGGTTGCTTTTCTTCGCATCACTTCGGGCGGCTTTAACAAGGGCCTCAAGGTCCGGCATGTACGTGCGGGTCGTGATATGCAACTGCACAATGCGATCACTTTCATGGCGGCCCGGCGCGAATCAGCGAGTGGTGCAGTGGCCGGAGATATCATTGGATTGCACAACCACGGTACGATCCAGATTGGCGATACTTTCACGGTAGGTGAAGAGCTTAAGTTTTTGGGCATCCCCAGTTTTGCACCAGAACTTTTCCGGCGAGTCCGCCTGGCAGACCCTTTACGAGCCAAGGCGCTGAACAAAGGCCTTGATCAGTTGAGTGAAGAGGGCGCTACTCAGGTGTTCCGACCGATGCTGAGTAACGATCTGGTATTGGGTGCGATTGGAATTTTGCAGTTTGATGTGGTGGCGCACCGACTCAAGCACGAATACGGCGTGGAGTGTAGTTTTGAGGCGGTGCCGGTTGCCACGGTCCGGTGGCTCGACAGCGAGGATGCGCCACGGCTCGAGGAACTCAAAAAGAAAGCCGTCCAGAATCTTGCGCTGGATGCGTCCGGTGCATTGACCTATCTGGCGCCCAACCTCGCCAATCTTCGGCTCGCGCAGGAACGCTGGCCCGAAGTCGCCTTTCATAAGACCCGGGAGTTGTGACGAAAATCCTGAGTGCTGTAGAAGGTTTACCGCAGGTGAGACAGATCATAAAATGGCGACACTACAAATTTCTCACGGTTTTTCAATTCACTTTCCAGCATTTACGATGCTGGGCTCAAGGAGTTAAGACGATGAAAAAGCAACTTGCCCTGATCAGTCTGACGCTGATGGGTTTAGGTTCGACAGTAGTCCTTGCAGACGGTGCAGCCGTCTATAACAGTGGCTGCATGGCTTGCCACAATTCAGGTGTCGCGGGCGCGCCGAAGGTCGGTGACAAGGATGTCTGGACAGATCGCATCGCCCAAGGGATGGATCTGTTGTATGAGCACGCCATCGTTGGGTTTCAGGGTGAGGCCGGCTATATGCCGCCAAAAGGCGGATTTGCGCATCTTAGCGATGATGATATCAAGCTTGCTGTTGACTATATGGTCGAGCAGTCCCAGTAATATCAAGGCACCGATGTTCCGATAGAAAACACCGGATCATTTAGAAGCAAATAAAAAGCCAGGCATCGCGCCTGGCTTTTTTACTGATCTTGTTCGGAGCGCTGCGGGCAGATTAGAGTTTTTCCGATTCGAAGAGTTGCAGAAGTGCCTGGTAGAGCAGCACTGGATCTTTCCAGCCAGTGGTCTCGCGAATTGAATGCATGCCAAGTTGAGGGGCCCCCACATCCACTGTGTTGACACCGAGCACCGTTGAGGTGATTGGACCGATGGTGCTGCCGCAGGCCATATCACTGCGCATTGCGATCGACTGCACCGGAACGCCGGCCCGGGTGCAGAGCTCCCGGAAGGTCGCGGCGGTCTCGCTGTTGGTCGCATAGCGCTGGTTGGCATTGAACTTTATGACAGGGCCGCCGTTGAGTCGCGGTTGGTGCTGCGGGTCATGTTTGTTGTCGTAGTTGGGATGCAACGCGTGGGCGTTGTCCGCTGAGATCAGAAGGGAGCGCGCCAACGCTCGCGCCAAGGTTTCGGTGTCACCACAAAGACGCTCCAGAACGGTATGCAAGAAGGGCCCCTGCGCCCCAGCGGCCGATGCGCTGCCAACTTCCTCGTGGTCATTGCATACCAGCAGAACCGACTGCTCCGTTTCGGCATCCAGCAGGCTGCGAAGGCCTGCATAGCAACTCAACAGATTATCCAGCCGCGCACTTGCAAGATAATCGCCGTGGATGCCTACTCGTTGTGCACACTGCGTGTCGTAACAGCTCAACTCATAGTCGATCACCGCCTGAACATCTGATTCGGGGTGTTGATGGTGAACCTGGTCAAGGAGCATTCTGTGAAACCCGGTTTCGGTCTCGTTTGCCAGATCGCCCAGGATCGGAACGACCTCCTGCTGGGAGTTGAGCGTACGATTCTTATGCACATCGCGGTTAAGGTGAATCGCGAGGCTTGGGATCGTGACAATCGGTCTTTCGAAATCAATCAGCAGTGACAGACGGCGGCCTTGAGCATCCGTGCAGGTCACCCGCCCGGCAATGGAAAGGTCACGGTCAAACCACGGAGCAAGTAGCACACCGCCATAGACCTCCACACCGAGTTGGTGAACACCTGATCTTCTGACATCAGGCGACGGCTTGATCCGCAGGCAGGGGCTATCAGTATGGGCCCCGATGATCCGGATACCGGTGTCGGCAAGCGGTGCGGTGCCTACCCGAAAAGCAATCAGGGATGAATGGTTGCGAGTGATCAGTGCGTTTGTGCCGCCCCCGATAGACCATGTCGCAGTCGGATCGAGATCGTCAAAACCTTGCAACTGCAGCGCCTGGCGCATCGCGGCAACAGCGTGAAAAGGGCTGGGTGAGGCGTCCAGAAACGCCATCAGTCCGGAGTTAAACGATTCTGGGCTCAAGATGTGTTCTCCTCTATGGTTCAACTTTGGCGCAAGGGATACGCTCATCGGCATCCGAGTTGATGTTTGCTACTGCGCCCTCGGGAAGCCAGCGATGATCGGATGCCTCGGTTTCCAGCGCACCAAAGTCAAAAAGCGTGCGGTCAGCGAGTTGGCTGGGCGCCACCTGGGTTAGGGCTCGGAAGATGCTGGCGATACGTCCGGGATGCGATTTCTCCCAGTCAGTCAGCATGCCCTTGATCGCCTGGCGCTGCAGATGATCCTGGGAGCCGCACAGATTACATGGGATCACAGGATATTCTCTCATCTTCGCGTAACGTGCCAGATCGGCTTCACGACAATAAGCCAGCGGTCGAATAACAATGTTGCGCCCGTCGTCACTGCGAAGCTTGGGTGGCATCGACTTCAACTGCCCGCCATAGAACATGTTGAGAAAAAGGGTCTCGATCATGTCATCGCGATGATGCCCCAGGGCAATCCGATTCATTCCGTGGTCGCAGGCGTAGCGATACAGAATTCCCCGGCGAAGCCTTGAGCAAAGGCCACACATAGTTTTTCCTTCGGGGATGACGCGTTTGACGATGCTGTAGGTGTCCTCATCAATGATATCGAAGGGAATTCCACGACTCACGAGATATTCCCGTAATGTCTCTACCGGAAACCCTGGCTGGTTCTGGTCGAGATGAACCGCGCGCAGTGAGAATGAGATCGGCGCCCGATGGCGTAGTTGTTCCAGAACGTCCAGCAGGATAAAGGAGTCTTTCCCTCCAGAAACGCAGACCATGACACGGTCCCCCTCGCCAATCATCTGAAAATCCTGAATAGCTCGCCCGGCCTCGCGGCGAAGCCGTTTGCCGAGTTTTTTTTCATCAACGGATAGGGTCATGGCATCGGGGTTGCGGTGTAAAAGGCTTTGGTTAAGGATAGGGATTTATGGATGTCTAGGATCGGGAATGTCTGGGCGCCAAACCTGCTTTTCTGGCGGACTGAACATGCATTACCGTATGCTATGGCCATCATGAGTCGAAAGCGCCTTATTTTATCGGCAGTTGGGCTATTGGTGGTATTGCTGATCCTGCCTGTGCTGACTTTGCAGTACTTTAACTGGGACAGCTATCGGGACCGTGTTGCGGTCTGGCTGGGGTCCGTGATCGAGCGAGAAGTCAGCATCAGCGATCGGCTGGATTTCCAGCTTTGGCCGACCACGCGTCTGTCTGTCTCGGGGCTGCAGGTATCGAGTCCTGAAGGTGTATCGGATCTGCCACTGGTGAATCTTGCGCATGGCGAAATCGAATTTGCGATTTGGCCGCTGCTATCCGGTACGGTGGTCATCAACAGGCTGGAACTGGACGAGCCATCCATCAATCTGGTTTCGGGTCCAGAGGGCGAGGCCAATTGGCGCTTTGATCTCGACCAGTTATCTGATGAGGAGGTGTCGACGGTACCGCCGGTGATTGTGCGTGACGCGTTGGTGCGTCAGGGCCGAGTGAAATATTCGGGACCAGATCCGCGTCTCAATCAGGACCTTGAGTTCAATAAGCTGGAGTTGATTCTGCCGGAGGGGACTCGTGACAGTACCGTCACGGCAGCTGGCAGCCTCAATGGAAGCGCCCTCGAGCTGCAGGGTTCGTTGATGCTGGTCGGAGATGACGATCTCGAAGTTTCTTTGAATCTTGTGCTGGGTACGATTTCCGGAGATGTGAGCGGTACCGTGAGCAACCTGATGGAAGGCGGCCAAGCCGATCTCAGCCTTTTGCTTGAGACCGGTGATCTGACCCAATCCGTCGCCATGTTCGTGCCAGGGCTCACAAAGCGCGCCAGAAGTCTTTTTAGCGGGACAGCCCAGGTCCGTGCCACGATGCGGGGTCAGGCAGGGGCGGACCTGCGCATTGACGATATTGACGTGACGACCCGGTCTGCGTTACTGCGGCTCACGGCCTCCGGATCGATCAGCCTGGTGCCGGCACGCCAGCGCGGTTCACTGCCTTCCACCCGATTCGAGGTGCTCGCTGAAACAGAACAACTTGACGAACTCGTGGGCCTCTACCGCGGCCGGGTGCCTTTTGAGGCAAGCGCCCAGGCTCGGGGTGTCCTGACCGGCTCTCTGGGAAATTTCAGGGTTGACGATGTCGTGATCAGCGCATCGGGCGAGCATGGGAGTCTGTCTGCAAATGGCTACTTAGAGAGGCTGGGCGGCACCACAAAACCCTGGATCGAATTTACGGCCAAGGCTGAGACTCAAAAGCTTGGAGATTTTGCGAAGTCCTACGGGATTAAATTTCCCTATACCGGAACCGGCAGCGCAGTTGGTGAGATCCGCGGTCATCCCAAGGATATACATGCGCGCAATCTCAAGATCCAGTTGATTACGGAGGCAGCGACGATAGAGGCCAAAGGCAGCATAGGTCCGTTTGGAAAAGCGGTTCAATTCGATGTGCCGTTCAGGATCGATGCCCGGGATCTTTCCAAACTTGCCGAGCCACTTCACGCGACCCTGCCCACGGGCCTTAAAGGTCAAGCAGCAGGGCGACTGGTAGGGATGCCAAAAGCGGTTGATGTCAGCGATATTAAACTTAATGTCACATCAGAGCTTATCGATGTGAGCGCCCGTGGCGTCATTGGGCCCTTGGGCGCGTCAGCGGTTTTCAACATGCCGTTCACTGCACAATCTGGCGACTTGGCGGCGCTCGCCAAAGCTTTTGATTTGGATTCACCGTTCGGCGGGGAGGTCGGGTTTTCTGCTGTGCTGGCGGGAACCGTTGACGCCCTGGATCTCAACGGGGTATCAGTGCAACTCGATAATGACTTTGGCCGTTTCGGATTGAATGGCCGTGTGGCGTCTTTAGGTCCCGATGCCGAGTTGGAACTAGACATCGACGTCGCTGTTCCTGATGTAGCCCGCCTGGAACCGGTCCTGGACTGGCCGCTGGATCAGTATCCAGGCGTGGGTCTTTCAGGCAGAGCCAAGCTGCTGCGCGAGGAGGGCCAGCTGCGACTCTCGGGCGTCGACGGCAAGATCAACGGGAAGGGGATCCGGTCAGGTCGGTTCTTCGGTCAGTTGCCGGACCTCACGCACCTCGCCAGCGGATCGATCACGGTTACTCTTGCAGTGGATGATCTCGGTCAGTTTACCGGGCCGCTTGGATTGGTGACTGCAGCAGCGCTCCCGGCGAGGCTGTCAGCGAATGTCGTGGGGGCCCCGCAGCCGGGGTCACCACTCTTTGTCGTTTTTGACGGTGTCAGCGATGATATGCAACTACAGATAAATGGTCAGGTGAGGCCCTCGGATAAGAAAACGACTTTTGACCTTAACTCGCATTTTCAGGCCGATGATATCGCCAAGGTGAGCAAGATCTTCGGACTGGCTATTCCTCTGGATGGGCCGCTCTCTTTGGAGACCGAGTTGCGACATGATGCATCACAAGACGCCAAAACGGTGAGCGGTACCGTCCGGATGTCGTCCAACAACCTCAACGCGGCGGCACAAGGGATCTTTTCCTGGCCTCTGCGAAGCGGCAATCAAGTGAGCTTGCAATTTGAGGCTCCGTCGCTAGCGCATCTTTCGCGATGGTTGCCTGGCGATTACCTTGATCCCGGCCCTTTACGCTTCAAGAGCAACTTCCGGATCGATGATGAAAATGTGCCTTCTGGTTACTTTGCCGCGACACTGGGCGACAATGATCTTTCCGGTGATGCCAGGATTCAGGGTATCCATTTGGGTAAGTTCCCGGAAATCTCCGTGAATCCGGGAGAAAAAATCCGCATTGCAGGGAAGTTCGACTCGTCCCGCTTGAATCTGCTGGAAATGTTTCCGCCCCGTAAGAGGCCCCGACAATCGGCTGAATCCACGGACGCGCTATTCTCGAATGATCCCTTGTCCGTAGACTGGCTTCAAAAGTTTGACCTTGATATCCATCTTCAGGCCGATGAGTTGGTGACCCGGGGGTTCGAGGCCGAGGATCTTAGTACGGACATTGCGATTGTCGACGGGGTATTGGATATCAGCGCCCGTTCCGGAGAGTTTTCCGGCGGGACCTTCAGAATGGATATTGGACTTGATTCGAGGAAGATGCCCTACGCCACCGACTTCAGATTTGATATCAACGGCCTTGTTCTGAATCGCGTGCCCGCGCTTAAGAATGTCAAGTTGCCTCTAGCGGGCGCAGTTGACGTTGGGGTCGATCTTTCCGGAAAAGGCGTGTCGCCAAAAGAGATTGTGTCCACTGCTTCGGGATCTCTGCTTGCCCGCGGGGTCAATACCTACATTCCGGCAAGCGGTCTTGATGTTCTGACCAATTCGATCTTGGCGCAGGTGCTGAATATAGGCAATTCGAAAAAGAAGTCCGACTTTCACCGCCTAGACTGCGGCCTTCTCGGCTTTAGGGTCGTTGACGGTATCGCGATGTCGCAAGATACGATTGCCCTTAAGACGCCAGATGTGACTTATTTGATCAGAGGCGGTTTCAGTTTCAGGGATGAGTCAGTGGTGTTGTTGATCAATCCCAAAGCCCGTAAGGGCTTTGGGATTTCTGCAGCCAATCTCACCAATTTCTACCGGGTGGGCGGGACTTTGCTGAAACCGAAGATTGAGGCAGACCTCGAAGGGGTCCTGAAAACTGGGCTGACCTGGGGTCTCGCAGCGGCAACCGCAGGGGCGACGGTCCTGCTTCAAGGCCTTTTTGATAAGTTTACGGGCGGCGAGGATGTCTGCGGGATGGCCGATAAGAACCTGCAGAAACTGCTTGCCGAGAATCCCGAATCGGTGCTTAAGATATGGAAGCGGTTACAGACCGTAGAAAGTCCAGATAGCGAAGCAAAGCCCTGAAATTCGGGCGTTGTTCTCCAACTCCCGAAAGCGCTTGAGATAAAGAATTATGCTTAAAGAATTTTCGCAACTGCTTGGCCCGTTGAGACTGGCGCTCGCGCTAGTGCTGGGGATTTTGTCGGCGCTCGCGCCTTTTGCGCTTGCGCCCACCAGTTATGAAGGATGGGCCTTTGTGACGACAGTGATTGTTCCTGCCCTTGTGCCAATCTTTTTTTTCGTGACACTGCTTGATGTCTTGATGAGTGCGGTATTTATGTCCTCCAGCACCGGCGAGCACCGCGCTAAGCACCGAAAAGTACTGATTACCCAGTCGGTGCTGGTCGGACTCCTGACGATTGCCTGGCTACCACTTTTCTGGCAAGTATTGAATCCGGCGGGATGAGTCGAGGCTTCGCTACACCGAGGCACACCGACTTTGAATGTGTCTCGCGGTCATGAGATCCAGATGACCTCCGCCTCCATTCTTGAAAAGTGTGATGTCTTCGGGACTCTTCCGGCCCTTTGTGCCACCACACAGCTCGTAAAGATCCGCGAGTACGTCGTCTTCAGTAATTACCCCGGCTTCCATCGGCATCACCAACTCACCGATTTCGCCGATGGTGGTCTTGCGTGAGTCGACGAAAAGCCGTGCCCGGCTCATCGCTTCATTGTCCGCTTCTCGCATATCCCTGCGAAAAGCGCCAACGAGATCAAGGTGTGTGCCCGGACTCAGCCAGTCCCCCCGGATCAGCGGCTCAGATGTCATGGTGGCGCAACAGATGAGGTCAGCCCAACCGACTGCCTCGGCCAGGTCGTGGGCGGTCTCGACATGACGCTGCTTCGCCAGCGTTTCAGTTAATGCATCGCGCCGGCCAGCGGAGCGGTTCCATATCCGGACGGTCTCGATCCTCGGATGGACGGTACAGTGGGCTTCAATCAGATAGGGAGCCATGGCGCCGGCACCCACCATCAGTAACCGGCGGCAGTCAGGACGAGCCAACAACTTGGAGCCGAGCGCTGAGTCCGCGGCAGTCTTGAGGTAGGTCAACGCGTTGCCATCAATAGAACGCACGGGGACACCCGTGATGCCGTCAAAAAGGATGTAGGCGGCATGTATTGCTGGCAGATCCTGCGATACATTGGCGGGAAAAACGCTCGCGATCTTGACGCCAAGGGCCGCGCCCCCTTGCCAGGCGGCCCGAATCAGGCAGTAGTCCTTGTCCATTTTTCCAGGTTGCTCCAAAAGCATGTCCCGAAGATCGGCGGGGGTTTCCCGGTGCATGCGGGCGAGATCATCGACCAGTGGTCCGAAACCAACGCGCGCGAATATGTCTGCGGCGTTAATGTGAAAGGAGTGGGAAGTCATGGAGAAATGCTTTTGCCTGTAGGAGAGCTTTAGTTTAGCCTCTTGCCTCACGGACAGTGCGCGTGAAATCTTTAACTCAGTATCGGAAGAATCAATGAGCGGCCCAGACCCATTGGCGCAGGACCTTGCCAACCGGTGCGGATTGGCGCTTTTGTATCACAGCACGTTTGCGTCTCCGCCACCGCTCCTGGGTGACGCGTTGCATAACGTCTCACCGGAGGATCTTTTTCGTCAACTGGAAACCCTGTCGCGTTCTTTTCATTTTGTATCGGTTGACGAATACTGCACGGCCCGGGACCTTAAGGGTCTTGCAACCATAACGGCAGACGATGGTTATCAGTGTGTTCTCGATGAGGCCTTCGGTGTTTTTGAGGCGCTACAGATACCGCTGGCGATTTTCGTGAACCGCTCGTTCATGGAGACCCAATTGTTCTGGCGTGACAAGGTGCGCTGCATCATGGAGCGCGGGCGTGTCGAGGCATTCGAAACCCGGTTTGCCAGAGCCTTTCAGCGTGATCCGGGGCAACCTTTCTATCGCTATACCAAAGATCCAAGAAATAACAGCATCAGGGTGGTAGAGATGCTTGATGCCTTTCTTGAGGATGAGCCCGCAATCGATGAATACACCCAATACTACACACAGTTGGGTCAAGGACTTAAAGTCCATCCGCTCGTCAGTTATGGCAGCCATTCGGTCAATCACTATGTGCTGTCGTCTTTAAGCGAGGATCAACAGTGGTGCGAAATAGATGAGAACTATCGCTTTCTGGAAACGTTACCCGGGGTATATCGAACCCGCGTTTTTTCCGTTCCGTTCGGGGGAAACTGGGATTACAATGACGCCACCAGCAGACTGGTGGCGGATGCCGGCCATAGTGCGATGTTATTGAGCCGCGGCGCGGTGCAGCGAAACGACGCTTGCCATGACGGCCTGCTGCCGATGGTCGACCGGGTGATGCCGAGGGATGCAGAAGTACCTGCTTTTCTTGCTGACCTGCAAACACGGTTGAGTCGGAAAGGGCGATAGTTTCAAGCAACACGATCGGGGAGAATCGGGTGGCAAAGAAATCTAGTCGAATGGGTGGCCGGACTGCCCGCCAGGCGCTGCGGGCAGCACCAATACCCGAAGACGAAAGACCAGTCAGGCCCGGCCTTCAGAGCGGCCGCTATCAACCGCTGACCCAGGATCAAGTCGAGCAGATTCACGAAGCTGCGTTGACGACACTCGAAACCATCGGTTTTGCTAATGCGTTGCCATCCATCATCGAGCACGTGACTGCGGCCGGCGGTACCTTCACCGAGGATGAGCGTCTCCTCATTCCGCGGGCACTTGTAGCGGACGCTTTATCCCATTGTGCAAAGAACGTTACCTTGCACGCTCAGGATCCTCGCCATGACCTTGACCTCAGCGGCAGTCGTACCTATTTCGGGACCGCAGGCGCGGCGGTACACATCGTCGATACCGTCAAGCGTGAGTATCGCGAGTCGATGTCGCAGGACCTGTACGATGCGGCACGGATCGTTGATCAAATGGAGCATATTCATTTTTTCCAGCGCTCCATGGTGTTACGGGATATCGAAGATCCTGCCGAGATGGATTTCAACACCTGTTATGCCTCTATCGCGGGCACTACCAAGCATGTTGGCACGAGTTTCGTTGACCCGGCCCACGTGCACCAGGCTATCGATATGCTTGAGTTGGTCGCCGGCGGTGAGCAGGCGTGGCGGGAGCGGCCCTTTGTGAGTTGTTCCTGTTGCTTCGTCGTTCCGCCGATGCGCTTTGCGGAGGACGCCTGCCGGGTGCTGGAGGCGTGTGTAGAGCGTGGTATGCCGGTTCTGCTGCTGGCGGCGGGGCAGGCCGGGGCGACCAGTCCAGCGTCACTCGCAGGTGCGGTGGTGCAGGAAGTGGCTGAGGTTCTGGGTGGGCTGGTTTACGTCAACCTGATCAAGCCGGGGCATCCAGCGATCTTCGGTACATGGCCTTTTGTTTCGGACCTTCGCACTGGGGCCATGAGCGGGGGCAGTGGTGAGCAGGCAGTATTGATGGCGGCCTGCGGCCAGATGGGCCGTTATTATGATCTGCCGACGGGGATCGCTGCAGGGATGGCGGATGCCAAACTCCCAGACGCACAGTCCGGCTACGAAAAAGGGTATACGAATGTACTGGCCGGTCACAGCGGGGCTAATCTGATTTATGAAGCCGCTGGCATGCAGGGGAGTCTGCTCGGATGCTGTCTGGAAAGTTATGTTATTGATAATGACATGCTGGGCGCGATTAACCGCACCATTCGTGGTATCGAGATTACCGAAGAGTCGCTTTCGGTCGAAACTATCCGTGATGTTTGTATCGATGGACCCAGCCATTTTCTTGGCCACAACCAGACCATGATGCTGATGCAGCGGGATTATGTCTATCCGGAGGTCGGAGACCGACTCAGCCCAAAAGAGTGGAATGAAAAGGACAGACCCGATCTGCTTGAAGTAGCGCGAGCAAAAGTTGCGCAGATTCTGTCGAGCCCGAGGCCCGCACACCTTTCTCTGGAAGCTGATCGGGAGATCCGGGACCGCTTTCCGGTTAGGCTTAGTGAGCAGACCATGGGTGAAACAGAATCCGCCTGACAGCAGCGCGGTGTTCAGCCTTGTAACGGCTTAAGGGCAGGCTTACAGGTCAGGGCGCAAGCCGCGCGATCACCCACTCTCCGCTGGCATCACGGGTATATTCAAACCGGTCATGCAGTCGATCAGACTGACTCTGCCAGAACTCGATGCTTTCGGGTTCAAGCCGGTAGCCACCCCAGAACGAGGGAAGCGGCACCTCGCCGGAGGCAAACTTTTGTTTTACCTCCTGTAGTTTGGATTCCAGCATTCCCCGGGCGGATATCACACTGCTCTGATCCGATGCCCAAGCACCCAGTTGGCTGCCCCGGCTGCGGGTAAGGAAATATTTCAGCGATTCACTCGCCGTAATCTGTGAGACCGGGCCTCGGATGATCACCTGACGACCGTGCCGTACCCAGGGAAACAGCATCGCGGCGTGGGGATTCTCCTCCAGATCTTTAGCTTTGCGACTGGTGTAGTTGGTGAAAAAGACAAAGCCCTTGGCATCATAAAGTTTCATCAGCACCGTGCGTACGCTCGGTACCCCGAGGCCGGAAGCGGTTGCCAGACTGACGGCATTGGGTGCGTCAGGGTCCACTGAACAGATCTCAGAGAACCAGCGCTCGAACTGCTGGATTGGATCCTTCGCCATAGTGTCGGGGTCAAGCGACCCTTGAGAGAAATCCTCCCGGATATGTTCAGGCAGCGTCATGGCGCCGGATCCAGTCGCACACAGCCCATCAGTGCACTACCACCGCTTTGCCGTTTTGGCTTACGGGAAGATCGTAACTCCAGATGTTTACATCCAGGCCCAGTTCGCGCCAATGTTCCGCGAGCGTGCCGAGGTAGCGTTGGAAACTGGGTTGCTCCAGGTAGGCTTTATCGTTGACGTATCGGAGAATACCCTGGGTATGGAAGGTGCGAAAAGCGCCGTCGAGGCGCATCACTTCCTGGCCGACCCTATTGAAGAACACAATGGTGGGGGTGAACTGGATATTGAGCTCACGGGCAAATGTCCGTGCGGTGGTGGCGTGTCCATCCGGTGCTGTCACCGGGGCGTCAGACCACATGTCGATCTGCACGGAGCGCATTTTCTCCGCCTGCGCTTTTACAAGTTCATGAATCAGGACCTTCTGGTGCAGCGTATCGCATTGTCGACAGTTGGGTTGCTCAAAATAGACCGCGAGCGGGCGCTCGTCGTCAGAAGAAAGATCATGTGGTGCGCTCTCAAAGAAGGGCTGCGGGTTGAGCTGGGGATTGGCGCCCTGTTTTTCTACGTTCGCCAGATACTCGCTGAAATCGCCGGAGTTATCGGCGCCGTTACGGGCCCAGGTGAGCGCTGCCCGGAATGCATCGGGCGGGTAATAGCCGTTAAGCCTCAGAACCACCTGGCGCGCTTCGTCAAAAAAAAGCAGGGTCGGGGTGTAGTTGACCCGCAGCGCTGCGGCCAGCGTTTTTTCGGTAAAGGTTCGACCGCCGACCTGAATTACCTCGCGATCGCCCCACATGTTGACCGCCACGAGATCGAAATCGGATTGCATCACCTCTGCGATATCCCGTTGGGCAAAGTTGTGCTCAATCAGTGCGTTGCAGTAAGGACAGCCAGCCTGCCAGAAGTAGAGGACCAGTCGGCGGCCTTCGGCCGCCGCTTCTTCGATATCTTGCTCGAAATCGAGAAAGCTCTCCTTGAACCATCCAGGGTGCTCTGTATCCACTGCACCCAGAAAGGCTCCCATGGACTCGCTTTTGGCAGTCGCTGGCGGAATCATAAAAGCGCTGAGCGTCAGAAGTCCCGCGAGCAGCACTACTGCAGAGTTCATTACGGATTCTGGTTTGACGCGATCGACACTCATGAGACACGGACCGGAAACGAAGCGATTTTCTCTCGCCATTCTCGAGGTCCTTCTATGTGAGCGGAGGCGCCGGTGCTGTCTACAGCGACGGTGACCGGCATGTCTTCCACCTCGAACTCATAGATGGCCTCCATGCCGAGATCTTCGAACGCGATCACACGCGCCGCTCGGATCGCTTTGGAAACGAGATATGCTGCCCCGCCCACGGCGATTAGATAAACACTCTGATGCTGCTTGATCGCGGCGATGGCTTCCGGACCACGTTCAGCCTTCCCAATCATGCCAGCAAGACCCGTGCCGGAAAGCATCGGTTCGGTGAACTTGTCCATGCGGGTGGCTGTGGTAGGCCCTGCAGGGCCGACGGCCTCATCGCCCACGGGATCGACCGGTCCGACATAGTAGATAAACCGACCGGCGAAATCGACACCGTCAGGGAGAGGTGCTCCGGATCGCATCAGTTCAACCAATCTTTTATGGGCAGCATCACGTCCGGTCAAGAGTCGGCCACTCAGCAGGAGGTTGTCACCGATGCGCCACGATCGGTAATCCTCAGGAGTCAGTTCATCCAGATTGACTCGTTGTCCTGCTACCTGCTGGGTAATCTCCGGCCACGAGGAAGCATCAACCTGAGGCAGTTCGGCAGGTCCTGAACCATCGAGGGTGAAGTGAATATGCCGAGTCGCCGCACAGTTCGGGATCATGGCAACGGGCAAAGAGGCCGCATGTGTCGCGTAGGTGTTAATTTTGACATCGAGCACGGTTGTAAGGCCGCCGAGTCCCTGGGCTCCGATTCCCAGCTGGTTCACCGCCTCGTAAATCTTGAGACGCAGTGTTTCGGTTGGCGTTTTGGGTCCGCGTTCCACAATCGCGGCCATATCGACAGGGGCCATCAAAGACTCTTTCGCCATCAGCATCGCCTTTTCCGGTGTGCCGCCGATACCGATGCCGAGAATGCCTGGTGGGCACCAGCCAGCCCCCAGGGTTGGCAGGGTTTCGGTGACCCATTCAGTCAGATCGTCGCTGGGGTTGAGCATGGCGAGTTTTGCTTTGTTCTCGGACCCCCCGCCTTTAGCAGCAACGGTGAGTTCGATTGTATTGCCCGGGACGATCTCGGTATGCACTACAGCCGGTGTGTTGTCTCCGGTATTTTTTCGATCACCGATGGGGGGCGTGATCACCGATGCCCGAAGCGGATTGTCAGGATTGGTGTAGGCCCGCCGGACGCCTTTGTCAATGGCGTCCTGTAGCGAGCAGTCGCCCTCGATCATGACTGATTGACCGAGTTTCACGAACACGACCACGATGCCGGTATCCTGGCAAATAGGCCGATGCCCCTGTGCCGCCATGCGTGAATTGATTAAGATCTGCGCGATGGCGTTTTTTGCAGGTGCCGAGATTTCGCGTTCATAGGCCTGCGTCATTGCCTCGATAAAATCAGGCGCATGATAGTAGGAGATGAACTGCAGCGCGTCAGCGATGCTTGTCGAAATGTCTTCGGTTTGAATACGTGTCATGCGCCGGGAATAACCTGCCGGATGGGCTTCATTTTGAGCCTTGGGAGTGAAGTTTAGCAAAGCCGATAGAAGAAAATTGATCTACTGCGGAAGGATCGTTTCACAAAGGGCAGCAAATTGTTAGGATAGCCGTTTGGGTTTGCTGTTGTCGGGCAGGCCGGCCCGGGCGTGGAATCCGGGTGGATACCCCGCACTTTCAGAGATTATGCTCGACTCGCTCAACTCGGCAATCCGATGGCTTGCTACCTGCGTTCTGCTGGTGGGCCTGTTGCAATCCAGCCCCGCAAGCGCCTTTGTTGAAGTCAGGCAACACAAGATGCAGTGCAGTGCCGCTTTCCCATGCCCCTGGGAGCTGCAGGACCGGGTGAATTTCTGGATTGATATCTACAGTCGCTGGGACAGTCAGGATGCGGTGTTGCATGACTCAGTCGTTCCCAGCCGGGTCTACAAGGTGATTGAGGGGCGAGCCTGCGGTCGCAAGGGCAATACCGCATTCATCAAGGATCAGAAAAAACGCATCGCGGCGGAGTTGCATACGCTGGCCAAGAAGGTAGACCGCAAATCTCCTGTGAATAGTGCCTACCAGAAGCACCTTCTCAAGCTCTTTCCGGAGCGTTCGGGCGCCGACATCCGGCGAGCAGCAGGAGATATCCGCTGCCAGTCAGGCAACCGTGACGGTTTTGCCTCAGCATTACGGCGGTTCGGGACCTACGGTCCCATGGTGCGTCGGGTGCTTAAGAATTCAGGATTGCACAGCGACATTCAGTATCTGCCTTTTGTGGAGTCGTCTTACAGTCCAAAAGCTTATTCCCGGGTCGGAGCGGCAGGCCTGTGGCAAATCATGCCTGCGACCGGCCGGACCCTGGGCCTGGAACTGGATGCCACTGTCGATGAGCGTCTCGATCCGGAGGCGGCAAGCTGGGCGGCAGCCCGTTATCTTAAAGATGCGCGCAAGACTTTGACGGTTGCCGCCCAAGCCAAGAACAACCGGGTCTCCCATAGCGAGCTTAGTCCTTTTGTTATTACCTCCTACAACTATGGCGTGAATGGTATGCGTCGGGCGATCAAGAAAATTGGCCCAGATTACATGCAGGTGATCAACCAGTATCGCTCCAGAAAATTTCAGGTCGCGGTCAAGAATTTCTATGCCGGCTTTCTGGCGGCAAGACATGTGGCTCGCAACCAGAAACGGTTCTTCGGTGACATCAAACCTGGTCGGCCGCTTCAGTATCAGACCTTGATTCTCGATCGGCAGGTTTCCATCGCCCGCGTGCAGAGTATCTTCGGCCTCTCTGAGGCAGAGTTAAAGGTATTGAATCCCGCGCTCACACGTTTTGTCTGGCACGGCTGGCGCTTCATCCCCGATGGGTACAAGTTGCGCCTGCCACGACGCCAGGACAGCTGGAGTAATCATGTGGCACGGCTTCGGATGATGCCTTTCGAGACTCGTCAGGGCGGCTCCGTAGAATATACCGTGCGTACAGGGGATACGGCCTGCGGCATTGCAGCCGCGTTTCGGGCCGATTGCCGTGAGCTGATTGCAATTAACGGCCTTAATCGCAAGGCGGTCATCCGTGTGGGCCAGAAGCTACAGGTGCCTGCAAAGGGGCGCAGCAGAAGCCGTGTTGCGCAGCGCGGCAGGTATGAGATCCAGCCGGGAGATAGCGCCTGCATAGTCGCGGATCACTTCGGTGTGGATTGTGATGATCTGTTGGCAGCGAACGGTCTGCATAGGGGATCCGTACTTCAGGTTGGGGCGTCGCTGGTGATTCCTGGCACCATACCAACCGCGCCGGGTGGAAGCTATACCGTTGGTCAAGGAGATAGCGCCTGCAGTATTGCAAGCCGCCATGGTATTAGTTGTGATGCCTTGCTCGCGGCCAATGGGCTTGCAAAAAGCGATCTGATTTTTCCCGGACAAACTCTTACTGTGCCCGGCGTAGCGGCGCCAGGTACTTCTACTGATCGTGCTTCAGCCCAAGAGCCGGCACAGACTCTGGCCTATACCGTGGTCGGTGGCGACAGCGCCTGCAGAATCGCCGCACGTTTTCAGGTGCCCTGCCGCCGGTTGATCGCTGATAACGCGCTCGGAAAAGAGGCGCTGATTCGCCCCGGACAGTCGTTGACCATCATGGGCGTGCCGGCGAGTCTTGCCCGTTCGTACTCGCCGTCTACCAAGGTGGCGAAAGTCGCGGTAGCGTCGGTGGAAGCGAAATCAAGTGCTGATGCGGCCTGGTCAAAAATCGCTGAAAGTGTAGGGGATAGTTCAGGATCTGGGTTAAGCGGTGTCAGTCCTCTAGACAGACCCATCGATCTTTCGGTTCAGACGTCGGCGGTGGATGGCAGAACGCTTTACCGCATTAATGTCGAACCTGAGGAGACCCTTGGCCATTACTCTGACTGGCTGCATCTTGGTGGCGTTACAAAAATCCGCGAACTGAATGGCTATGACGCCACTCAGGTGCTCGCAAGCGGTGACGCGCTTTTGCTTCCGGTGGCGGACAGGATGCAACGGGATACCTTTGAAAGGCGCCGTGAGGAATACCACCGGGTGTTGGTGGAGGAGTTCAAGGAAAATTTTGAGGTAACGGGTGCTAACGAGTACAAAATCCAGTCAGGGGACAGCCTTTGGGTGCTTGCCCGCGAATTCGAACTGCCGATCTGGGTAATCACCCGTTATAACCCGGAACTTCGAAGTAGCCCACCGCGAGCCGGCAAATCCATCACGATACCCCGGATCCGCTCCCGCCAGGGTTGAAGAGGTCACTCTCGGCGTTCGAACTATTCCGCGGGCTCGAATTTCAGGGCCACCGAGTTGATGCAGTAGCGCTGCCCCGTCGGTTGGGGGCCGTCAGGAAATACATGGCCCAGATGGGCTTCACATCGACCACAGCGGACCTCCGTGCGCGCCATACCGAGGCTGGTATCGTGATGCTCCTTCACCTGGGCTTCCTCGGCCGGTTTCCAGAAACTTGGCCAGCCGGAGCCTGAATCAAACTTGTGCTGGGCATCAAACAGGGTCGCCTGACAGCAGATGCAGTGGTACATCCCAAGGCTCTTACAGTCATTGAATTCGCCACTGAACGGGCGTTCGGTTCCGTGCTCGCGGCAAACGTAATACTGTTCCGGAGTCAAGGCAGAACGCCATTGCGCTTCGGTACGTTGCCATTTTCTTTCTTCGCTCATGATGCGGAATCCTTTGCTGCCGTGTATGTGCCGACTTGGGCCAGGCGCGCCTCATAGGCCTTGCGGGTGATGGCGACATCCTCAAGGAACCAGGCCAGTTCGTCGGGCCGTAATGCCTGGGGTCCATCGACCAGGGCCTCCTCGGGGCGGGGATGAAAATCCACGAGGATCATATTAGCGCCAGCAATGACGCCTTGGGCGGTCACGTGCATGAGATCCGATATCCCGTCCGGCCCAATGTTACGGGTGCCGACTGAGTGGGAGGGGTCAATACATACCGGTAGGTGGGTGAGATGTCGGACGACCGGTACATGCGCAAAGTCGACGAGGTTGCGATGGGGGTCGCCCATGTTGGTCTTCATGCCTCGTAGGCAGAAGACGATATTGCGGTTGCCTTCGCTTGCGAGGTATTCGGCAGCATTCAGGGATTCATCCAGCGTAATGCCAAAGCCACGCTTTAAGAGCACCGGCAGTTCAGACTGGCGGCCCACTTCTTTCAGTAGTTCAAAGTTCTGGGTGTTTCGTGTTCCGATCTGCAGCATCACTCCGGTTGGGTAACCGGTGTCCTTGAGCGCCTGTCTTATTTCCTGTACATGCGAGTCATGAGTGATCTCCATGGCAATCACGCGAATACCATACTTTCCCGCGAGCTCAAATACCCAGGGCAGGCACTCGGCACCATGACCCTGAAAGGAATAGGGATTGGTCCTCGGTTTGTAGGCGCCCATCCGGGTACAAACCTGACCCTGTTCCTGCAGGATCTTCATCATGGTTTCGACGTTAGTCGGATTGTCCACGGCGCACAGGCCAGCAAATACATGAAGTGATTGCTGGTCAAAGCGTACGCCGTTATAACTGAATCCGGAACCTCGGACATCTCCAGTATGGCGACCGATCACCCGGTATTCGCGGGAGACCCGAACCACTTTCTCGACACCCGGCAGGCTTTCAATCTCTGCCTGGTCGAGCACTGCTACATTACCGATCACGTAAATCTCGGAGAGTGTGCGGTCGGTGCCAGTAATGCTATTTGTTCGGGGAGTGATGCCGGATTTGCTCGACAGGTACGACATCACAGCTTTTCCCTCGTCGGTATCGAGAGAGCTATCAGAGCGCAAAATTATGATCATGCTGAGGTACCAGTTGCTATAGGGACACTAGGGTCATTACCCCATTCTGACCAGGAGCCGGCATAGCCCCGAACCGAAGAAAAGCCAAGTGATTTCAGCATCAGCCACGCGTGTGCCGAGCGATGATGGCTTTGGCAGTAGGTGATCACTTCCTGCTCGGGGCTGATGCCAAGCGCGCTTAAGGCTTCGATCAGTAACTCGGCGGGTTTCAATCGCAGGTTGTGGTTTCGGTCCATAGTATCCAGCCAGTTTAAATTGACGGCTCCGGGGATATGTCCACCGCGGGCCGCGCGGGTCTTCATTCCTGAATATTCTTCGGGAGTGCGGGCGTCAAGTAGGGCAACTGATTGACTGCCTAGATGTTCCAGGACGTATGCCCGGTCGGCCAGGACCGCAGGATTTCTTGATGCGAGCGGCAGGCTTGCCGAAGTATTAGGGAATACCGGTTTGTTGTCTATTGGGTGACCCTCGTTGCGCCAGGCGTGCAGTCCGCCGTTTAGCACCTGTACCGAGTCAAATCCCAGATAGTGAAGCGTCCAGGCAAGTCGGGCTGCACTGCCACTCCCTTCGTCATCATAGGCGATGATCCGCGAGACAGTGTCCAGTTTCAGTATACCGGCAAGATTCGATAGCCGCTCTTCCGGGGGGAGCAGCCCCGGTGCCGGCTGAGTACCGGCACTCAGGAGTGAATACTCCATGTGCATGGCCCCGGGGATATGCAACTGCGCGTAGGTCTGAGCCTTACCGAGGTCAATCACCAGAACCGCCGGGTCTGCGAGCACTTCCTCAAGTTCTTCGGGATCAATTAGATAAGAGGTGTATGTCATAGCACTTCAAAACTGGACATGAACTGAAAGGGTGGTTGAGTCTGTGCGAACCCGAATAATCGGATGGTGGTCAGAGTCAGAATTTAGCGCAGACGATGCATAATTTGCGTCCGGGCGAATCATACTCCCGGTCCGCGTTTTACTCTATGGTCCCTACAACAATGACGCGATCAGAAATGTGAGCTAAGGGGATCTTTGCGATAATCCGAGGCTCAAAGTCGCCTGAAAAGTACAAACGGTTAATCCGGCAACAGACACTATTGGCCGACCCGGCAGGAGTCCACGATGAAGCTTGTCACTGCGATTATTAAGCCATTTAAACTCGACGATGTACGTGATGCGCTGGCGGAGGTCGGCATAAAGGGCATGACTGTTACAGAGGTCAAAGGCTTTGGTCGGCAGAAAGGCCATACTGAACTGTATCGGGGTGCTGAGTATGTGGTCGATTTTGTGCCCAAGGTCAAGCTTGAGGTGGCGGTCGACTCGGC
>Ga0233427_10001835_pt1 | contig 21490 bp, 19 predicted proteins | sample SI_118_April2016_5_FD_179885 | JGI IMG/M metagenome (GOLD analysis project Ga0233427, IMG submission 179885) | Seawater microbial communities from Saanich Inlet, British Columbia, Canada - SI_118_April2016_100_MG | ecosystem: Environmental > Aquatic > Marine > Inlet | place: Canada: British...
AGGCCCGATAAAACGATCCGGATCTTCTACTCAGCCGAATACCGCTTGCGCGTCTTGCGCCGAATGTCGCGGATGGCCTGTTCCGCCGGGTCGCTCTTGCTCATAGTTTTCTGCCTCATCTTCGTTCCCTACGGTCACTACGATCAGCCAGAAAAACTCCATTATGAAAACCACCCAATCTGTCCCAAAGGCGCTGACGGCAGACACCTGACAGACCTTGGATTGCCGTGAGCCTCATGCAGAAGGCCATACGGCGGCCCCCCACACAATCTTGACGCTCCAATGGTCGTCGTCTAGGAGCTGCCGATTGCGACCATCGCCGCCAATGCTCCCGCCAGCGGCATTTCCTGGCGCATGTAAAAACGCGCCGTCTCGCGCTTAGCTTCCAGGAACTCAGCATTGTAGGCATCGTCCGCCAGACCGGCCTTTGCCGCGCTCGCCTGACGCAAGAGTTGCCAGCCGCCCGCGACCGTACCGAACAGGCGCTGGTAGCTGGTTGCCCCGGCCAGCACGGCATCCTGGTCGGTGGCCATGGTTTCGGCGACCCAGGTGGTCGTGCGGCGCAGGTGATCGAGGCCAGCGGTGACCGCGTCGGCCAGATCGTCATCACCGCCGGAACGGGCGGCTTTGATATCGACATCAATCATTTCAAACAGATCAGATGCCGTTGCGCCACCATCCCGTGCGACCTTGCGCCCGACCAGATCGATCGCCTGGATGCCGTTTGTGCCCTCATAGATCGGCAGGATGCGGGCATCGCGGTAATGCTGGGCAGCGCCGGTTTCCTCGATGAAACCCATACCGCCGTGGACCTGCACGCCTTCCGAGGCGACAGAGACACCGCCATCGGTCGCCCATGATTTCACGACCGGGGTCAGGAGCTCGAAGAAAGCTCGCTGACGCCGGGCTTCATCGGCATCGCTCGTGCGTTCCGCGCGATCGAAACAGGCGGCAGTCCAGAAAATGAGGCCGCGCGTGGCTTCGGTGCGCGCGGTCATCCAGGCCAACATGCGCGCGACATCGGGATGCTGGTCGATCGTGACCGGCGCGCCGTTGCGCTGGCCCTGAACCCGTTCTGACGCATAGGTACACGCCTGCTGGCGGGCACGTTCGCCGATCGCCAGTCCCTGCAGCCCGACCGCGATACGGGCGTTGTTCATCATCGTGAACATGCAGGCCAGACCCTTGTGTTCCTCGCCGACGAGGAAACCGGTCGCGCCGCCATTGTCGCCATAGGCCATGACACAGGTCGGGCTGCCCTTGGCTCCGAGCTTCTTTTCCAGCGAGACCGCGCGCAGGTCGTTGCGTTCACCGGGTGTACCGTCTTCGCGCAGCAGGTATTTCGGCACGACAAAAAGCGAGATGCCCCTGATGCCCGGCGGGGCATCGGGCAACCGGGCGAGCACCAGATGAATGATGTTCTCGACCGCTTCGTGATCGCCATAGGTGATGAAGATCTTCTGGCCGGTAATCCGGTAACTGCCGTCATCAGCACGTTCGGCACGGCTGCGCAGCAATGCCAGATCGGTGCCTGCCTGGGGTTCGGTGAGGTTCATCGTACCCGACCAGGTGCCGGCAATCATATTCGGCAGATAAGCTGCCTTCTGCTCCTGCGTGCCGTGGCGCAGCAGCAACTCGATCGCTCCCTTGGTCAGCAGGGTGCTCAGCGACAGCGACATGTTGGAGGCTTCGAACATCTCCTGGACGGCCAGCGCCAGGGTCCAGGGCAGGTCCTGACCGCCATGCTCCTCGGGAAACGATAGGCCCATCCACCCACCTTCGACCATGGTATCGAAAGCCTCTTCGAAACCATCGGGCAGGCGAACGACGCCGTTTTCCAGCCTGCCGCCCTGCAGATCGCCCTGGCGGTTGAGCGGCGCCATCACCTCGCTCGCCAACTTGCCGGCCTCGCTCAGCATGACCGTGACGAGGTCATCATCGAGGGCACCTTCGTCCCATAATCCAGCGAGGTCCTTGAAGTCAGCCTGGGCTTCCAGGGCAAAGCGGATGTCGTCGACGGGTGCTGAAAACTCGGTCATGGCTTGGTCCGGCATGGTCATGGAAAGTCACCAGCGACACAGGGGCCACGGGCGCGCACAAAGATAGAGCAGATTCATCAGCAAAAATCGACTATCACGGGCTTGCCCCGATAGGCTTGATCCTCCGTTCTTCCCGCCAGCGAGACGTTCCATGAGCGACACCAAAGACAGCAGCGACCATCTCAAGATTGCCAACGGCTTCGTCGAACAGGCCAACCGCCTGATCGAAAGCGGCGATGATCCCGAAGCCGTGGGCCTGGCGATGACCCATGCAGCGGCCAACTTCACCGCGTTTGCCGCGGTGATGATGGAAGGAAGCCGCGAGGAGCTCGAAAACGTGGCCGACGAATACCGCCGCCTGCTCCACGCCTATTTCGACAGCCGAAGCCAGGCCTGACGGGAACCGACCGGTGCCGCCTGAAGCCTTCTTCGCGACAGCCGGCACACGATGACAGTCAGCGACCAGACGCCACCGCCCCTGCCCGGCCGCCACCGTCACGCACCGGTCGCTGCGATCGGCCTGTGGATCGCCGCCGCGTTCCTTTTCACGGCACAATCGGCAATCCTGAAATGGCTGGCCGACGACTATCATTTCTCGCAGATCCTGTTCGGGCGTTCTGTGATCGTGGTGCTGGGAACGTCTCTGATGCTCTTGTTCGGATCGGGGCTGGGTGCGCCTTTTCGAACCCGCAAGTTCCGCCTGCACGCCCTGCGGTTCCTGTGTTTCTTCGTCGCTCTGACCGCCTTCATCGAAGCGGTGCGCCACATCAAGCTGGCTGATGCGGTTGCCGTGAGTTTCGCCGCGCCGTTGCTGATGACCGCGCTGAGTGTGCCGCTGCTGGGCGAAAAGGTCGGCGTGCGGCGCTGGACCGCCGTTGCGATCGGATTGTGCGGCGTGGCGGTGATCAGCAATCCCACGACCGGGATCTTCGAAATGGCGGCGCTCTGGGCGCTGCTCGCCGCTTTCGCCTATGCCCTTGCCATCATCGTCACCCGTGTCGCGACCAGAACCGAAGAAACCGTGGTCACCGTGTTCTGGCTCAATGCGATCTATGTCGTGCTGATGCCGGTCTTTGCCCCCTTCACCTGGATCGTTCCCACCTGGGAAGCGGTCGGGCTGTTCGCTGCCTGCGGGTTGATCGTCATGGTCGCCCAGCTTGTCGCGGTCCAAGCCTGCACCCTGGCCCCGCCGCAAGTCCTGGCCCCATTCGACTACACCGCGATGATCTGGGCGATCCTGTTGGGTTTCTTCATCTGGGGCGACCTGCCGAGCTGGACCGTGGTCGGCGGCGCGACAATCCTGATTGCCAGCGGCCTCTATGTCTGGTGGCGCGAAGCCCAGCAGGAGAAACTGGCGCGATAGGGTTGTTGTTGTTTTTGTTGTCTTTTGTTCCCTCAGGCGCCGGGCGCTCCAACCACCACCTCAGGTGCCCCCCAGCGAAGGCTGGGGTCCATAGCCAGAGGCCCGGAAGAAACGCACCATCCTCACGCCCTCTACTCATCGGGCGTATGGGCCCCAGCCTGCGCTGGGGCACGGTTGGGTTGGTGGCACCATTCTCACGAGCCAAAGATTCGCCCCTCTCCCGTCGGGGAGAGGGTTGGGGTGAGGGGGTTTGGAGGGCTGGTTCAGACGGTCTTGATCTAGTCTTCGAGCAGTAAATCGTAGAACGGATCGGCGGAATCGGTTTCGATCAGGCGGCCGCGTTCGATGATGAAGAAGCGGTTGGCGACGCCGTCAACAAAACGCCGGTCGTGGCTGACCATGACGCAGGTCAACTCGCGCGTCAGAATTGCATCCTCAAGACGCTCGCGCCCGTCGACATCGAGATGGTTGGTCGGCTCGTCGAGGATCAGGACATTGGGCTGCTCGAACTTCAGCAGCAGGAAAAGCAGGCGTGCCCGTTCCCCGCCCGAAAGGGTGCCTATCTTTCGGGTCTGGTTGGTGTGGGGAAAACCGGCATGCACCAGTTCCGAACGCACGCGCAGATCGGGTACCGGGAAGCGTGTCGCAAAGAAGCGAAACATCGGCTGGTCATCGGGCAAACGCGACAGATCCTGGTCGAAGTATCCGGCCAGCACCTGCGGGTTGAAATAGACTTCGGCCTTCTCGGCGATGCGGTCCCCGTGGTTTTCATATTCGACCATCAGGCGTTTCAGATAGGTCGATTTGCCCGAGCCGTTCACGCCCAGGATGACCGCCCGGTCACCACGCGCCAGGGCCAGCCGTTCGATCCCGAAAAGCCGATCGCCGTTGGGTGCGGATATCTCGCAGTTGTTGCAGCGCAACAGGATGTTGGCCTGGGAATCACCATCCGCCAGGGCCAGCTTGCGCCGGTCCTCGGGCGCGACATAGGTGACGTCAGCCTTCTTTTTCTCGATCCGCATTTCCATGCTGCGGGCGCGTTTGGAGAACTTCTCGTTGTCGAAGACCTTGCCCCATAACGCCAGACGCTTGGCGCTCCGCGCCAGACGCTTGATCTCGGACTCCTCGGCCTCGCGTGCCTTGGCGGCCGAAAGATCACGCTCTACCAGAAGCTGGCGCGCGCGCGTGTAGTTACCCGGAAAATCGTGCAAGACGGCGTCGCGCAGGAACATCGTGCGGGTGGTGCAGCGATCAAGCACCTCACGGTCATGGCTCACCATGATCAGGGGACCACGCACTTCGTCCTCAAGCCAGCGCTCCAGATGGAGGATCTTTGCCAGATCGAGATGGTTGGTCGGCTCATCAAGCAGCAACAGATCAGGCTCGGGCAGGTGCGCGCGGGCAATCAGCACCAGGCGTTGCCAGCCACCGGAGAGTTTGCTGACCAGACGCTCGTGGAACTCATAGGGGAAACCAAGCGAGGACAGCGCGACATCGACCTTCCAGGCATCGCTGTCACGCATGGCCTCAGGCAGGGCGTCCATCAGGGCATCACGCAAGGTCATACCGAGCAGCTGATCGGGCACTTCCTGTTCGCTGAACCCCATGGTGAGCCCGCGGCGGAGGGCGAGATCGCCGGCGTCGATCTCCATACGTCCCGCAAGGGCCGCCAGCAGGGTCGACTTGCCTGATCCATTGGCGCCGACCAGGCCGATACGATCGTTCTCGCCCACGGAGAATCCGGCATCGTGCACCAGGGGCGCAATACCGTGAGAAACCGTGAGGTGTGAGGCAATCAGCAAGGACATCGGTCGGACCCGTTGGAAAGGCGCCGTACATAAACCTTCACGACTTGTACGTCGATTCCTTGGCGAAGCCGCCCCGAGGTCGCTATGGTTCGCCCGACAGAATTGGAGAACCAACATGGGCGACAAGGTCCACACCCACGTCAACGGTCACATCTTCGAGGTCACGCTCGACAACCCCAAGGCCAACGCGATCGGCGCGGCAGTCAGCCGCGAGATGAACGATGCCTTCATCCGCTTTCGCGATGACCCGGAATTGTGGGTTGCGATCCTGACGGGTGCCGGTGACCGCTTTTTCTGCACCGGCTGGGACCTCAACGACGGCGCCGAGGATGAGCCCGACAAGGATTTCGGACCCTATGGCTTCGGCGGCGTCTCGGGCATGTTCGAGCTCAACAAGCCGGTCATCATGGCGATCAACGGTTATTGCGTTGCAGGTGGCTTCGAACTCGCTCTGTCAGGCGACCTGATGGTTGCCTCGGAAAACGCCGAGTTCTTCCTCTCGGAAGTGAATGTCGGACTGACCACATCGGGCGCCAGCATCTCACGGCTGATGTCACGCCTGCCGCGCCACATCGCGATGGAGCTGTTGCTGACCGGCCGCCACATGAGCGCCCAGGAGGCGCTTGATCTCCATCTGGTCAACCGGGTCACACCGCAGGGTCAGGTCATGGATGCAGCACGCGAACTTGCCGAAACGATCGCTGCTGCTGCACCGCTTTCCGTTCAGGCAGAAAAACAGATGGTCGATCTGGTCGGCGACCTGCCACCCCACGAAGCCGCCCGCCTCGAAAAAGCAGGCGCGTTGACAGCCAAGGCGCTTGTCAATGCGTCGAGCGATGCCAAAGAAGGCGCGCGTGCTTTCGTCGAGAGACGTAAGCCTGTGTGGACAGGTCGCTGAATCCGGTTTGCTGATCGCGCGCCACCCACCTACATAGGGTCAAGGTCAGGGAGAGAAATCATGCTCGTCGTCGTGTCGCCGGCCAAGGCGCTCAATTTTGATCCTGCACCGCAGGATCTTCCAGGGACGCAGCCTGTGCTGCTCTCCCAGACGCGCGAGCTGATGAAAACCGCGCGCCACCTGAGCCGCCCGGAAATCGCCGGGCTGATGGACCTTTCCGAAAAACTGGCCGATCTCAACCACGACCGCTTTCGCGCTTTCCGTCTGAAACACACCAACGACAATGCCAAGCAGGCCGCGCTTGCCTTTGCCGGCGATACCTATCGCGGTCTCGATGCCGGTAGCATGGACAGTGACGACCTCGACTATGCCCAGGATCACCTGCGCATCCTGTCGGGCCTTTATGGCGTGTTGCGCCCGCTCGACCTGATCCAGCCCTACCGGCTGGAAATGGGCACACGCCTGGCGACCGAACGCGGCGAGAACCTCTATGACTTCTGGGGCGAGAAGATCGCCCGCTCGCTCAATCGCGACATGAAGGACGAAGCGATGCCCGTGCTCGTCAACGCCGCGTCGCAAGAGTATTTCGGCGCCGTGAGGACACGGAAGGTCAAAGCGCGGATCGTGACACCGGTGTTCAAGGAAGAACGCGACGGCGTCGCCAAGATCATCAGTTTTTCGGCCAAGGTCGCACGCGGCATGATCGCGCGTTACATCGTCAAGAACCGGCTCGACCGGCCCGAAGCCCTGAAGGACTTCGCACAAGACGGCTACCGCTTCCGCCAGAATCTCTCCGACGATGATAGCTATGTCTTCATCCGCGACAGGCAAGGCTGAGCGATTCCGAGCGTGAATCCGGTTCGCATCGATAAACGGGAAACCGATACGTGACTCATGAACCGACAGAAGAGTCGTGTGAGCGCCCCGGCTTGATTCATGTCAAACTGAGGCGGTGGTTCGTGCACTAGGTTGTCGAATGTCGGCGCGTGTTCCCACGCGCCACGGCCCTTGAAGAACCGCGCATGATCCACGCACGCCGCCCTCTTCCCCGCATGCCGGAGCCCTTGGCTTTGGCGTTGCGACCCCTACCGCTCCTGCCTCTCACCATCGCGCTTGAGGTGTTGTCGCACCGGATTGTCGCGCGGCATCCAGGTCTGTTGCGGCGGCTGGGCGAGCATGGCGAGAAGACGTTCGTTCTCGATCCGACGGATCTGCCGTTGCTGCTTCTTCTGGAGCCGCGCGCGGGGCAGCCCCGGGTCAGCGCTCACCGCCAGGCGCCGCGCGCCGACGCGCGCATCGCCGGACCGATTTCGGCGCTTCTGGGAATGATCCATGGCGCCTATGACGGCGATGCGCTGTTCTTTTCGCGCGATCTGGTGATCGAAGGCGACACTGCTGCCGCGCTCGCCCAGCGCAACGCGGTGGACGACGCCGAACCCGACCTTGCGGCGGAACTAAACGAATTGGCCGGCCCGTTACGCGCGCCACTGTCGGCGCTGCTGGCGCTGACCGAACGGCGCATGGGTGTCGTGCTGCACCGGGTCGACGGCCTTGCGGGTGGACAGGCATGATGGAACTGGTGTGCCCGGCAGGCACCCCGGCAGCCCTGCGGGCGGCCGTCGATTCGGGAGGCCACGCGGTTTACTGCGGCTTCGCCGACGAAACCAATGCACGCAATTTTCCGGGTTTGAATTTCAGCCGCGAGGAACTGGCAGCGGGCGTGGCCTATGCCCATGAAAGGGGCGCCAGGGTTCTGGTGGCGATCAACACGTTTCCCCGCGCGGGGGCCCTGCCGCTCTGGCACCGCGCACTGGCTGACGCTGAGGCCGCGGGGGCCGATGCGGTGATCCTGGCGGACCTGGGGCTCCTGGCCCACGCGGCCGAACATCACTCCGGGTTGCGCCGCCACCTTTCGGTGCAGGCCGCGGCCGCCAACGCAGACACGATCAATTTCCATGCCGAGACGTTCGGCGTGAAGCGCGTGGTTCTGCCGCGCGTTCTGAGCGTGAGCGAGATCGCCGAAATCAACCGCGAGATCGATATCGAAACCGAGGTTTTCGTCTTCGGCGGCCTCTGCGTGATGGCCGCCCAACTGATCGATCTGGGTCTGCCGGTCGAGGTGAACGACCTGACCGCGCTGGCGCATATTCCCGAGGGCACGCCCCTCTGGGTTGGCCCCCTGGTCAATGTCTACAACGAAGGCACGCTGGGATGGCCTGCCGGGCGCGGCGCGACGCGCGTCTGCCTGCCCCCGGAGCTGCCGCTCGCCTCGATCGCGACGATGGCGGCCCAGGGCGCGCGCCTGGGGCTGGCTATCGAGGTCTGGGGCCATGGCCGGCTGCCGCTCGCCATCGCGGGACGCTGCTACCACGCCAGGCTGCATGGACGGAGCAAGGACAAATGCCGGCTGATCTGTGGCGAGGACCCGGACGGGCGCGAGGTCGACACTCTGGACGGTCAGCCGTTTCTCGCGGTGAATGGGGTCCAGACGCTGTCATCGGCCTGCGCAAGCGCCGCCCACCAAATCGGCGCGTTACGCGAGGCAGGCGTTTCGGCGTTGCGCATGTCGCCGCAGACGGGAGATTTCGCCGGCGTCTGTGCAGCCTATCGTGACCGGATTGCGGGGCAATGCGACACCGCCGCCCTGGTCGCGGCCATTTTGCCCCAGGCGCCCAGCGGACGGTTGTCGGACGGTTTCCTGACCGGCGGCTCCGGAATCGCCTGGTCGGGCGGAGCGTAGGCCATGACGCTGGTGAGGAAGCCGCTGTAGTTCATAGAGGTAGAGCAACTTCACCTGATCCGATTGTATCGCGAAGCGATTCAATCAAACCAGGATTTGCTCTAATCCCACAAAGCAAACCGGCCGAGGCGCTCGAACAGCACCCCGGCCGGAAGATGGATGGCAGACCAAAGCAGCTTGGCCTGTTCTGAACTTACGCGCCTGCGCGGACCTCATCGACCATGTTGAGATACTTCTCGCGCCAGGGTGATTCGATCGTGGCAAAGAACAGCCCGGTGTTGAGGGCGTTTTCAGGGTCCGAGTAACCCAACCCTGCCAACATGTCCTGATCGACCAGCGGATAGGCGTTTTTGTTGGCGCAGCCGAAGCCGAACGTATTGAGAAGATGGACGCCTGCATCGACACTGAGCACGGCATCCATGAAGTCATAGGCCTCTTGTTCGTCGCCGGATCCGCCTTCAATCAGGCAATAACCATCGGTCCAGGTAAGGATGCCTTCGACCGGGATCATGTAGGCCGTCGGCACGCCTTCTGCGGCGAGCATCGCCGCCGTCGAATTCCAGCCATAGGCCGCAACGACTTCTCCTGAGGCCATCGCCTGGGCGACATCGGTTTCGTTCTGCCAGTAGTAACGCAGCAACGGACGCTGCTCGACCAGATACGCTTTGACTTGGGCGATTTCCTCGTCGCTCATCGCAAACGGGTTTTCGATGCCCAGCACCAACGCGGCCGGAATCACGATCGAATCCATCTGGTCGTTGGTTGCCAGACGTCCGGCATAACGCTCGTCCCAAAGAATTTTCCACGTGTTGTTCTCGATGTATTCGGGGTCGACCAGATCTGGCCGATAAACGACAGACGAGTTGCCCCAGTCCCACGGGACATACCAGGTCTGGCCGTTGAACACGGTGGCATCGACGGTCTTGAGCGCGTCGAGCATCTGATCCCAGTTCGACAGGCGTGTCGTATCGATCGGCTTCAGCAGGCCGGCGTCATAGAATTTCTTGACCAGCGGGTTCGAGGGACAGACCAGGTCTGGCGTGTATCCGGCATGGACCTTCTGGAAAGCTTCGTCGTTGTCGGCATAGAAGGAAAAGTTCGGTTCGCTGCCGTACTTGTCGGTAAAGGGCACCATGAACTCCGGCAGCTCATAACCGCTCCAGGTGAAAACCGTGAGATCGGCGGCATGTGCCTGCCGTGCCATCGTCGGGATCGTCACACTGGCCAGGCCGACCGAAGCCGCGGCGCGGGTGAAGTCACGCCGGCTGACCTCGCCTCGTTTCATGCTTTCAAAGAATCGGTTCAAGGACATCGACCATACTCCCAAGTTGATTTGGCGAGCGTGCTACACGATTTGTCCTGATATCTGGCAACTTACAATTAACTGTGAACCCGACCGGCAGGTTCGTCAGTGAAATGCCAGATCGTCGGCCTGGACGAGAAGCACATTCCAGTTCTGCTTCCAGCAACAGGCATGGTTGTAGCCGGGCAACTCGACAACAAACGACTGCGATGGATCGTTCATACGCGCGATGTAGGCATCGACGTCCGCGCGACCAACAACCTTGTCGTTCGCACCGATGAAATGGACCTGGGGGATGTGTTCGATCTGGTCGGCGATGTCGGCGGCGTTGAGTGACGCATGCAGCGCCGAGACATTGTGCCGTGTCGTCCAGACGGCATGGTCGAGATTTGCTGACACGGTGATGATGCCAACGACATCGTCGCGTCGTGCCGCAAGCAGTGCGGCGAGAACGCCGCCGCCCGAAAACCCGACCAAACGCAACGATGACGCGCCAGCACCGGACTTCAGTAGGTCGAGTGCCTGATCGAGCGCGGCGACCACCTCTTCGCCATACCGCGCTTCCGACCAAAAGCGCGACGGGCAACCGGTCAGGTCATCAATCGGCAGATAAAAGCAGGGTCGCGCCAGATAGGCGACCTTGGGAGAGGGATCCGCGATGGCCATCTCAAGCACACGCGCTGAACGCGGTGACGGATCATCGGAAAGTTCTGTCAGGGAAACCCAGGGAAAACCATCGCCTTCGAGATAGACCACCAGCTCCCTGGCGCCGGGTTGTTCTAACCGCGTGTAAGCAAGCAGGTCGAACAGGTCCGTCTCGATCCAAACCTCTTGCCAATCCGCGGCGACGGCCGGTTCCCGGGGGACATCGATCCAGGGCGACTCGGATCCACCGAACGCCGAGACACACCAGGCAGTCGGCAGCCCAACGGCCAGCAGAACCGCCAGAAACCCGAGCGTGCGCATCATGTTCCGCGCGGCGGTACCGTTCCCGTGGTCTCGACGATCAGACCGTAATGCTCGGTCCGTCGATGGGCAGCAAAGTTGAAGATATTGGTCTTGATGTAGGCGCCGGCATCAAGATCGCAATCGGCCACGATCAGTTCGTCTTCAAGGGTGCTCGCCAGGGCAGCGATCTCGCCGTTGGGTGTGACGATCGCACTGGAGCCCATCATGTGCACGCCGTCCTCGTAACCAGCCTTGGCGACGCCGCAGACCCAGGCACCGTTCTGATAGGCCCCGGCCTGCATGGTGAGCAGGTTGTGGTGGATGCGCAGGTGCGGCGGCTCGAAGGTCTGGCCGTTGAGTGTCGGCGTGTTGTAGCCGATCACCACCAGTTCGACATCCTGCAGGCCGAGCATGCGGAAGGCCTCGGGCCAGCGCCGATCGTTGCAAATCAGCATGCCGAGCTTGCCACCCATCGTCTCCCAAACGGGAAAGCCCAGATTGCCGACCTCGAAGTAACGCTTCTCGAGATGCTGGAACTCGCGTTCGGGATCGAACTCGGCATGACCGGGAAGGTGAATCTTGCGGTATTTCGCGACGATCTCACCTGCCTTGTCGACCAGAATGGCGGTGTTGAAACGATGCTCGCCATCGACTTCGGCATAACCCAGATGGAAACCGACCTGAAGCTCGCGTGCGGCATCAAACAGCGGCTGGGTCACGGCACTGGGCATGGTGAATTCGTAGAAGCTGTCGAGTTCGGCCTGGTCCTCGATGAACCAGCGCGGAAAGAAGGTCGTGAGCGCCAGTTCGGGGAACACGACAAGGTCGCAACTGCGGGCATGAGCCTGGCGCATCAGGTCGACCATGCGAGCGACGGTCGCTGCCTTGCTGTCGGCACGCATCACGGGGCCCATCTGCGCCCCGCCTACAGTGAGCACACGTTTCGTCATTTCAGGGCCTTTCAGTGTTTCGCGGCCTGGACCGCATTCAGCGCCACCGCGGTGGCAGCCTGGGTGGGATCAATCACGGGAATGCCGAGGCGTTGTTCGAGCAGACTGCGGTACTGCGCCATGCCGGCACAGCCCATCACGATGGCATCGGCGCCATGTTCGTTCTTGAGTTTGCCGCCGACCGCCGTCATGCGGTTAAGCACCTTGTCGCGCTGGGAAAGCTCGGTGACGCCCATGTCGATCGCCAGGTCACCGGCCAGCTTGTCCAGCAGGCCCAGCCCACCGAGTTGACGGCGATGGCGCGGCAGGGAACGCGAAAGGATCGAAATCACGCCGAACCGTTCGCCCATGGCAACTGCGGCGGCATAACCGCACTGGGCAATGCCATAGACCGGAACCCAGCTGGCCTCTTTGGCCGCATGCAGACCGGGATCGCTGAAACAGGCGATGATGAAAGCGTTCGTCCGGTTCTGCTCGCGCTCGACTGTCGCGACAATCGGGGCGACGACATCGGCAATATGCCGGTCGGTTTCGACCCCCGGCGGACCTTCCTTCAGCGTCATGCAGTCGATCACCGGGCCTTCTGCGAAACGCAGGCCATCGAGCGCCGCCGACATGCGATCGGTGACATCGGCGCTGCTGTTGGGATTGATCACCAGAATGCGGTCGGTCATGGCATCACACCGGTCTCACGAAACGGCCCTGGCCCGGCGAGGTCAGAACATCCTTGCCGTCAAAGGCCTTCTGCCCGCGCAACCAGACGCCGGTTACACGGCCGGAAAACTCCATGCCGTCATAAGGACTCCAGGGCGCAAGTTCACAGTGCAATGTGGCATCGTCATGGCGATAACGTTCTGGCGACACAATCGCCAGATCAGCATCGCCGCCGACCCTGATCGCGCCCTTTTGCGGCCACAGGCCGAAATGGCGTGCCGGGCCTTCGCACAGCATATCGGCCACCATGGCCGGGCCATGACCGCGCGCGGCAGCCGCCGTCACCATCGCCGGCAACAGGCACTCGACACCAGGCGCACCAGGTGCTGCCTTGAAGATGTCGTCATCGGGCTTGCGCTCCAGCGGCCAGGAGCAGTGATCGGACGAAACGAAGGAACCGTCACCGGCCTCCAGCCGTTCCCAGATCGCCTCACGCTGATCGGGCCGGATCGGCGGGTTAACCTTGCCGCGCGCGCCTTTCTCGATGACATCGGCCTCGTCGAACACGAGGTAATGAATGCAGGTCTCGCAGGTCGCTTCAAAACCCTGCTCGCGGTACTGGCGCGCCATATCGAAGCCGCGTGCCAGCGAGGAATGCACGATATGCGCACGCGCCCCGGTATGGGCGCCGATTTCCAGGATGACCGAATTGGCCAGCAGTTCGGCCAGGGGCGGCCGGCTGGCATGGTGAATATTGGCACCCATCTGCCGGGCCTCGCGGAACTGCGCAATCGCGTCGTCCACGATCTCCTGATCCTCGTTGTGCACGGCGACGGTCAGGCCGGTCTCGGCAATCGCGGAAAAGGCCCGCGTCATCTCGTGATGGGGAATCCTGGGGAAACGGTGGGGGTTGGCCTCATAGGTCGACATCTTGAACGCGCAGGCACCGCCATCGGCAAGCGCGGCGATCTCATCGACTTCGACCTTCTTCTTGACCGAGCCATATAGCGCCACGTCGATGTAGGCGACCTGGTTCGCGATCTCGACCTTTGCGTCGAGCAGATCGCGGCTCCAGACCGGGTCGGGTTCATCGAACGGCATGTCGACAATGGTCGTGACCCCGCCGGCAGCCGCGCTGCGCGTGAGATCCTCCAGCCCCTTGAAGCCCTTGATCGAGCCGGCATGGGTCTGGCCATCGACGACACCGGGATAGACATGGCTGCCGCTGGCGTCCTCGAATGCCGCGGAATCGGGAGCTTCTCCCTCGCCGATTGCCGCAATCTTGCCATCGCTGACGCCGATCCAGCCGTTCTCGGCGACGCCATCGGGCAGCACCAGGTCACCTTTGACCACCAAATCGAAACGCATGGTTATAATCCTCCGTAGCCGCCAGATTAGAGCAATGCGGGCCCGGGCGACATCAACTGTGTTGCTCACAGATGCGCGCGACATGGTAGGGCCGCGACGAAAAGCAGATGCAGTGGTCGGCAACATGGGGCTCAAGCGCCGCGACGATCTCCTTGCGGTCGGCGGTATCCCGGTTCAACCGCTCCATCGCGACTTCGACATCGGCGATTACGCGCTCGATGTCGATCGTCTTGAAGGTGCGGTCTTCATAGACGAAATCACCGTCAATCATGACATGGACGACCGACGCGCCGTCATCGGCGTAAACCAGTTGGTTGAATGGATCGTTGAGCGGGACATAGGCGAGATCATGCAGGTCGAGGAAGGCAAGGTCCGCCTTGTAGCCAGGCGCAATACGCCCGATCAGCCGCTCGAAGCCCATCGAACGCGCACCTCCAAGGGTCGCCATCTCCAGTGCCTCCGATGAAGACACCCAGCGGCGCAGATCATGGGTCAAGACGCGCGAGACATAAGCGGCAAGGCGGGTCGCCTCGAACATGTTCTGGTTGTCGGATGAATTGGAGCCATCCGAACCCAGCCCGACATTAACCCCGGCTTCACGCATCTCGCGCACGGCAGCCAGGCCCGAGCCCAGACGCATGTTGCTCGCGGGATTATGGGCCACCGAAGCACCGCGGTCGGCCATGCGGCGCATGTCATCGCCATCAAGCCAGACTCCGTGGCCAGAGGTGAAACGTTCGGTCAGCAGACCCAGATCGTCAAAATGGGCGGTCAGGGTTTTGCCGTAACGTTCCTGGCCGACCAGGGACTGCAGTTTGGATTCCGCCATATGGGTCTGAACCGGGCATTGGAACTCGTCGCTGAGTTCAGCGCAGGCGGTCAGGAATTCATCGGTACAATGCATCGGGATCGTCGGGGCGATGCCAAAGCGGAGTTTGTCGGTGTCGAACGGCCAGGTCGCCAGAACCTCGCGGCAGGCATCGATCGACGCCTGATAGGGATCAAGCCGCCAGGCATCGACCGTCTTGCGCAGATCATCAGGCAGGCTGTCAGCCAGACCGGGCACGATGTCGAAGAACGAAAGGTCCGCCATCATCGGGCTGATCAACGCACGCATCCCGATCGTGTCATAAGCAGCAGCGACCTGATGCATGCCTTCGACGCTTGGGCGTGGCTGCTCCCATGTGAGGTCGTAAACCGCGGTGCAACCCCGCCGGGTCATGTCGGCGGCGTTCAACAGGGTCGCTAGATACTTGTCCTCATGGCTGCGTTTGGCGCTGATCCACGGCCCGGCATTCAGCAACAATTCGAGCGACCACAGATCGCCCCTGCCCTTGCCGAAGCTGCCATGTCCGTGGGTGTGGGCATTGACCAGTCCGGGAATGACGATGTGCCCGGAAACATCGCGCATCGGCGTGCCTTCGGGCACAGCCATGCCAAGCGGCCCGACTTCACGGATCACGCCGCCATCGATCAGGATATCGCCATGCCCGGCGTTGCGGTCGGCGGCATCGAGAATGAGGCCACCGCGCAGAACAATCATGCTGTCGGTCAAATCGTTTCCTCTGTCAGCCCGCCGCGATCACGCGGGCCAGGTGGTCTGCCCATCGATCCTGCGGCTCCCAGCCCAGGTCCGCGAGCGTCGGGGCAAGATCAAAGGCACTGGCATAAGGATTATCGGCATAAAGCGCGGGCCGGGTGACCTGCGGCGTGATGCCATAACCCTCGGCGATGGCCTCCACCGTTGGCCGGTGACCGCACGTGTCCGGGCCGGTCACGAAATAGACGCCGTACCGCAGCCCGCGAACGTCGAGCGCAGCGCGGAAGGCACGGGCGACGTCGCCAGGAGTAACGATACTGCGGGAAGGAGAAAGTTCTTCACCCACCTCACGCCAACCTGTTCCGCTTGCGGGCGGCGGCGGTTCGACGCCGTCCATCTCGGCAGAGGTCAGGGCGATCGCGTAGGTAATTTCGGGCTGAGCAACCAGAGCCGGGCGCAGGCAGATCACATCCATCTTGCCGCGGCGCACGAAGGTACGAGCAAACTCCTCGCAGACCGTCTTGGTCACACCATAGGAATCCAGCGGCAAGAGCGGCATGTCGATCGGTATGGGCAGGACCATGGGCGGATTCTTCGGTCCGATATCAACGGCCGCGACGCTGGAAGCCAGCGCCACCCGCCCGATGCCGAGCTCTTCACTTGCCTGGAGAACATGCCACGTGCCGCGCAGGTTGACGTCAATAAAGGCCTCTTCCTCCGGCACGATGCCGTCATCGAGGGCAGCCAGATGGACCACCGCATCATGGCCCTTGAGTGCGGCGCGCACTGCATTGAGATCACGCACATCAGCCTCGACAAAGGCGACATCCTCGGGGAGCGGTTTGAGATCAACGACGGTGACATCGCAGTCGTTCATCAACCCACGCACGACATAGCGGCCCAGAAGGCCGCTGCCACCTGTCACGACGACGCGGTTGTATGGCAATCCCATGGTCAGGCTTCTCCAACGATACGATCAACGCGATCACGAAACGCCGCGGATGGAAGTTCCCACAGGGGTGATGGTGCAGGAAGCCCGCGGGCCGCTGGAGAATGCGACGCAGCCTGAAGATCGGCAAGCGTCGGGAAGTCCTGCCGGTTGATCGCGTCCCAGGCCTGAAGTGCTGTTTGGCGATCATCCTCCAGCTCCGGGCTTGTGGCATCGTCACCCAGGAAATAGAGCGCCAGCGATTCACGTGTCAGCCCGGGGCTGACCGGTTCGACACGGAAAAACAGCACGTGTTCGGGAACAAACTCGAAAAGCGTGTTGGGAAAGAGCATGGCGACATCCTGGCTCTCAAGTTGTTCGGGCGTGAAACCCGGAAATACCTGAAAGCCCGAGTCACCTTTGTTCTTGTCTGCCGCACCGGACGTATAGTGGATTCCGATCAGGGTTTCCTCGACCAACGGTTTGAAACGTTTGGCCGGTTCGATCGAGCCGAGTTGCTTGTGCAGGAATGGCAGATGGTAGGTATCGAGAAAGTTCTCGATCACGAATTTCCAGTTCGCCTCCACTTCATAGGTCAGGCAACCCGCGAAACGCAGCAATGACAGGTCGGCATGCGCCCAGCGTGCGATCAGGGGTTCGGCGTGTTCCTCGAAACTCGGCGCGTCATCATCCAGACAGACAAAGACCTGATCGCACCAGGTTGTGACCCTGACCGGGCGCAAGCCAAAGGCCGACGCATCGAATTCAGGCGGAGCGGAACCGTCGGCGGTATCCCAATAGGGTGTCGAGCGCAGGGCGCCATCAAGGCCGAACGCCCAGCCATGATAGGGGCAGGTCATGACCGCTTTGACGTTTCCCGCCTCACGCACCAGCCGCGAGCCACGATGGCGGCAGACATTATGGAAACCTTTGATGACACCGTCGCGTTGACGCACGAGAAGGAGTGGCAATCCGGCCACATTGACCGGGCGGCAGTCGCCGGGATTCGGCAGTTCGAAGCCGCCCGCCGCATGAACCCAGGTATGTGCCAAAAGATTATCCGCCTCCGCATTCCAGTAACCCTCGTCACGATAGGCGCCGCGGGGCAGTTCATGATGTCCGTGAGAAAGTTTGGCCATGGCTCTTTTCCGAGTGCTCAAGCAGGCGAGATATGCTCTGACGTTTAACTATTCCTTGTTTCATACCGATGATATCGCCATCGTTCAGGAAGAATTGTCGCTTATTCTTGGCCCATCGCAACAAAGAAGATGTGTAATCTTGATGAAGAATATCTTCACCGAACTTCGACGACGCAACCTGCCACCCCTCAATGCCCTGCGCGCGTTCGAGGCGGCAGCACGGCACCTGAGCATGACCATGGCCGGAGAAGAACTGGGCGTCAGCGCCCCGGCGATCAGCGCGCATGTCCGTATGCTGGAGCGGGACCTTGGGGTACGCCTGTTTCGGAGGCATCATCGCGCGCTCAGTCTGACCGACGCTGGAAGCGCCCTTCTTGTTCGCCTGGAACGTGGTTTCGACACCTTGGCCGAAGGCGTCGACGTCGCGCGATCCTTTGCCAGCCATCGCGGTCCCGGCGGCAGAAAACGTCTGACCGTGACCTTGCCGCCGTCGCTGGCGACACGCTGGCTTGTTCCCCGACTGGATCGATTTGCCGCGCAGCATCCCGCAATCGACACCAGAATCGATGCCACCATGCGTCTGGTTGACTTCTCGACCGAGGATGTCGACGTCGCGATACGATACGGCGCAGGCAGCTATCCGGGCCTGCTGTGCCAGAAACTGGCCAACGAAAAGACCATCGCAGTGTGCGCCCCGGAGCTTGCGAAGCGGCTCCAGGTTCCCGACGACCTTGCCAAGGCGACGCTGATTCATGTGCGCGACGAAACCGATGGCCGTGACAGAGCACCCGATTGGTCAGCCTGGCTAAAGAACGCCGAGGTCACCGGCTGCAACGCCGATCTGGGGCCAATATTCTCGATGCAGGGCATGGCAGCCCAGGCAGCGATCGACGGTCAGGGCATCGCCCTACTCGGACGCACTGTCGTCAGCCTTGATCTCGCAGCCGGCCGCCTTGTCGAACCCTTTTCGATCACCTCACCGGTGGCGTTCGCCATCTGGTTTGTCTGCCGCCCCGAAGACAGCACGCGCGACACGGTTGCCGCCTTCCGCGAATGGCTGCTCGCCGACATCAAGGGCGAGCAACCGGGCGAGCACTAGACGAAGTTGCGTTCGAGTGCGTCACTCAATCGTTCGTCGTGACGCGCGGCCAGCCAGCCGATGCATTGCGCTGTTTCGGCTGCAACTCTCACGCCTTCCAGGAAGGCAGCCAGCACCTCCGACCTGGCTTGATCGATCGGCCCCGGGCCGAGTTCACCCAATTGCACAGCCTGTTTCTCAAGCTCAGCAGCCGCAGCAATCAACGGCGTGGCGCGGGCAATGATCTTTTCGGCATCGCGATAGACACGACGGCCCCCGATCTCGATGAGCCTGGGAAAGTCGCGCTGCATGACGAGATGGTAGTAGCCCATCGCGCACCAGCGGCGCAGCAGCTGTTTGACCGTCAGCGTGCGAAGTTGCAGGGCATCGGCTGGTGTCTCGAGATGTTCGACAAGATGAAGCCATTGGTCGATTCGCATGCCGAGTTCGGCATCCTCAGCCATGACATAATCGGGATTGAACAGCCCATAGCGGAAGATCGAACGTTTGCACGTGATCGCCCCGCCCCAGAAACCGCCCTGAAGCCTCCTGCGACCCGGGCTGGGATAATGGAAAACCTGCGTTGCCTCGAACATGGCAAAGCTGACGGCAGAGCGAGGAATCCTGGTGTCAGGCACGACACGCAGCATCCGGAAATCCTCTTCGTCGGGAAACTGCCGGTGAAATGCGAGGCAACGCTCCGCCATGTCGGGCAAGGGGCTCTGGTCATCATCGAACAGGATCAGATGATCGGCCGAAGACAAGACAACGCCGACATTGCGTGCAGCAGCAGCACCGTGGTCACGTCGCTCGAGGCGGAGGTTGAGCAGGCCATCAAAGGCCGCAATGACCGGGTCGAGCGGCGCGTCCGAGCCATCATCGACGATTACAATTTCCAGGCTTTCGGGCGGCACGGTCTGGCCCGCGAATCCTTCAAGGCACCGGGCCAACAACTCTGGGCGATTGTAGGTCGGAATGACGACGGAAAGAGACGGCCTGGGTGCCATGGCAAACGCGCTAGACGCGCGGCACCACCAGGGCATCCACCGCGACACAGCCGTCCGGCCCGGCAATCAGCGGATTAACGTCGAACTCGGCAATCAGGTCCCCCAGGGTTCCCGCGATCGATGCAAGAGCGGTCACAGCATCAACGACCGCATCGACATTGCTGGCAGAGGCGCCGCGCACGCCATCCAGCAAGGGACGGCAAGCCAGGCCATCGACCGCGCGACGTGCGCTGGCCCGTCCGGCCGGCGGCAGAAGGAAACGGCGGTCGTGCATGATTTCGATCAGCACACCGCCGGCAGCGACCATGACCAGCGGGCCAAACTGGGAGTCAATCACGATACCCGCAGCAAGTTCGACGCCCTTGCCGGCCATGGCAGCAATCAGGACACGCGGACCCAACTCCGCAGCCATGGTGCCATAGGCCGCAGCCAGTGCCTCGCCATTGGCAAGGTTCAGAACGACACCGCCAACATCGCTCTTGTGCTGGATTCCCGCCATGGCTGTCTTGAGCACGACGGGATACCCGACGGCCTCTGCGGCCGTGAGAGCCTCGTCACGCGACGAAGCGATAGCGCGACCTGGTGTTGTCATCCCGAAGGCATCCAGCAGATCAAGGCCTTCGTTCTCGTCAAACGGTTCCCCGGTCCCCAGCCTTGCACGCCACTGGTCGACCACGGCCTGCGATGGCAGTGCCGGCATGTCGCCCGGCCCGTCATCGATCCTGTCACGACGCTGCATGGCTAGTCTCACGGCCGTCAGGAATGTCTGGGTGCCATCAATCACAACGACAGGCGTGTCGACCGACTGCTGGACCCCGATCGAGTTCATCGCCCGACTCCAGTGTTGGCAGAGATAAACCGGCTTGTCGGTATTGGCAGCGACCCCCTCGGCGATCCCGACCAGGCCCCATCCGACTTCATCGGTAAAGCCGAGATCGGAAAAGATCGCGGTAAAGGCCGCATCCTCGTCATCGGCGAGCGCCTGCATGCAGCCGCCAAAGACGTTCTCCCAGTCGAGACCGGTACCCCAGACATCGGTCGGGTTGACCGGCTCAAGTCCGTATTCCAGGAGCCCAGCGAGTTTCTTGACGGTTTGCGGCCCGATGTCGGCCAACGGCACACCCATCTTGTCGGCCATGTCGATCAACATGCCGCGGGCACCGCCCGAATCCATAATTCCGGCAAGACCGCCCGGAGAGAGTTTTCTGGCGTCCGACAACACACGGCTGGTCGCCGCGAGATCGTCCCAGTTGTCGACACGCAGCACACCGTAGTGATCGAACAGCGCTTCATAGGCCGCATCCTGTCCGGCCAATGCACCCGAATGGCTCTGTGCAAGCTCGGCGCTCTTCTCCGTGACGCCGACCTTGATCGCGACGACCGGAACATCGCGCTCCACCGCCTTGTCGAGCACGGCGCGGAAGGCATCTGGATCGCGCACCGTCTCCAGGAAAAGAGCAATCGCGCGCGTGCTTTCGTGCTCCAGCGCATAATCTATGTAATCGGCAGCCGTGACCGTGAGTTCCTGGCCAGCCGAAATGCACATGTTGTGGCGGTGGCGCGGATCGTTGAACTGCAGGGTCAGAAAACAGGTCCCCGAATGGGTGATCAGCGTGATGTTGCCGGGATCGTCCCAGTCGTCCTTGTCGATCGCCATCCAGGTCGCGCGGGTCGACGATTCGTAGTTCACGAAACCCATGCAGTTGGCGCCGCAGACCAGCATGTCG
>Ga0233427_10001836_pt1 | contig 21482 bp, 31 predicted proteins | sample SI_118_April2016_5_FD_179885 | JGI IMG/M metagenome (GOLD analysis project Ga0233427, IMG submission 179885) | Seawater microbial communities from Saanich Inlet, British Columbia, Canada - SI_118_April2016_100_MG | ecosystem: Environmental > Aquatic > Marine > Inlet | place: Canada: British...
TTTTGATAATTACTAAATCTTTATCAGCCTGGAATCGAGTTGCCATAGCATATTCAACAGATTCTGCATTATTTGGATCAATGTCCTCATCAACTACAGTAACTTGTTTTAAGGAACGATGAGACTCAAATGTTTTTTTAATAATTTTTTTAGCATCAGATTCAGTTTTCTTTTTTATTTGAACAACAGCATGTAACCAATTAGAACCGCCATTTGTCATAGAGACTTGTTTTACTTGAGAAAAAGCCTGTTTCAATTCTCCATTTAATTTAGATTCAATTGGCATTCCCATTAGTAATCTATGTTCACCATAGCCAGAAAGAACATCATGAAAAATAGGATTATTTCTAAAATACAAATTTTCAATTTCAAAAATTGGTTGAGATCTTTTATGATCATAAGTTTGAAGCATCTCTACCATCCATTCTGGATGAACTTTATCACGTAGAATTTTTCCTTCCATTACAATTTCAGCACCAGATGGTACATTCAATCCAGAAAATGGTAGTTTTGCTAAAGTTAATTTCCCACCTAAAAGAGAATTTGCAATATCAATTTCATCCTTGCCCCAATCAAACTGATAAGCACCAGCAATAGAAATTGCAGGATGGACACCAACAGTAATTGCAATTTTTAGATCTTCACCATGTTCTTTTGCATCAATAAAACATCTGTGTAAATGACGACCTTCTACCATCCTAATTGAAAGATGGTTTTTGTCAATTGGCATCATTCTATGAAATGATGAATTTTGTTTTCCAGTTTCAGGATTTTTTGCATAAGCTACTGAAGAAGTGATAAAAGGTCCAGATTCCTTTTCAAAATGAGTTACAATAGGCATGGAATTGATATTTTTAGACTTATTTTCCATAAATTTACCAGTTGGAATAATTTTTGGTGTTTTTGCATTTTTAATAGCAGAAATTACTTTTTGATGGATATTGCTTTCAGTGCCACCAACTGCCAAAGCAAATCTTTTACGAGTTCCAACTAAATTAGAAACTAATCGAAAATCACTTTCCTTAATATTCTCAAATAACACAGCATATGATTGATCAACTTTTGCAGTAACACCAGCAATCTCATATTTTGTTGAAACTTTAGTTTTTATCGTTTTAAGTTCCTTAATTTTTTTAACTTGAGAAATATACTCTCTTAAATCACTCATTTTCAATCATTTCCATAATTTCAGACATTAAGGCTTTTGCGGTTGTAGTTTCTAATTCTTTTTGAACATAAGTAGAAACTAAAGCAATTCCTTTCATTCTTGTACTAATTCTTTCAGCAATTAGTCTTAAAAATAAAGACTCGCTTCGAGATGGAATTACAGTTGTCGTAGTTGGATTTGGTCCAGTGGCTAAAGATACAATCATAGAACCAATTTTATCATTACCTTCAGTAACTGAAACAAAATAACCATTTTCAAATTTTTGAATTTTTAAAGAAAACCTACGATTCTCCAAATTTACTATTTTATGGAAAAATCCATTTGGAGAGTTCAATAATTCTTTAACACATCTTAAGCTTTTATTGCTATTGTTTCAACAAAATTGGATTTTTTTTACACTTTGTTTCGTGTTTATCAATAAACACATATGGCTTTTCACAATATTGGCAAGGTGTTTTTTCCTTTGATTTTGTTGTTTTAGCTTTTGTTGTTTTAGCTTTTGTTGTTTTAGCTTTTGTTGTTTTAGCTTTTGTTTTAGATTTAGTTTTTGGTTTAGCTTCTGCTGCTAATTCTTGTTCCATTTGAGAAATTGATTTTGTTTCAGCTTCAACTGCATCAGCCTCAACTCTTGCACGTAATTTTGCCTTGTATTTGAGATTACGTGGTTTTGTTCTTAATCTGTATCCACAACAAGGACACCAAAGTCCTTCCCATTTAATGAAAATTTCACAAATTTGACATCTTCTTTGTCCAGATGCATATCTTCCTGTACCAACTGGCTTTTGAGCTTTATATCTTACACAAATTCCCTTACATGTCATTTTAGTATTTTATATAGAAATTATATGTATATAAGGATGGATCGCTATAAATTATAAAATATAGTAAAATATAATATAATTATTTCATATTATTTCAGTATAGAATAATAATTTTCAAAAATAAACTTAAAATGTACAATAAATATGTATTGGTAATTATACAAAGATATTTTTTGTAATTATAGTAATTAGTCACAATTATTTTCAAAAAAATCTCATTATTTTACAAATAATTAAAAAATTTTACATTCTATATTCTAAATTTTTTTATTTAAAAAAATTAAGATTAAAACTTCAAAGATAAATTACTGTTAGTACTAACATATTTCATGGCTGATAAAATTACTGCAAAAGAATTGATGTCTCAAAAAAATGATTTTATGATAATTGATGTTCGAGAAATGGATGAATTAAAATCTGGAATAATAGAAGATTCAATCCACATGCCTTTAGGATTGTGTATTAGAAATGTAAAGAAAAAACAAATTGAAGATATGAAGGAGAGAAAAATTTGTACTTATTGTGGTACAGGATATAGAGGCAATATTGCAGCTGATGAATTAATCAAAGGTGGATTCAATGCAGTAACCCTAGAAGGGGGTTATTCAGAATGGATGTAAAAGATTCCATTGAGGAAGAAAATAAGAAGATAGATGAAGAAAATAAGAAGATAGATGAATACAATCGTAAAGTCGATAAATATAATGAAGCATTAGATAATGGAAGAAATCCTGAAGATGATTTTTAATAGGACTTTGTAATGAACGATAATTCCCAAATACCAACTAAAGAAGAAATTATTAAAAATATGGCCAAACACTTGCAAACTCACATGCAGGATGGAGAAGAAGTATTACTTAGAACATATGATCTAGCTTTTATCAAAGGTAAAATGGAAGCTATCGATGAAATGAAGAAAGGCGATAATAAAGAAAAATAATAAATTTGAAGATTTTCTTATAGCATTAAGAATTACAAACTTCTAAAAAAATTATGCCTTCAAAATAGTAGAAACAACATGTTTTACCATATCATCAAAATTAGAATTTACATTTGATTCAATCTCAGCCAATTTAGACTCACCATCTTGTGCAATTTTTGCAGATTCACTATTTGCCTTTTCCTTTGCTGCATTAATCATTACTTCAGCTTCCTTGGTAGCCATTTCACGAGTTTTTTCTAATAATGTATCAATCTCACTTAATGTCTTAACATTTAGTTGTTTTTTCATATCTCCCACTTTACCAGTTAAGGAATCGAGATCATCTTCTAAGCCATTCAAAGTTTTAATTATTCCAGTGACTTTAGATTCAGCAACATCAGCCATTATAATCAGAATTCATAAATTCCATTATTAAATCATTCATTTTTAGAGGTATTTTAGGCACAAAAAGTGAGTTTTAGCCAGTTGTTAAAAGTAGAATTGCTCTTGCTAGATCGCCTTTAGCCTCTTCTAAAGCACTTTTTGCTTTTTCTTCATCAACACCAGCTTGTTGACTAACTAACTGAATATCCTCATCAGAGAAAATCGGAACTTCCAATTCTGCTTCCTCGTAACTATCAGCAGTTACGGTGAAAATGGAGCTATCTTTTGCTTTCATTTCAGTAACTGAAGGTTTTGAAATAATGATTTCTTTTTTATCAGTTTTAATTATAACTTCTTGAACATTTTGTAATTCATTCATATCAAGACCCATCTTATCCATCATTCTTCGCATTTCGCGATTGCCTCCTCGCATCATACCACTATCTCCTCCTTACGACTTTTTAAACTATCTCTAACTTTAACTGCCACACCTCTCTTAAAATCTGAAATCATCTCAGAAGACAATATAGCTTTACCAACTGCAATAATTTGATTTTCAAATAGAATTGGGGTATCTGCTCCAACACGAACATTTTTTCCACACCATACTACATGTTTACAAAATACAGATCTTCCCTGCATTACAAAAGGTGCTGCATCAGAGCTAATCTCAATACAATTTTCTCGAAAAATTTTACTTTGAAGTAGTGATTGAGCAAAATCAATACTGATTGCCAAACTTCCATTAATTCTCAAAGTACAAAGTAGTTTTCCTTTATGAGAAACTGTTCTAATTCGACCAGTTTTACGTGATAATATAATATCAATATCTTTCGGCAAATATTTTGAACAACCAGTACCAAATAATGCATCAACGGATTGTTGAAGTTTAATAAAATGTTCCATAAATTAACATCAATTACTGGAAATATTAGTTAACGTTATTCTATAGTAAAAATAAATAACTATATAGATAGTTTTTTTATCATTAGATTATGGAAGAACAAGGTGAAACTAGAAAAATACAGTTTACAGGTAAATCATCGTATATAGTCTCATTACCGAAACAATGGATTAACGAATTAGGACTTAAGCAAGGTGATCAAATACGAATGATACGAAAAGGATCATCAACATTAGAATTGTATCCACCAAAATTTGAATCTCGGATACAAAAAAAAGAAGATGCTACTATCGAAATTAATGAAAATGAAAAACCAGATTCCATAGTTAGAAAATTAATTTCATTATATTTTTTAGGATTCAAAACAATTAATTTAAAATCAAAAAATGGAAGACTAACCCCAACACAAAGAAACACTGCAAAAGAAGCTGTTAAAAGAATGTTAATGGGTTCTGAAATAATTTCAGATTCAAGTAATGGAATCACAGTTCAAGTTTTGGTAAACTTGTTAGAATTATCAGTTGATGGAGCTTTCAAACGAATGATACATTTGGCAAAATCAATGTCAAATGATGCAATTTTAGCAGTTAAAGAAAATAATTTAGATTTAGCACAAGAGGTAATCAATACAGATGATGAAGTAGATAGATTCGGATTTTATATTATTCGTCAATTAAAAATTGCAATACAAAATGAACATGTTTTGAAAGAAATGGGATTTAGTAATGCCAGAAATTGTTTAGGGTATAGATTAGTTGTAAAAAATATTGAGAGAACAGGAGATCATGCTGCCTATATTGCAAAAGATCTTTTAGAATTTAAAAAATCAATTAAAAAAGAAATTTTAGACAAACTGCAGGAAATGAATGATTTCTCATTGACTGTGTTAGATGAGTCATGTTTAGCTCTATTCAAAGAAGATTACTATCAGGCTGAAAAAACTATCAAAAAAGTGGAAGAAATAAGTAAATATGAGAAAAAAGTTAGAGATGCATCAAAATCACTAAAAGAGGATGAGGAGATATACAGAGTTAGAAGATTAGCTGAAAATATAAGAAGAATTTCTGAATATGCTAGCGATATTGCAGAAATTGTGTTAAATATGAATATAGAAAAAACATTGAAAAAAATGGAATAAACTATCAAAATGGACAAAGCAATTCTGATCACATATGACAAAGAAGATGCCATAAATGAAGCAAAGGGATTATGTGAAGCTGCAGGATACGAAGTAGTTCATATTATTCAAGAAAATTATTTGCAAAAACCAAAGTACGGGATTAGTGGAGGAGTACTAGAAAAACTCCAAGAAATTGCAGATAAAATTAGACCAGATGTAATAGTATTTGATGAAATTCTAAAGCCCAGTCAAAACTATAACTTAGCAACTGAATTACAAAGGGAAGTTTTAGATAGAGAAGGATTAATTCTTGAAATTTTTGAAAGTAGAGCATCTAGTGCAGAATCAAAATTACAAGTAAAATTAGCACAATTAAGATATGAAATGGTTAGGGCAAAAGAAAAAGTTCGCTTAGCCAATATGGGAGAACAACCAGGGTTTATGGGAATAGGAAAATTTGAAGTTGATGTTTATTATAATGATATAAAACACAGAATGCAGACAGTAAAAAAGAAATTACAAAAAGCAGGAAAGCAAAGAGAACTTCACAGACAAGGAAGAAAACGAATGGGATTTACAACAATTTCATTAGCAGGATATACATCTGCAGGAAAAACAACATTGTTTAACAAAACTACAGGTGAAGTAAGAACTCAAAGTAAAGAACTATTCACAACACTATCTACTACTACAAGAAGAATCATAATTAACCAGGAACCAGCTTTAATTGCAGATACAGTTGGGTTCATTAGTAAATTACCTGCATATATGATAGATGCATTCAAATCAACACTAGAAGAATTAACTTATTCAAATATAATTATTCTAGTAATTGACATAAGTGATTCACAATTAGAGTTAAAGAAAAAATTTGCAAGTTGTATGAGAACATTAGATGAATTAGGAGTCAAAAAAGAGAAAATTATTTTTACATTAAATAAATCTGATTTAATTAAAAAAGATCAAATTAATTATAAAATGGAATTACTAAATTTAATTAAAGATGAACAAGTTGTTTTAGTATCTTCAAAAACAGGTGAAAATATAAAAGAATTAAAAGAATTAATTCAAAAAATGATTATAAATCAAAACCCACATAAATATAAAAAAAATGATGAAAAAGGAGTTGTAAATACATTTGATAATTGAAGTTGTTAGAATAGGACAACGTGTTGTAAGAGATGATAGAGTTACAACTCATGTTGCACTTGTATCAAGATCCTTTGGAGCACAAAAAATTTTCATGACAGAAGTCAATCCAGAAATTAAAGATACATTAGAAAAAATCAATAAAACATGGGGTGGAAATTTTATTGTTGAATTTATTGAAAATTGGAAGTCAATTATAAAGAAAAAGAAAGAAGAAGGTTTTAAAATAATTCACCTATCCATGTATGGTCAAAAAATCAATGATGTTCAAATGCAATTACGTACAGAAGAAAAAATGCTAGTTGTAGTAGGAGCAGAAAAAGTTCCCAGAGAAATTTATGAATTAGCAGATTATAATGTAGGCGTAGGAAGCCAGCCTCATTCAGAAATTAGTGCATTAGCCATACTACTAGATAGAATTCAAAATGGAAAACAATTTGAAAAAGTCTTCCCAGATGCTAAAAGAAAGATCATACCCACAAAAAAGGGTAAAAATGTCGAAGTGAGTGAGACAAGGGATTAATAGTAGAAACTTGGGAGTGATTAGAGTTGGTAGACAAATACGAAGATCCTTTTGTTAGAATTGCATCAATGATTGGTGGTGACGAATATCTTAAAGTTGCAAGGTCCTTGTTGAAGGCAGAAGATGCAACTGATGAAGAAATTGCCAGTTCTACAGGTCTTAGAATCAACATGGTAAGAAAAGTATTGTATGATCTTTTTGGAAAATCTTTGATTACAGGTATTAGAGTCAAAGATGAAAGAAAAGGGTGGTTTGTCTATAGATGGAGAACACGAAGAGAAGAAGTTGAACATTTTATTGAAAATCAAAAAAAGAAAATCGAAGAGAGATTACAACAAAGATTTGATTATGAAAATGCTTCTGACTTTTATCACTGTAGTAATGAAGACTGCCCAAGAGTTACGTTTGAAGAAGCACTTGATGGTATGTTCAAATGTCCATCATGTCAAAATGTATTAAATATTAAAAAGAATGAAAAATCTAGAAAAGCATATTCAAAGAAGATTGATGAAATTAAAAAAGATATGCAACAAACTTTTTGATCAGTTAAAAATAATCCATACACTAATTTAATAAATTAAAATCTAAAAGTTTTCGTTATCGTCATCCTCGTCATCTTCATCATATTCATCATCCTCGTCATCTTCATCATCACATTGTTCTAATTCAATATAACTAGGAATTCCATCATCTTGAAAAAATATCTCAACACAAATAGTCGTATCCAATGTTGAAACTAATGTTTCAGCTAAATCTTTTGGAAAATTACCCAATCTTCCAGGATTAGCAGAATAACGATATTCAGTAATTTGTTCCTCATGATGAAAATCAATTTCAATATCACCATTAGTAAATTTTCTAACTTTAATTACTTCACCAAATACACTAGTAGTCAAAATTAATTTCCTTGATTAGAAACAGCATTAGTAAGGTTTTCAGCTAATTCCTCATAATGTTGTCGAGATTTTCCCAATTCGTTTAGTTGAGATTTTTCAATTCCAGAAAGTTCTTCATCAACTTTTTTAGAAACATGTTGTAATCTTGCTTCAGCCATCATGAATAATTTATTATTTTCTTTCCACAAATGTTCTGTAATGTGATCAACGTAAAGTTGCATATCAGTAATTAATTTTTCAGAATTTCCAGATGAGAGATAATCTTTTGCAGATTTTTCCATTTCGTTTCCAATTTCTCGTGATCGTTGATGATCCATTAACATCATAGCGATAGGTCCCATGTTAGTAGGCATACCAGCTTGTTCTAATGCCGGAAATAATGATTTTTCTTCTTTAGTGTGATGACATACATCAGTAAAATTTTTTGAGAAATCAATTACAGGAAGTAAAATAAATTCAGGAATTTGTTTTTTATCATTTAATAATTGAATTGTAGATTGCATAGCTTTGATTACTTTTTCAATTAATTCATGATCTTTTCGAAGTGATGTAGTAGACATAATTATAAAAAATAAAATCCAATATCTATATCTTTTTAATAAAAATAATTAAAATATAGAAATTAGTTAACGAGTATTCGTTAACAATGGGTTTAACGATTAGATAAGCTGTTTGCTTTAACAAATGCCCAGATTTTTTTGGTCATCTCACTAGGAGCGATTGGTTTCTTTCCAAATACTTTTTCTACAGTCTCTTGACGACCTGCAAAATTAATGGCGTATCCTCCAAATGCTGGTTTTTTTGTTTTTGATTTAGTAGCAGCCTTTCTTTTAGGTGCAACTTTCTTTTTTGTTGCAGCCTTTCTTTTAGGTGCAACTTTCTTTTTTGTTGCAGCCTTCTTTTTTGTTGTAGTTTTCTTTTTAATTGCCAATTTCTTGTAATTTTATTTGAGATAAAGTATAAGAACTTACACTTTGGTGTAATTTAGTACAAGATAGTTTTTGAGCCTCTTAATTGATTTTAATTTTAATTTTGGAGAATTTATGATTTTTGCAAATCCTTTTCCTTCAACAAATGAGGTAGCGTCAGTTCCTCCAACTAGATAAGGAGATAAGGTGACAATTAATTCATTAAAAATATTATTTTTAATGAATTCCCAATTTACAGTACCTCCACCTTCAACTAAAATAGTTTTAATATTTTTAGTTGATAATTTTTTCATCAATAATTTTAGATTAACAGAATTTTCTCCGGCAACAATTATTTCAATAGGTAATTTTTTTAATTTTAATAAATTTGTATCAGTAATTTTTTTTGAAACAACAATTATGGTTGGAATTTTATTACTTGTTTTAATAATTTTAGAACTAATAGGTATTGTACCTTTAGAATCTAAAATAATTCTTATTGGATTTTTTCCTTTAGTGTGACGTACTGTTAATAGAGGATTATCTTGCAATAGAGTATTTTTTCCTATTAGAATTGCATCCACTTTTGATCTTAATTTATGTAATCTAATTTTATCCTCTTTAGAAGATAGTTTGGAATCATTTGCTCTTGTAGAGATTTTTCCATCAATAGAAATTGCCGCACTCAAAATAACATGTATGTTAGATTTTTCCATGTACAATCTTTCCTCCAATCATTACTGCTTTAATTGCTGATTCAGATGCTCTATGTACAATTGATGCATATGGATTATGCATTGGTTCTAAATCTAATGCGTGTTTATCAAGAAATATGCAGTCAGCTATTTTTTTTGTTTGAATAATTCCAATATCTTTTTGTAAAATTTTTCCAGCATTTACAGTAGCCATTTTAAGAATTTCTTTTGGATTTATTCTCTTTTTTTTAATTCCCATTGTTACTTTCCAAAGAAAATCCATTTCACGAAACATGTCTGGAGAATTAATCATTACATTATCAGTACCTAATGCTAAGAGACATCCAGCAATTTGCATTTTTTCAATATCAGGTATACCCTCGGATAGTGAAGAATTTGCTCGAGGACAAATAACAATACCTCTAGTTTTCTTAGATGTAGCCTCTAAATCACTTTTTGATGCATGAGTCATGTGAATTAAAAAATCAGGTTTTAGAGATAATGCTCGTAATGTTTCAGATTTTCCAGTTATCCGCTTAGATTTTCGTGTGCTTTCTTGAGTTTCAGAGGAATGAATTGCTCGTAATTTTTGTGTTTTAGAATATGAAGTTAATACTGAAGTGCTATGCTCATTTGCACCACTAATTCCAATTCCATCACATGTTTTAACCAAAGAAGGAAGTTCAAGGAGTTTTTCTTTTGGAAAAGGAATATTATTTTTAATTTCAGAGGAATTTTGATGAAAATCTAGTCGTCCCAAAATAATTGAACGAATTGAAGTGTTATCAGATACTTTTTTGAGTAAAACTGCTCCGTCTATTCCCCCTTCTCTGAAATCAACAAATGTAGTTATTCCCTTTTGAATCATGGATTGACAAGTATTTTTCATAAATGTAGAAAGATTCTCATCAGATGTATTTTTTAATATTTTAGATTTTATTCCAAACATAGGATGAATTTTTTGATTGACTGTACTGTTTAATGTAATATCTTTTCCAATTGAATCAGCAATATGTGTATGTGAATTTATGAATCCAGGAATTAATAATAATCCTTCACAATCAATTACATCTTTTTTAGAATTTGATTTAATATTACTATGAATTTTTTGAAATTTACCATCTTTAATTTTAATATCAACATTTTGAATAAAATCTAAATTTTCACCAGTTAAAGCACTGATATTTTTCAATAACATTATAATTCATAAACATCAGGTTTTGGTTTTCCTGAATCTCTAATATCACGTATAGTATCAAGTGATTTTGTGGCTAATTTCACTGCATCTCTGCTAGTTTCAGCATTCCCAATTCCACAATTCAAGGAAATGTTATCATCATTTTTAATCATATTAATAAAATTCTGAACTGAATTTTTTGCGTCTTTACTTGCAACTACCATGTAATTATCACCACCCATAAAAAATGTGAGAGAATTTTTTTCAATAAAATATCTTCCAATTTTAGAGTATAATTCAAAAATTTTTAATGAAATTTCATAAGGGGAATTATCTTTTCTTTTTGATTTTAAATCATCAACATCTAAATGCATAATGGACACATTGAATTCTAACTGATTGTCAATGAATCCAAAAATATTATGTTCTTCATTTAATATTACATTATTTTGTTTGCCATCATAGGCTTTTAGATTAGCTTCAAATGGTGTGTTTCCATAACCGATTGAAATGGTTAAACTAATTTCAAATAGTTTTTTGAGTGATTTTTGAATTTCCACATGATCATCTAAAGTAAGACCATTAGATACAACAAAGAATTCATCAGACTTATTTAAAAATACTAAACAATTTTTTGCAGAAAATAATTGTTGAACTTGTTTGTAAAAGGATGCTTGAAGCATCTGTAGTTCGTGTTCTCGATCACTACCTAAAGTTAAAGTCCAAGGTCCATATTCAGTAATTTTTAAGATACTGAGTTGGATCATTTTTGAATTTTTTCCAATTCTTTAGAAATTTTAACTAATGCCTCAATAGCTCTCTCTGCAACAGGTCTTATTCTAGCATAAGCATGTCTTTCTTGCATTCCTGGACCAGATATTCCTAAAGATACAGGTTTTTGATATTTTAATGATAAATCAGTTAAAGATCGAGCAGCAGCATGGGATATTACTTCATCATGTTTTGTTTGACCTTTAATTATAGCACCCAAAGTTGCAACTCCATCAATATTCTGATTTTGGAGTAATCTATCAACAAGTATAGGCATGTCATAGGCTCCAGGAACCATACATACATGAGAAATAGTAAGTTGCATAGAATTAGCCTTTTCTTTAGCAACTTCCAACATACGGGATGTTATCTCTTCATTGAATTCTGAAACTACAATAGCGATATTCATAATTAATTCACCTTAGCATATTCCAAAAGTTCTTTTCCATCAATTAATGGAATTCCATTTTGTTTTCCAAATTTTTCTGCTTTATCAACAGACAATGCAGAATATGTTTCAGCATCCATCATTTCACAAATAGCTGTTACAGGAGTTAATCCTGCAATTTGAGTTAAATAAACTGACATTTCAGTATGTCCTTGTCGTGATGCCAATAATCCTTCTGATGCAATTAGTAACGGTACATGTCCAGGGGTTTTAAATGAAGATACAAATTTTTTCTGTTTATTATCAACTTTGTAGATATTAGCCATTTCCATAATAGTTAATGCTCTATCCTTATCAGTAATTCCTGTGTAAGTTTGATAATGATTTACAGATAATGAAAATGTTGGATAATCACCATAAGGAGCTAAACCCATTATCATTTCTTTATTTGAAATCGATGAACTAACTAAGAGATCATGCATATATTGTAATTCAAGTGATTTTGCAAAATTATTTTCTAATGCAATACAAAGTAAACCACCAGCATTTTGACGCATTCGTGCAACATGTTCAGGAGTGATAAATTCTGCTGCTACAACCATGTCAATTTCATTTTCACGTCCAGCTGAATCAAATAATAATACAAATTCTCCACGTTTAAGAGATTCAAGTCCGGTTTCAAGTGACATATACAAAAATTATTTCAATCTAGGTATATAGTTTACTAAAAAATGGGTAATTACCACTATAATTGTAGATAATTAGCCTTGCTTTAAAATATACTTACCAAGAATGTCAGTTTCAATATTAATCTTATCTCCTACTTTCTTAGTATGAAAATTTGTAATTTCAATAGTGTGTGGAATCAAAGAGACAGATGCCAATGTTTTTTTTATGTCAACAACAGTTAAACTAATTCCATCAATTGCAATAGAACCTTTCTTAACAACATACTTGGCTAAACTTTTTGGAACTTCAAAATAAACTTGTACTTCTTTAGATTTTTTAACAATTTTTTTAATTACTCCAACACCATCAACATGTCCTAAAACAAAATGACCCTCTAATCTATCACCTGCTTTCAAACTTCTTTCAATATTTACTATTCCACCAACTTTTAGATTGCCAAGATCAGTTTTTTTTGTTGTTTCTTCAATCATTTCAAAAATACATTTAGATTTTGATAATTTTGTTGCAGTAAGACACACACCATTTAATGCAACGCTTTGTCCAATTTTTAATCCCTTTACTTGTTTACCCAAGTCAATAGTCATTTCAATTGCACTACGATTTTTTGTAATTTTTGAAATTTTATTTACTGTTCCAACTCCCTCGACAATACCTGTAAACATAAAAAAAGTACAGTATCTATGTATAAAATGATTTAGTTAATTCTCAACATAAATTATTTTGAATCAGAATTTTGGAATTCATCATCACAAAATTGATGAAAAATAGTACATTTATTCTCTTTAGCATCTGATTTGATTTTTTCCATATCTTTATTGAGCACACCTTGAGCAGCTAAAAATGCTTCATCAGGCATGTTTAATTTTTCAAATAATTTTGATTTTGCAGGTGGAATTTCTCTTAAGCTAGAATCTATTCGTTGAGCTAAATCATAATAATTAATTGCATCTTGATAATTTCCAAGATGATCAAGTGAAATGGCTTTGTTCATTAATGCAGTTACGTCATTAGGATCAATTACAAGTGTAGTATCATAATATAGAATTGCATCTTTATGGCGATCTAATTCATTAAGAGATATTCCCATACTGTTTAAGGCCCAAGTATCTTTTGAGTCAATTTGAATTAGTTTTTCACATAATTTTAAGACTTGATCATATTGCTTCAAATTTTCAAGAGCAAAAATTTTATTTTTTATTGCATATGCATCAGATGGTTTTATTTCAAGAACTTTATCACAATATGTAACAGCCTCCTCAAAATTTTTCAAATATATCAAAGATAGTGAAATATTTTGTAGAGCAAGCATGTCAGATGGATCCTTTTTGAGTAAATCTTTACAATAATTGTATAGTTGATCATAGTTTTCACCATCAAACATTCGAGTAATTACATTTGTTGGATCAAGAAGGTCAATCATTTTATTTTTTTATAATATCAAGAAGTGCTTGTGCTTGTTTGTAATGTACTTCATCAATCATCTTACCGTCAACTGTTGTAGCACCTTTACCTTTTTTTGTTGATTTCAGGTATACTTTACAAACTTTTTCTGCCCACGAAATTTCAGTCTTATTAGGGTAAAATGATTTATGGATCATAGAAATTTGATCTGGATGAATTACACTTTTACCAGCATATCCTAAACTTTTTCCAAAATTACAATCCTTTTGTAATCCCTTCAAATCATTTAGATCTTGCCAAATACCATCAATAGCAGATATTCCTGCAGCTGCAGCATCAACAGGGATTTTATATCTGGAATATTTTCCACCTGGAGAGTCTTTGGTATATTCAACACCAAGATCATTTAGTAAATCAAAAATTCCAAATACAATAGCAGTAACACGTTTTCCAAATGATGCAATTGGATATGAGTTAACAACACCTTCAGCTGATTCAATTGATGGAATGATTTGAATTGGTTTTAGTTTTTTAGATTTTTCTAAACCAGAAAGAGTTTTTTGTATTTTTTTTAATTCTGTAACATTGTTTACTTTAGGAATAACTATTCCATCAATTCCTTTTTGAATAATTTCTTTTAGATCAGATGGAATTTTTCCAGATAATGGGGAATTAGTTCTAACAAAAATAGAAGAAGAATATTCTGAACGAGACTTTAATGCATTTTTAATTAATTTTCTTGCACTAGTTTTTTCGTCATCTGGGACAGAATCCTCTAAATCAAAACAAACAATATCAGCTTGAATCTTCTTTGCCTTTTCAAGAAACCTTGGATTGTTCCCAGGTACAAAAATAAGACTACGGAAGAGCTGAGTCATTAAATGACTAAGCGCCTTCAGGCTTCATTAAGATTTTGCCAAACATGCCTTTTCCGGTTAACATCTTTGTGTGTGCCTCTGCTGCTTGTTCAAAGGTATATGTTGAATCAATTGCAGCTTTAATTTTACCTTGACCCATCCAGTAAAGGGCTTGATCAAGTTCGGCTTTAGTTCCTTGTGTTGAACCTAAGATGTTAGTTCCTTTGAAGAACACATGTCTAAGATCAGTTTGTGCATTGTAACCTGTAGTTGCTCCACATGAAACAAGTGTTGCACCGTACTTTAACAATTGTAATTGTTTATTCCAGTGTGTTTCACCAATATGATCAAATGAAAGATCAATTCCTGGTGCTTCACCTTTTTTCTTTGCTAATTCTTTAGAAATAGCTCTAACTTCTTTATGCCAATCATCTTTTCTGTGATCAACTGCAAAGTCTGCTCCAAGTTCTAAACATTTGTCTAGTTTGTCTGGACTTGCTGTTGCAATAACATCACAGTTGTATAATTTTGCAATTTGAATTCCGAAGCTACCTACTCCAGAACCTCCTCCCATAATTAGGACAGTTTGTCCAGGAGTAATTTTGGCTCTACCAACTAGCATGTGCCATGAAGTTAGTATTGTCATTGATGCAGCTGCTGCGTCATCATATGATACACCTTCTGGAATTTTTGAAACATTAACTTCTGGAAGATGTGTTACTTCTTGGAATGCTCCCCAGTTTGGACCAGTTTGGAATCCCCAAATTGTTCTTTTAACACAATCAAATTCTCGTCCATCAGTACATGCTTTACAAACTCTGCATGACATGTTAGAGTGAGATACTACTTTATCTCCAACTTTAATATTTTTAACATCCTCACCAACGGCAATAACATCACCGGCAGCATCAGAACCTGAAACGTGTGGTAATGGAACAGGTACTGGGACTCCCCTCATACCCCAAATATCATTATAATTTAGGGCTGCAGATTTTACTTCAAAAACTACTTCATCTGCTTTTGGTTTTGGGTCGTCTATATCCTGGACTTTGAGGATTTTAGCATAATTATCATCTGGTGCGTATTCACTATATGTAACGGCTTTCATAAATAACTAGAAATTTTCCCTATAATTATATTTTATTGGTGTTAAACTCGATTTATCTTAAAATCACGTTTAGGCTGTTGTGTAGAAAGAAGGATTTGTTTTAATTGATCGTCATTTATTTGTCCTGGCATTTTTCCTTGTGTTGCCATTCCAATTAGATATTGTTCAACAAGATCGGATAATTCAGGTTTTACCATTTTGATATTATTTAATCTCATTCTAGCTTCTGGAGTAAGAATTTGTTTGAGAATTTGTTCTTTTTGTGCTGCTTGCTCGTGATTAACATTCTGATCTTGTGGTAGATCATTTGGTTCAGGAAAACTCATTTTGATCTAACGGTAAATTTTCAATTCAGGTTTTTCTAAAATTAATTCATTAAGAATTTCTGTTGCAAGTCTATCTAGTTTTTGCATTCCATTTTTGGAAACAACTCTACCTTTCTTCTCAATTTTTTCTAAATATCCAAGTTTTTCTAATCCATGTATTGCATTGCGAACAATTGCTCCACTTGCATCTTTATGATGGGCAGCACCATATCCAGATGGCTTTCCACCACCATAGTCTTTCTTTAACTCATTAACACCAATTGGACCATTAAAGTAAATTTTTCTCATAATTGATGCACATCTAGTATGCCACCATTCACTGTCTTGTGGAGGTTTATCTGCATGTGCTCCAGTTTTGACAAACGGAGTCCAAGAAGGAGCAGGAATATCTTCATTTTTTAGAATTTCAGCTAATCTCTCAATTAACACATCTGCTGGTACATCATAGACTTTTGCCATAAACTGCAAAAATCGATAATCGTCTTATAAATCATTTTAAGAGAATACGTCTGACAATTTAAGAACTTAGGCAGAGATGAAATTCAAAAAAGATCGCTAATTAAATAAAAATTCCTAAATTAAAAAAATACTTTAGAAAAGGAAGTTCATCCAGTAGAGACTCTTTTTAGAAAGTAATGCCATAGTATACCCAATGAAAAAAGATTGGCGTCAATATGGAGAAGGTGGAAAAAATAGATGGTCAAAAGAAAAAGAAAGTGATACAGAAGAGGAATTAGAATAAATTATTGTTTATTGAATTTCTAAAATTCCTTCTTTAATTAAGAATTGAATTCCTTGGATGAAAGCGTCATCATCAATTGCCCCAGCTGCCCACCATTCTGCATTATTTTTAATCCAGTTTGGAATTTCATTTCCAGAACTTACTCCTTGTGTAGTAGATGGTATGTCTAAAATTCCTTCTTTAATTAAGAATTGAATTCCTTGGATGAAAGCGTCATCATCAATTGCCCCAGCTGCCCACCATTCTGCATTATTTTTAATCCAGTTTGGAATTGTGCTAGTTGTTTCTTTAGTTAAAATGGATTGAGAATTAATCTCAAAATTTGATGTAGATACAAGAAAGTTTTCAAAATTATTAGAATATTGGCCAGTTAAAATTAATTTAAATTCATACTCCCCATCAGTTGGAATGAAAATAGATTCTTGATAAATTCCATCAGGAGCTAAGATACCAAGATATTTTTGGCCAGTTCCAATATTAGACCAAACTTCTTTTCCAGAGGAATCAGTAATACCATAAACAAACAATAAATCTTTTACAGAAACATTATTTCCATCATAAAAAGAAAAGGTGAATGGAATTTTTTTACCAGGATTTAATTCAGAGTTCCAATAAATTTCTCCTACTACATCATTATCAAAAGATAATTTAATATCATTAAAATTTATTTTTTCACCAGATAAAATTTCTAATTTAATTAAATCATTATTTGATTTAGAAATTAATTTATCTTTAATTTGTAAAAGATTTTCATATGGTACTTCAATTTTTATGGAATTTTTATCAGGATTTGAGATATTAAATTCATAAAATTCATTATCAATTTCTACATCATTTAAAGAAATTAACAAATCATTGTATTCTGAAATAGATGAAAAATCTTTGTTAAATGAAATAATTTGATTTATGATAGAACTGTGACTATGATCATTCCAATCAAAGGGTATTTCATATGATATTTTATTTAATGTCTCATCAAATTCAAAATTAGAAATTTCATCATTATGAGATTTTACAGATATTGGGAATTCCTCTGCAGAAGCAGTTTTAATTTCAAATATTTGTTTTTCTGGGAGATGCAAAAATGTTTCAAAGAGTAAATCTTGGGTAGTCAAAGTTTTCGGGTTTGTTGCACCTACAATAGAAACTTGAACAGAGTATTGCCCACTTTTATCAAAAATTGGACCTTGAATTGTTGGAATTGAATCTCCCCTCGCATAATATCCACCAGCAATAGCATGTTTTTCCCCATTGTATACAGTACATTTCCAAAGTTCTTTTTCTTGGCATCCAGTTGTTGGTTTAATTTTTAAATCTAATTTTCCATCTTCATCATAAAAATATTCATTTGCAACTAAATTACTATCTTGAAAAATTTTAACACGATAAGTTACACTTTGAATATTTACATCAGTTTCACTATCAAAAAATCGAATTGATAAATTGGTACTTTTTGAATCACCATAGCTAAAATCTTCAGGAAAAAGAGTTGTACTAACTGCAACTTTTAATCCATCAAGATCAATTGGAGGTGCAAGAGAACCTGAATGATGTTGAGCATATGCAGGGGAAATAGAAATCACAAAAAGAACTACAAATAATGCTAAAATAGATTTTAAAATCATATCTATACAGATTTTAAAGTTATTAAAATATAATTGTAATATTCCTATATTATTTTACGATATGTGTGACCACATAAATTACATGAAATTCTAATTGATTTTACAGATGTTCTTCCTAAACGAATTCTAGAATTTAGTCCCGGAGCAATAAATAATTTACATTTTTTGCAAAAAACTATTCGAAGATGATATGGCATTCGAATTTTATATTTACTGCTTATTCGACGAGCAATAGAAGCTTGTCTTTGAGATAATTCAGGATCGGTTCTAGCATGACTAATTGCATTATCAATTAGAATTTGCATTCTTTCCATTGCAATTTTGTAAACTATAGGTTTCACGATAATTTTTAAAAATACAGGTAAAAATTAGTTCTGATTAAAATTATAGACTGCAGTCAGCGGGATTCGAACCCGCGTCACAGGGTTGGAAACCCCGAATACTAACCAGGCTATACTATGACTGCGCTAAAAATAAAAATAAAATTCCTACATAAAAATGGTTTTTTCGTATTCGTAAAGGATTCTAGATACAATCACGTGACCTTCCAAGGATTCGTTTCCAACAGAATATAGATTTGTTATTTCATTTTGAACTGAATTTGAAAAATGACCCTTTTGAAATCCACCAATAACAATACACGAGTTATCTGGAATTTTTGAAGCAATTTTTTGATATGAACTTATTTCACCTTCAGTAGAGAAACCAATAACACTAGATGGATTAATTTCATCTATTAATTCTGAAAATGTTTGTTCTTTGATATCCAGTAATAGTTCATTTTTTGACATAATTTTTTTTTCTTGATATAATTTTTCAATAACACCTTCAAATCTATGATATGATTTTGGAAGATGTACATTTTTTCCAAAATGTATTACTTTATTATCAATAGTATGTACAAACAGATTTAATTTATTTTGAAGATATAATGGAATTGTTGTAGCTTCAAGAATTGAAAAATGGACAAGATCAGGACGCCCTCGTTTAATTTCATCTTTTAATCCCTTCATTGCAGCAAAATGCCAAGAATTATCTAATAAAATATCAGAAGGGTACTTGCCTAATTTTTTAGCATGAGAAACAACTGATGGGTGATCTTCTAATTCGTAAGGTACAAGTTCTAATGCAGATTCAGAAATAATTAAAGAAATCATTTTAATTTAACATTTGAATTTGAGTTTGAAATTCATCCCACGAAGGTTTAAAATTTCCATCAGCATTAACAATACCAGTATTACACATGTAATGATTTAACCCTTCAATAACAAACTCATTAGTAGCCATTACTGAATCTGATTCAAGATTAATTGTTTCGTCACCAATTTGTTCTTGTGTATTAAAGCAAATATCATTATTTTGATCATAATATCTATACCACGTCAAAAATTCAAGATTAGACTCATTTTCATTGTAAAAATTAAATAATTTTTTTATAAAATCTTGTTGTGAAATTGAATCTCCATTAACAAAATTAGAAGTACTCCAACCAATTTCAAATAATCCAATTTTTTTATTTGGTACCATTTCAAATATTTTTTGCAAATCTTGAATAGATTCTTCAGGTGTTTTTATAATTTCATACAAACTATCAGTTGGAATATATGAAAATGCAATAAAATCACCTATAGATAAGTCACTTACAATATGTCCCAAATTTTTATTTAAAATATTATGTAATGCAAATGAATTCCCAAATTGGACATCAGGATGCTTTTCTTTTATTCTATCATACACATTAGAAAATAATTCATGGTATACTGGAATGAATTGTTCATTATAACGAAATTGAGATTCAGTATCACCTGCAATTATAACAGAATCAACAATATTGTATCTTGAAAGAATTGCATCCAATACAGTTACAAGTTCATCTTCATTAATTCCATTAAGTGAAGGTTTTCCAATCCATTTAGGGAAAGGTCCTAAGGTTTCTCCGTTAATTATTGAAAAGTATAAAGTTACTTTGAGATCATTTTTTTGATTTAATCCCATTAAAACATCAGATTGAGACCAATCAAATTTTCCTTCTATAGGTTCTATTATATTCCAAAATAAGTAGACATTACTTCGACCAATTCCAGTTGAAGTTGCATCAGCAAAAATTTCATCAAGTTGCTGCAATGATACAGATGGAGAAGGAGAATTAATTACTAATCCAATTCTTTCATTATTTTTTTGAGTTACAATTTCTGAAGATGGTGAAATAAACATTAAAGCTGCTATAATTACTATAAAAATAGGAACAATTACGACCATAACTCTCTTGTCCATGAGAATTAAAAAATAAAAGAAAGTAAAAAAGTTGTGATTCTATTATTTATCCAGAAGTACAACCACTGTATCCACATTCAATGCAGATACTACAACCTTCTACAAATACAAGATTATTTTTGCATGTTGGACAAAGACGATCTTCTGAAACTTCTTCTTGTTTTGGAGCTTCAATTTTGATTTCTTCATCATGGATTTTTAGTGCCAATGATGCACCAACTTGGGTTTTGATGTATTTGTTTGTGATATTTTCATGTATGTATGATAGCATGTATTCACTTGGTGTAACTTCAAATGTTTTTTGTGCATTTTCACTGGTCATATGAAGAACTTGTTTATGTCTAGAACCATCACGATAGACAGTCATACCTTTGAGTCCAAGTTCATGTGCTAACAAGTATGAAGATTTTACATCTTCAGCAGTTACATCATATGGCATGTTGATTGTTTTTGCAATTGCATTTCCAATCCAATCTTGCCATACACTTTGGGCCATGAGATGATCAGCCCAGTGAATATCCATTGCAGTGACAAACACTTTTTGCATCCATTGTGGAATTTCATCAATTCCACTCAATGAACCATAATTGTCTGCAATCTTTTCAAGAATTTCATCACTGTAAAGACCTTCAT
>Ga0233427_10001841_pt1 | contig 21426 bp, 18 predicted proteins | sample SI_118_April2016_5_FD_179885 | JGI IMG/M metagenome (GOLD analysis project Ga0233427, IMG submission 179885) | Seawater microbial communities from Saanich Inlet, British Columbia, Canada - SI_118_April2016_100_MG | ecosystem: Environmental > Aquatic > Marine > Inlet | place: Canada: British...
TCCGATGTTCTGAAACAGCCACGCGCCTCGCTGCAGGCCCTGTGTGCCGCACTTGATGTGGCATTTGAGCATGAAATGCTCGCCTGGCCTGCGGGGCCGAGAGAAAGCGACGGTGCCTGGGCGCCCCATTGGTATGCCAGCGTCGAGGCATCGACCGGCTTCAGGCCATGGCAGGAGCCCAAGCTGGTGCTTGATCGCGAACAGAAGGCGGTCGCGCAGGCATGCCGCCCGGCCTATGAACATCTGTCGCGTTTTCGGCTTGCGGTCCCTGCCGACAGCGAGGAATGATGGCGTCGAACGCTACGAAGAGGCTGGCCATGGACCACGTTCAACAGTTTCGCGAAAACGGCTACGCCATCATCCGCGGGTTTCTGCCGCCAGATGATGTCGCCGAACTTGTTGCTGCGCTCGAACGGGTCAACGTCGAGGCGCTCAAACACCATACGACCTATCGGGATCACAACGTTCTCTACGAGGTTCATACTGATCCGCTGCTCAACGAACGGGTTTGTCTGCAGGCGCACTGGACCTGCTGGACCGACGCAACGATGGAGCGGATGCGCCGCCATCCCCGTTATCTCGAGGCGCTCGAGCCGCTTCTGGGCCGCGATATCAAGCATTACGCCAACCAGATTCACTGGAAGCCGCCCGGTGCGAAATACACCTATTATCGCTACCATCAGGACATCAAGTTCCGCGCCCATCCCGAGCTCTTCGGGGATCTCGACCACGGCTGGGTGACAACCGGACTGGCGCTCAACAAACAGGGCGGCGACAACGGTGCGCTCTGTGTTTATCCGGGCACCCATCGCATGGGTTATCTGGGTCTGGGTGAGGGCGCCACGGTCATGACCGGGGGCAGCAACGAGGAGGAGTTGACTGCCGCAGGCCTTGATCCCGATGGCATGGTCCAGCTTGAGCTGGAGCCGGGCGATCTTGTCATGTGGACGCTCCACACGCTCCATGGCTCGCCACCGAACACGACAGATCGTGACCGCCTTTTTGTGCTCAACAGTTATGCGCGTGCGGCCGATTCACCGGTGCGCGGCGAATGGGCGTTCCGCGATGGCGAACCGATCCCGCTGGGCGAAACGCCGGAGATCTGCAAATACGAAGAGCTGCGCGAGAATCCCGGCCCGTTTTATGCCGATGACGACTGGTCCGAGGAATCCCTGACGGCACGCATTGCCGAACCGGCGGCGTAACAAACAACCACCCTCACCCCGGCCCTCTCCCGCCGGCGGGAGAGGGAGAACCAGTGCGGCATTGTTTCACCGTCGCCCCAGCGGGGAGATGGTGGGGCCCGTCGCGTAAGCGATGGGAGGGTGAGGGGGGATTTTTGGTGCTACCCCTCAGCCGGGCAGCCTGGTTTGCGTTGCCCGGCGATGTATTCGTCGGCCAGTTCGATCATGCGGGCGCGGCTGGCGCTGCCGTAATGTCCGCCATGACAGGTCGTGACTGGCAGTTCCTTCAGCTTTTCCATGCTTTCGATGTATTCCTCGTCCGCCTTCTCATAGCTGTCGGCAAAGAGGTGGCCGTCATAGATCTGGTCGCCGGAGAAAAAGAGCCCTGTGGCTTCTTCGAGCAGGCCGATGCCGCCCGGTGAATGGCCGGGAAAATGCAGCACCTTGAGGACCCGGTCGCCCAGATCGATCACGTCGCCTTCGTCGATCAGGCGGGTCGGCGGCGCGGCACGCACGTTGTAGCGTTTGGGATCGAAATCGGCATAGGGCAGGGCCAGGAAAACCGGCCAGTCGACATAGTTTTCGGCCAGTGTGTTCTCCCGGGTTGGGCGTTCCATGATGTGGGCTTCGGACTTGTGCATCAAGCGATGTTCGAACTCGTCATGGGCGCCGACATGGTCGAAATGGCTGTGGCTGCCGACGCAGAGAATCTCTTTTTCCGTCAGCAGGGCGATGCTCTTGCGCAAGGGGGCGACGCCAAAGCCGCTGTCGACCAGAAGGTCGCGATCGCGGCCACGGATGTGCCACATGTTGCAGCGCACGGCGGGGTCGATATGGGGTTCCCAGATCAACGTCACGTCGTCGCTGATCGTTTCGCTGGCGTACCATTCGGTCGCGACTTCAAGGGTCATGGCGTTGTTAACCTTCTGCTGGGCAGCCCGGCGTGCGTCGCCCGGCGATGTAGTCGTTGGCGAGTTCGATCATGCGGTCGCGCCCGAAACTCTCGTGGTGGCCCGCATGGACCGTGGAAACCTGGAGTTCCTTCAGCCGCTCCATCGAAGCGGCGAAGTCGTTGGTCGAGGAATGATAGAGATCATCGAGAATGTCGCCATCAAGAATGATGTCGCCCGAGAAGAAAAGACCGGTTGCTTCTTCATAAACACCACAGCTTCCCGGTGAATGGCCCGGCAGGTGCAGGACCCGAAAGACACGATCGCCAAGATCGATCAGATCGCCATCCCCGACCGGGTCGGTAATCGGTGCGGCCTGCACCGTGTAACGTTCGGGTTCGAACCCTGCATGGGGCAGAAAATCGAACGTATCGGGCCGGACCCAGCCCTCGATAATCATGTTGTCGCGATCCGGTGCTGCCATGATGCCGGCTTCGGCCGGGTGCATCAGCCGGCGGTCGAATTCGTGATGGCCGCCGACATGGTCGAAATGGCTGTGGCTGCCGAAACACAACACCGAACGATCCGAAAGTTTTGCGATCTCCGGGGCAAGCGGGTTGACCCCCATACCGGTGTCGATCAGCAGGTCACGGTCACGCCCGGCAATGTGCCAGATGTTGCAGCGCGTCGAAGGCGCAGCATGGGGCTCCCACAGCATGGTGACACTGTCGCCAAAGCGGCGGAGTGAAAACCAGGTCTTTGCGACCTCCATCAATGCTGTTGCGTCAGGCCCAGCTTCTGGCGCGTTTCGGCCGGGCTCATGATCCTGGCGCCGAGCCGTTCGATCACTTCGACGGCGCGCTCCACGAGCCGGCCGTTGGTCGCAAGGACGCCGCGGTCGAGATAGAGATTGTCTTCCAGGCCGACGCGCACATTGCCTCCTGCGATTACCGACTGTGCCGCCATCGGAATCTGCATGCGACTGATGCCAAAGGCCGACCAGTCAGCGTTCTCGGGCAGCAGGTTGCGCATCATCAGGAGCGATTCCGGATCGCCCGGCGCCCCCCAGGGCACGCCCATGCAAAGCTGAAACAGCGGCGGTTCGTCGATATGACCTTCCTTGATCAACTGTTTTGCCAGCCTGACATGGCCGAGATCAAAACACTCCAGCTCCGGCTTCACGCCTGCCGCCTTGATCCGGTCGGCCATGATGCGCAGATGGGCAGGCACGTTCATGAAGGCACCATGGGGGAAGTTCATGGTCGCGACATCAAGGCTGCAGATCTCGGGCAACAGTTCCTCGATATGCAGGACCCGGTCTTCGGGGCTTGCCATGTCGCTGCCTTCGGCCGCCTGGCTGGGGTTCTCGGGGTCGGGCGTATAGTCGCCGCCCATTCCGGTCGTCAGGTTGATGATGACATCGGTGTTGCTGTCGCGAATGCGCGCCACGGTTTCGCGAAAGGCCTCGCGATCACGGTTGCCCTGGCCGGTTGCGATATCGCGGACATGGATATGGGCGATCGTGGCACCGGCCTCGGCGGCTTCGATTGCTGATTTGGCGATCTGTTCGGGTGTGACCGGAACATGCGGGCTCTTCCCCGTCGTGTCGCCGGCGCCGGTCAGGGCGCAGGTGATGAAGACTTCGTTGTTCATGGTCGTAATCCCCTCTGCGGCCTCAGGCCGTCATGTATTCGGCGACAAGCTTCTGGAAATGGTGGACGCCACCTTCCCAGATACCGTTGAACCGCGCACCGGTCATGGCCGGCGACTTGTGTCCTTCGTGAATGGCCTGGACCGCCTCGAAATCCTCGACATTGGTCTTGTCGTAGAAGTCGATGATGCTGTTACGCGCATCGGTGTATTTCTCGGTGGTCGCGCTGTCGCCATGGAAGTAAAAATCCCAGCGCTGGTGAGAAATGCCGGCGCCGACGGCATATTCGACCATGCTGCAGCAGTGATCCGGGCCGATCACGAATTTGAAGTTGGGAAACAGCGCCAGGTTCTTGGCCGTCCTGTTGTTGTCGCCAATCCCCGGCCAGCGTGGCAACGGGTCATCGGGGACCCAGCTGTCGGGCAAGCCAACATCGATGATCGTACCCAGGCAGGGGCCGTCGGCGATCACTTCGTGCTGCTCGAAAGGTGCAACTTCGGCCAACACCGTGTGCACAAAATTGAGATGCAGGGTTTCGAGGTAATTTTCAGCGACCAGCTTCCAGTTGCCGGAAATCTCGTAGGGCATGGTTCGGCACCAGGTCGCATCGTCGAGACCATATTCTTCGCAGTGCCCCAGAAACGATGCGGCGTAGGTCTCGAAGGGTTCGGCCTTGCCGTCAACATTGATGAAGAGCCAGTCATGCCACTGGTGCATGCGCACCTGTTTCAGTCCAAGGCAGCTCTTGTCGAGGTCATCAGAACTGGGCTCGTTATGCCCGCCCCAATGGGGTGTGACCCGCAGATTGCCGTCGAGATCGAAGGTCCAGCCATGATAACGGCAGCGCAGGGCCTGTTGGCCGCTTGCCTGCGATGCCACAAGCACGGTCCCGCGATGGGTGCATATGTTGTGGAAACACTTCACCTCGCCCGATTTGGTCCGGGTGAAGACAATGGGCACGCCGGCCACGACGCGTGGCATGACATCGCCGGGATTGGGCACTTCGTGGCCATACCCGGCACAAGTCCAGGTTCTCGCGAACAGATGGGCCTGCTCCTCGCGGGCAAAGTCTTCGCAGGTGTAGGCAAAGGCGGGCAACCCGGTTGCGCTCGTGGTCGGTTGGAACAGGTCCTGGACATCATTTTTCGTCAGCATGGCGGCATCCTAGAGCAAGACCGTTTCAGGATTCATCAGCCCGAACGGTGAATTCTGTTTCCTATCCAATAATTTGAGGCCAACTCACGGTTCTTGTCGTACCGCCCGAACTCTAGATCGGATCGCAAAGACACGAAACCATCGCATCCATATTGCCTCGTCTAGGCCTGGAACAGAATGAGTGAATCCCGGATTAACCGGGATTCCGCTACCGGATCTTATGTTAATCGGGTGATTGCCGACACCATGCATGATCTTGGCGCTTCATCGTTAACCTTACCTGTGAGATAACGTCATTGGGATGATGTGGCCGGGCCTTGCGGTCCTGCCCAGGTGTGCGGGAGCAACGATGCTCAAATCGATGTCGATCAGTGCGAAGCTCTACCTTGTGATGCTCATCGCTGTGGCGCTGTCGCTGGGTATGGCGGCAACGGCTTATGATCAGCTGACCAAGGTCAGTACCAGGGTGGATCTGCTGACCTCCGACCTCTATGAGGATCTGATCCTGGTGCAGGACCTGCGTGGTGACCTGCTTGAGCTGTCGCTGCGCAGTGAGCTGTTGAATGCCTCCGGCAGTGGCAACAACAGCGTGGCGCGCCGCGAACTCTCCGATCTGGCTGATGATGTTTTCTATTCGCTGAAGATCCTTGAAGGCCGGTCCTGGCTGCAAGAAGCCGACCAGAGTGTCGGTGCGGCAGTTGTCGCGCTTGGCGAATACATCAAGGATATGACCGAAGGCGAGGTCGAGGAGTTTACCGGCGCGCGCATCGAACAGGCCGTCGGGCACATGCGTGCCATGTCGGGCGCTATTCTCACGCGTATCCTTCATGATCGCGAAGATCTTCTCAAGCTACTCGACGATACCCGAAATCTGATCATCATCGGTTCGGTCGCGAGCTTCCTGTTCTTTGCCCTTCTGGCGGCCTATCTCGTGCGCAATCATGTCGTGGCGCCTGTTTCGGAGCTGAGCCGGTTGTTGCAGGACGTCGCCAGCAATCTCGATTTCACGCGACGTCACACCCATGACATGAACGACGAAATCGGCAGCGCTTCTGCAGCCTTCAACCGCCTGATGGATGAAACCCGTTCGGCGCTGCTCGAGTTGTCGCAAAACACGACCCAGGTGGCCGGCGGCGCCTCCCAGGCGAGCAGTGCGATTGGTCAGGTCGCCGAGGGCGCGCAGATCCAGATCGATGATCTCAACCAGATTGCCGAAGCCATGCAGCAGACGAGCCAGTCGATCGCCGATGCGGCGATGACGACGCGGGAGGCTTCGCAACAGGCAACCGCGGCGGCACGTCTGGTCGAAGATGGTCACCAGCGCATGGCGACCATGATTCAAGCCGCACGCGGCATTGAAGAAGGCAGCAAGCGGATCAATCGGATATCCGATGCGATCACGAGGATTGCCACGGAAACCCATATGCTTTCGCTCAATGCCTCAATTGAGGCTGCCCGTGCGGGCGAACACGGCAAGGGTTTCGCTGTGGTCGCCGAGCAAGTCGGGCAACTGGCTGAAGACGCTGCACAATCGGCGCAGGAAATCCAGGCACTGGTTAAGCAGGTCGAAGCCGATGCCACGCGCAGCCTGAGCACGGCGGAACGCTTCGAAGAAGCGATGAACGAAATATCGCATCGTGTCTCGGAGTCGGATTCGATGGTGCGTTCGGTCGCCGCGGCAGTCGAGGAACAACGCGCTTCGGTCGCTCGTATCGAGGTCAATGTCGGGTCCTTGCGCGAAATCGGCCAGGGCAATGCGACGGCGGCGGAGGAAATCACCGCGACCATGATCGAGCTATCCAAGCTGGCCCAGCGCTCACGCGAGCAGGTCGACCGTTTCAAGACGGATTGAGGGCGTCAGCCCGCCCGCCATGTCAGCATCATCACCGCCCGCTGCGAGCTACTATGACGTAAGGTTGGAGGCTGGCGAGTGTCTGCTGGACGACCTTCGCCAGCGCTGCGGTCTCAAGCGCGACGATCTTCTGGAGCGCAAGGTTGCCGGTCTGATCCGGCAACGACCGCAGGCAACCCTGTTCTCCTGGCTTGATGACCTGCGTGACCGGCCCGCGAACCAGGCGGAGTGGCTGGCGATCGTTGATGCGGTGACAATCCACGAAACGTACTTTTTCCGCGATCCCAATCAGCTCGAAGTTCTGCGTCAGGTTTTGTTGCCCGAGCAGATAGCCGCTTGTATTGCTGCTGATCAGCGCCGGATCACAGTCTGGTCTGCCGGCTGTGCCTCAGGTGAAGAGGCCTATTCGGTAGCTATACTCCTCCTCGAAGCACTCGGTGATGCCGGTGAGAATCCGTCTGACTGGCATCTCGACGTACTCGGCACCGACGTCAGTGCCGTGATGGTCGATGTTGCACGAGCAGCGGTTTATGGCGGGCCCGGGCTGGATTCGTTTCGCCAGCTGCCACCGGAACATGGATCGAGCTTTGTTCCCGATAGGGCCAGCAAGAAGCGCCGGGGCGTGCACCGGGATGTGCGTGCGCTCGTGCGTTTCGAACAACACAATCTGGTCGATTCTCTGCCACCGGTCACCGCCGTTGATATAGCGCTGTGTCGAAATGTATTCATTTATCTCGATGGTTCCGCTCAGGAACGTGCGGTTGGCTTGCTGCGGACCGCCTTGCGTCCGGGCGGCGATCTGCTGCTTGGTGTGACCGATCGCTTGCCGGTGGGGTGTGGTTTCGAGCGTTCTGCGACCGGAACCGCTGTCATCTATCGCAAGCAGGGCGGCTCGACATGAAACTGAGTCTGCTCATGCGTGTTGGCGATGACCGTTATGCGATCGATCTTGATCAGGTCGTGCGTGTCGCGCCTGCCCTGACTGCCGCGCCCTTGCCTTTTGCTGTCTCGGCGCTGGAAGGGCTTGCCGCCTATGGCCGCGATATCGTGCCGCAGATGTCATTGTGTCAGACCGTCGGAAAGACCGATGCCCTGTCAGAGGGTGACTATGTTGTGCTTGCGCGCACCGCATCGGGCATTCTTGCCTTGCGTCATGATGGTTTCGACGGTGTTCGGGAATTGCCTGATGGCAGGATGGCGCCCATGGCGTCACCTGTCGGTGACTGCCGTACCAGCATGATCAAGCTTGCCGGGTTCCGAATTTATGGAATCGATGCCCGGCGCATTCGTATTCCCGGTGAAGCTTCCTTGCCCTCCGTGGCCCCGCTGGCACAGCGCAACGACGATGCCGACCGACATCAAGAGCCGATATCGCGTGTCCGACAGCGCAAGATGCTGGTTTGTGAAGATCAGGGTGTGCAGGTCTTCTTTGATCCGTTCCTGGTAACCCGAATCGCTTCGACCGCCGAAGGAGTCATCGTCGTCGCGCTTCTCCACGAAGGGCTGAGTGCGAACCGACAGGTCGAGCGTGTCATGGGTATGGTGGAGGAAGACAGCAGCAGCAGGCCGGAAGGTGGCATTGTCTTTGCGCCTGGTTCCGCCGACCTTGCCGATCTCGAGTGGCAGTTGGCCGATGACCTGAAATCTGAAGAGGCTGCAGAGAACGAACACGAGAGCAGGCAACCGGTGTTTCAGCTCAGCGCTGGTTCGACCCACTGGGCCGTGCGTACCGGTGATGTCCAGTCGATCGCGCAGGTGCGAAGCTGGTGCGCGCTGGACTGGTCAAAAGGCGGCGCTGATGGCCTTGTCGTCGTTTCCGGCGATGTTCTGCCCGCTATCAGGCTGGGCGGAGCATCACATGCCGGCGCGATGTGCGTGGTTGTCCGTGATGGCACCCATGCCTGGGCGCTTGTTTGCGACAACGCCATGGACCTGGGGTCGGTTCCTTCGGGTGCCCAGGCCGCAAGCAGTCCGGTCTCGCGTGAGGTCGTCGAAGTTGATGGTACGCCGATGATGGTCCTTGAGCCGCGCTGGCTTGACCGCTGGGGCGAGGCGGCATGACGGGCCAGGCCCCGATCCGTGTGGCGATCGTGGACGATTCCGCGTTCATGCGTATCGCGTTGCGCCAGATGCTTGGCCGTTCGCCCGATGTCGAGATCGTTGCAGAGGGACGCAACGGGCGCGAGGCGATCGAAATCGCCCAGAGAGAACAGCCGGACCTGATGACGCTGGATGTTCTGATGCCCGAACTCAATGGTTTGGAAGCTCTGGCCGGCATCATGGAATCGGCGCCTTGTCCGGTGCTGATGATCAGCACGGAGACGCAGCAGGGCGCGGAGACGACGATGCGGGCGCTAGATCTCGGCGCGGTCGATTTTATCGCCAAGACGACGGATATGGCCACGCTTGATATGGCCTGGATCGGAAACAAACTGATCGAAAAGGTGACCTATTGGGCACGTCAGAACCGGCCGGCGCAACGTGTGCGCAAGGTGCCTGAACAGGCTGTCTTGCGCTCTGTGGAGGAGCTAGCGAGGGTTCCAGACATGATTGTGATTGCGGCTTCGACCGGCGGCCCCCGCGCGATCACGGAGTTGGTCGGAGGCATGCGCGCTCCGCTCTGCCCGGTGGTGGTCGCACAGCATATGCCTGAAGGGTTTACGGAAGATTTCGCGCGCCATCTCGCTCTGCGCAGTGGCCATCAGGTGGTAGAGGTTCAGAGCGGTGGAGAAATCCTGCCCGGAGGCATGACCATTCTGGAAGGTGGCGTCGACAGCGAGGTCAAACGCAGTCAGGCAGGCAGATTCGAGGTCATGACACGTGGGACACATCAGGGGGTGGTGCATCCCTCGGCCGATCTTCTGATGCAATCGGTTGCCGAACACTGCAAGCTTGCCGCAGCAGTCATCCTGACGGGAATGGGTGATGACGGTGTTGTCGGTTCGCGCCTGTTTGCTGCCAAGGGATGGCCCGTTCTGGCCCAGGAGCCCGCCAGTTGTGTTGTTGCCGGCATGCCAGGTGCGGTCATCGCTGCCGGCATGGCTACGGCCGTACTGCCGATCGCCGGAATTGCGCGCCAGCTGAATCGGTGGGCAGTGCCGCGCAAGGGTCCAGGAGGGCGCCATGGTTGAAAGAGTGCTGGTGGTTGACGATTCCTCGCTGATGCGTGTCGTGATCAAGGATTTGATGGCGGCCGACGATGCTTTCGAGGTCGTTGGTGAAGCGGTTGATGGCCATGAAGCCCTCTCGCAGGCACGGGAACTGAAACCAGATCTGATTCTGCTCGATATCGAGATGCCGCGCATGAACGGGATTGAAGCGTTGAAGCGTCTCTCGCTGCTATCGACTGCACCGGTTGTGATTGTTTCGTCTGCAGCACAGGTTGGATCGGATCAGGCGCTCGAGGCCCTGCGGCTGGGCGCTGCTGCCGTGGTTGCCAAGCCTTCCGGCGCACTCAGCCTCGACCTGGAGGCCAAACGTGGCCACGAAATCGTCCGTGCGGCCCGACAGGCCGTAGGCCTTGATGGTGCTTGATGGACGACATCCAGGAAGTCCTGTGGCAACAGTTCGAGATCGAGGTTTCCGAACACCTCGACATTCTCGAACGCGAGCTCGGGTCACCTGATAACGCCTCTGCACCCGATGCTATCGCGACCATCTTCCGCTCCTTCCATTCGACCAAGGGGCTTGGCGCCGCTATGGGCGTCACCAGCGTCGAGGCCCTGTCACACAGTGCAGAGAGCCTGTTTGCACAGGTGCGGGACGGTCACAGGGCCCTGGATGCCGGCCTCGCCGAAACTCTCCTGCAGGTGGTTGATGCCTTGCGTGCGATGGTTCCTGAAGCGGTTGCGCAACGTGGTGACGCGACAGAACGCAACGACCTTCTGGAATTGCTGGCGACCCAGGGTCCGATCTCCTCATCCGCGACTGCAAATAGGGATACGGCGGGGAGTGGCGATGCGCTCGATGCCGCTGACGAGGGTATTGCACGTATAGCCGATCGTCTGGCGGCAGTGATGAGCGATCTGGTGGCGGCCCTGATGCCCGATTGCGAATCCGATGCCTTGCGCCGGTTGGATGATGATCTGCTCGAACTCGATGAAGCGATCGGCCCACTGGGTCTGCAGGGGCTGCGGCGCCAGTTGCGCCAACTCAGCCGGGCCGTGCGCAAAGAGGGCCCTGACGACCCGTTGATCCGTGGATTGGCGGTGGCGCTTGGTACCGTCGAGGAGCTGACCGGCCGATCCGCCGGGCGCCGTGAACTGCTCAGCCATGTTGCGCAACGCAGTGCCGGAAAACTGCTGCGTGCCTGCGCCACGGCCGCCGAGTGGCTGATGGAGGAGGCTGATGCCGATCAGGCGATTGTTGCCCTGCGCGATGCAGCAGACCACGCGGGGCTGCTTGAGCTGCCGCACTCTGTCACGGTTCTTACCCTGGCTTCAGATGTTCTCCAGCGTGGTACACCGACCGAGATCACACGTCAGCGTATCGGGCGGATTGCCGATCGCATCGGTGAAACAGCGGCCTCGAATCCACCCTCCGATCTGGCAGCCGAAGACGCGGTGCGGTTCCGCGAGATGTTGCGTGCCGGCGGCCTGGCCGACAGTGCAGCTGATCTGGTCGAGCGCGCGCGTCAGCTCGGCGTCAGCGATCTGGTGCTCGATCAGCCTTCCGACGAGACGATCGAAAAACTGCGAAGCGTGCTGGATGACCCCAATCTGATCCTGCTCGAACTAGAGGCTAACCTGGAATCCGATTCCGGGTTGGCGGCCCGTGTGGCAACCTGGATCGGAGACAATGCCGACCCCCTGGCGAGCCGTGTTGTTGCATCCGGTGATGTCCCGCGCACCAGGCTCCTCGTTGCCACAGCAGCGCGTCCGGCAGCAATCAAAGCCGATCTCAACACGCTTGATCCCGGCCGTGGTCAGCTGAACGTTCGCATTTGTGATGGTCATGAAGCCGAAGAGGCCGAGCAGCAGGCGGCACAAAAGGTTGAGGAGATTGTGCGTGTTCCGGCACGTGCGATTGACGACTTGCTGGATCGGTTGAGCGAATTGATGCCGGTCGCTGCCGGCCTTGAAGAACTGGCGGGCGAGGACCGTTTAGAGGCAATCCTGCGTTCCGGTGGCGCACACCAGGGATTGTCGACCGAGTTGCTTGCTGAAGCCGGCACGGGTATGGCCGATCATCGAGACCGGCTGCGCACGGTTGCCGACGACCTGGGGCGAGTTCTGCGTGGCTTGCGCGATGCCACGATGGACCTGCGTGTCGTGCCGATCGAAACCTTGTTTAACCGGTTCCCTCGCGTCGCTCGCGATTTGGCACGCAGTCAGGCCAAGGAGATCCGGGTCACGGTCGAAGGCAACGACGCCCGTATCGACAAGGGCATGATCGAACAATTGACCGATCCATTGATGCACATGGTGCGCAATGCCGTGGACCACGGCATGGAACCGCCTGACGAACGGGAAGCTGCTGGAAAGCCGCGTCATGGCCAGATTGAATTGCGCGCCGAGCAGCGCGGCGAGCATGTCGTGGTCGAGCTTCGCGACGATGGCCGTGGCATCGATGCCACCAGAATTCGTGCCAAAGCCGTCGAACGAGGCATGTTGCGTCAGGGCGAAGCCGATGCGCTGGGTGAGGATGCCGCAATGCGCCTGATTTTCGAACCCGGATTTTCCACCACACAGGACGTTACACAGACATCGGGGCGCGGTGTCGGAATGGATGTCGTGTCATCGGCCGTGTCGCATCTGGGCGGATCGATTTCTGTCAGCTCCATCCCGGGCGAAGGCACCACGCTATCCCTGGATCTACCGCTTTCGGTTGCCCTGCAACGTACGCTGCTTGTTGAATTGGGTCCGCAGTTGTTCGCTATTCCCGATCGCAGGGTGGTCGGAATCGTGCGGGCCAATGGCGGGTCGACCGTCGACCTTCCCAATGAGAAGGGTGTGCCGATCGCCCCGCTTGGTGAACTGCTCGGTATGCCTGGTGGCGACGACGTGCCCGATGAACGGCTGGTAGTGATCTCGTCTGGCGGGCGGAGCCTTGGGCTACGGGTCGATCGCATCCTGCGTCGCAGCGATATCTTTGTCAGGGATACCCATCCCGCGATCGCGCGAATTCCAGGCCTGGGTGGCGTCACCCATGTTGCTGATGGCCGGATTGCGATGATCCTCGATCCCGATGGTCTGATCGCCCTGTCAGAGCGCGACGCCGGTCAACTCTGAAGCCAGTGCAGGGTCATATAAGGTTGAGCCGACCGGGCTCGGTCGTTGCTGTTCAGGGATCGGCCTTGCCGAGTGCGCGCATGGTCGCCACGCAGGAATCGGTCAGGTCGTTGATCAACCGTTCGAGCGAGGCGAGGTCGGCCTCCGACTTTGAAGCCTGTTCAAGCGAGACCGATGCGTCACTGACCAGGCCGAATCCCAGATTGAGTGCACCGCCCTTCAAACGATGGGCCAGGGAAATAACCTTTGTATGGTCTTTCGCGGCTGCCGCGGCAACGATTTCGTCGGTTGTTCCCTTGCAGGTCACGCGGAAGAGTTCGATCAGGTCGTCAACCTTTTCAGCGCCTATCATCTCCCGCAGGCTTTCGAGCAGCCCTTCATCAATCCGTACGGAGAGTGTGTTCTCACCGGATCCTCCACCCGGTCGTGCAGGACGACAATTGGCGACCGATTGCTCGTCGATCGCTTGGGCAAGGCGCAACGGGTCGATCGGTTTGGTGAGCACCTGATCCATGCCGACACTGAGGCATAGTCGTACGGAATCGGGCATGGCGTTGGCTGTCAACGCGATGATCGGAACGCTTGCCAGCACCGGGTCGGCAAGGCTTCTGATCTCGCGGGTAGCCTCCAGCCCATCCATATGCGGCAATTGAATATCCATCAGGATGAGGTCGAAGCGCTCGGTCTCGGCATGGCGTAAAGCATCAATGCCGTTGTTGACGGTCACCACTGTATGGCCGTCATGCATCAGGAGATCCTAGGCAACCTTCTGATTGATTTCGTTGTCTTCGACCAGAAGGATGTGTCGTGGTGAAACCTTCGGGTAGGCTGCGGGTCTTGCGCTTTGTCTTTCGATTTCGCTCTTGGTGCTTCTGCTCAGAGTGATGCCGAACCAGAATGTGCTGCCGTGACCGACGTCGCTATTGACGCCGATATTGCCGCCCATCGCTTCGACGATACGTTTGCAAATCGCCAGACCAAGGCCGGTCCCCCCACGCCGCCGCGCTTCGGCACTGTCGACCTGGTAGAATTCGGTGAAGAGCTGTTCTTGGGCCTTTGCCGCAATTCCGATCCCGGTGTCCTTGACTGCAAAACGCAGGCGCACGGTTACGTCGGTCTGATCGACTTGGGTGACCTGAATCTTGATATCGCCGTGCTCGGTGAACTTGATCGCGTTGCCGATCAGGTTGAGCAGCACCTCACGCAAACGGCCAGGGTCCGTCTTGACCGCGCGCGGGACGTTTTTATCCATCTCGACGGAGAGTCCGACGGCCTTTTCCTCGGCACGTGCCGCCATCACCGCCACCAGATTGCGCACCAGGCGGTGAAGGTCGACGTCCTGGTTCGCCAGGTCGATCCGACCTGCTTCAAGTTTGGAGAGATCAAGCACATCGTTGAGGATCGCCAGCAGCGAATCGCCGGAATACTGGATCGTCTCGACGTAATCGCGCTGTTGATTGTCCAGTGTGCTTTCCCAGAGCATGCGCAGCGTGCCCATGATGCCGTTCAGCGGGGTCCTGATCTCGTGGCTCACCATCGCCAGAAATTCGGTACGCGCTCTGGCTTGTTCTGTCGCGCGGTCACGTTCGCTGGTCAGGGCCAGTTCGGTAGCCTTGTGCTCCGAAATATCGAAAACCCAGCACAGCACTGCCGGAGCGCGTTCGAAACTGGTCACTTCAGCCGTAACTTGTGCCCACAATCTGGTTCCGTCACGGCGACGAAAGCGAACCTCGACGGTGTCGATGGGCTCAGCGATCTGTTTCAGGAAATCATCGGGTTCGATGAACAGCCCGTTGGCTGCCATCCCCACGAGTTCCTGCTGGTCGCCCAGCACAATTTCGGCAAGACGGTGATTGGCATAACGCACGATGCCGCCGCCATCGATGATGGCTGCGCCGACCGGGCTGGTGTTGAGCAGACTTCGCAGGTGTTGTTCGTTTCGCGCCAGTTCTTCGGCCAGGTCGCCCATCTCGGCTGCCTGACTCTTCAGGAACTGCTCGCGGTGGACGGAGTTGGTTACGTCCATGAGTTCGATCAGGCAGAACCGCCCGCCACGCGCTTCGAGCGGTTTGATCGTTGCCTGATGTTCAATTTTTTCGCCCGTTCCGGCCTCGTTCAGGGTTCGCTCCAACGGGAGCAGGCGAGGATTGAGGGCACGCGACAGAGTTGCTGCCTGGCGCAGGCGGAGTGCCGCGTCGATTGCCTGAAGGAGACGCTTGGGCAGGGGTTTTTCGAAGACCTGCTCGAGGCGCTGACCCAAAGCGGCCTGTACCGGCACACCCGAAGCTTCGGCGATCCAGTTGTTCCAGAAGACGATATCGCCATCGGCATTGAGTAAAATGACGCCGTGTTCACAGCGGCCCAGCGCGGCGCCGAACAGGTCTGCGACCTGCGGTTGGGCTTTAAGCTCGGAACGCGGTGTCGCCATCAAATTTCCAGGATTAGTGCAGCCGATCGAGCAGACGGCTCGCTGCCTCACGGAAGGCCGCGACCGAATCAACGTTTAGAACGAACGTGACATAACCTTCAATATCACGCCCTTCGACGTTGAAGTCGACTTTCACGACCAAACCCAGGTCGAACCCTCTTGCTCCATCGAAAACAGCGCCCGAGGAGCCTGAAACATAGCGGGGCAGCGACGTAGCGACTTCACGTTCGAGGAGGTCGCCAAAGCTGCTCAGGCAGGCATTGAGAATGATGTTGCCGATCTCGGTCAGCGCTTCGCGCTCCAGTTCGGTGATTGCTGCAACAGGCTCGTCAGACTTGAGTGCGGCCTGGGCCAGGCGGAAGCTGCTTTCCTCATGGAACATCAGCAGAGCGGCGCCATCGAACGGGCCCGAAAAATCCTGGCTGATGATGCATACATCGGTACCGAAACGGCGCTGGAAGTAGCTGCTCGCCTCGACCAGAGGTAAAACAATGCAGAACGGCACTGTGAACGTGATCGGCGCATCCAGCAGTTCGCTCATGGCAAGGGCAGCCTTGCCCGCGCCGATATTGAAAATTTCAGTGAAAGCGTCGCTTTCTTCGACAGAGAAGTATGCCGTCATCGTTAGAACCCAAGGTCTGCCAGGAGTGAATCGATCTTTTCAGCAGTCACGGGTTTGCGATGAAGCGACATCCAAGCTGCTCGGCTCGCTGCCGGATAGCGCTTTGGATGTTGGCGGTGACCAGCGTCATGCTGGCATTTGGAGCCACACCACGCAGGCCTTCGACCAGATCCAGTCCGCTCGTACCCGGCATGTTATGATCCAGAATGACATGGTCAGGCGTCTGGTGGCGTGCAGCCTCAAGCGCCTGATCGGCGTTCTCGGCCTCGACCACGACAGCATCTGAATGGCGCTCAGCTATGAGACCGGACGCCATCATGCGTGCCAGCCTGCTGTCGTCGACGATCAGAAACTTGTCCGCCATTGTCATTTCCACAATCTGGGCCCCCTCGCAGGATGCAGGCATCTTGGCCCGCACCCATGTGCCGTAGCGGGAACCATATGACAAAGACTAATATGTTCCGCGCTCAAGCAACCATGTAAGGGCGGTTGAAACTTCGGGATAGAGCACCGAATCATCGAGGTGACGGCGATCACGGCTAGTTGCCCCTGATCGTTGGTGTCCGTGATTGCGATCACTCCTTTTGACTGGCCGGTCAGAGAAAAGGGGGCGTCAGAGTGGCCTGCTATGGTTGTTTTTCTTGTTGGCCTCTCAAAGGCACTGGAAACTGGCCGTTGGCCACACCGAATCGTGCTTGGCAGTGTCAGGGTGAATGCAGTTGGGGAGTGGACGATAGGCGTTGTCCGCGGCTAGTCTGTCGCCGAACTGCCGCTACGGCAGCAAGCAAACAAATTGGGGCGGATGCAGGCACGTAAACGTGCGCGTCCAACAGGTGAGGTGAGATGACTGAAGCGTCAGAGCGGGACGTGAAATTGACCTGTCGGCATGTCTGGAAGGTCTATGGGCCCGAAGCCGACAACTTCTTTACCAATGGGCAAGGCGATGTGCCCGACCCCGATGGGCTGGTCGAGCGCGTGCGTGAGTCCGGCCATATCGGCGCGGCCTGCAATGTCAGCTTCGATGTTCATGTCGGTGAGATCTTCGTCATCATGGGGCTGTCGGGGTCCGGCAAATCGACCATTGTTCGCTGCTTGTCACGCCTGGTCGAGCCGACGGCCGGCGAGGTCATACTCGACGGTGAAGATCTGTTGCAGGTCAGCAAGGAAAAGCTGATTGATATCCGCCGCCATCGCATGGGCATGGTGTTCCAGAATTTTGGCCTTTTGCCCCATCTCTCCGTGCTCGAAAATGTTGCCTTTCCCCTGCAGGTTCAGGGTATCGACAAGCCGAACCGGCTTGCCCGCGCTATGGAAATGATTGAGCTGGTCGGTCTGGCGGGGCGCGAGACCAGTTATCCGCGCCAGCTTTCAGGTGGCCAACAGCAGCGCGTCGGTATTGCGCGAAGCCTCGCGGTGGAGCCTGAACTCTGGTTCCTGGATGAGCCGTTTTCCGCGCTTGATCCCCTGATCCGGCGTCAGATGCAGGATGAGTTCCTGCGTTTGCAGCAATTGCTCCACAAGACCATCGTGTTCATCACCCATGACTTCCTTGAGGCCCTGCGGCTGGCCGACCGTATTGCCATCATGAAGGACGGCAAGATCGTTCAGATCGGCACGCCTGCCGAAGTTGTGATGCAGCCGGCCGATGACTACGTCGAGGAGTTCACGCAGGATGTTCCTCGCGTCAAGGTGCTCACTGCCGGGGATATCATGAAGCCGGTCGACGCCAGCGTTGATGTCGTCGCAGCTGTGCCGGTCAACATGACACTCGAGGGTCTGATGCCGCGCTTCGGCGAACGACTGGGCGTTCTCAACATCGAGAACGATAGTGGCAATGTCATTGGTCAGGTTACGCCCCAGGGTATCCTGGCAGCACTTGCGACCGAAAAAGACTGAGGAGCTGCCACATGTCCGTTACCACACAAGATAACGCTCAGGCGCCTCTCGGTGGCTCGATCCTGGACAGGTTATCGCCCCAGTTGATCAGCTGGATGGTGTTTGGCGCGTTTACCGTGCTTTGTCTCGTGCTGCGTGGCGACGAAAAGTGGCTTTTGACCTACCCAAAGGAATGGTTTCTTCCGATCGAGGAAATCCTTGAAACAGGGATGGATTGGTTCACGCTGAACTTCAAACCTGCTTTCCGCCTGGTTTCGGATATCGTGGAATGGCCAATGGCAGGCGGCCGTGTCCAGTTTGGTGACTGGCAGATGAACGTCTTTGGCCTGCAGGACCTGCTGGTCTGGATGCCCTGGCCGGTGACCATCGCATTGGTCGGTATCATCGCCTATGCGGCCAAGGACATTCGTCTTGCGATCTTCTGTGTGGCTGCCATGTTCTACATGGTGGTCGTGGGTTACTGGGAAGAGAGCATGTCGACGCTGGCGCTGGTCGGAATCTCCGTGCCACTTTCGCTTTTCATAGGCATGACCATGGGTCTGCTGGCCTATCAGTTCCGCTGGGCGCGCAAGGTCATTAACCCTCTGCTCGACGTCATGCAGACGATGCCGACCTTCGCCTATCTCATTCCGATCCTGATTCTGTTCGGTATCGGCCCTGTTGTAGGCATGGTCGCTTCGGCGATTTACGCCAGTCCGCCGATGGTCAGAAACGTGATGCTTGGATTGGGCCGCGTGCCCGACAATGTGATCGAAAGCGGCCAGATGTCAGGCTGTAACGGTTTCCAGCTTCTTTTCATGGTGCGTATTCCAGCGGCACTGCACACGATCATGATCGGCGTCAACCAGACCATCATGGCGGCTCTCTCCATGGTCATCATCGCCGCGATCATCGGTGGCTTCGCCGATATCGGTTGGGAAGTGCTCTCGACCATGCGCAAGGCACAAACCGGACAGAGCCTGATTGCAGGCCTGGTGATTGTTCTGTTGGCCATGGTGATGGACCGGATCAGTCGCGGTTTTGCCGAACGCAGCGGTGACATACACCTGGCGCGCACCGGTAACTTCCTCAACCGTCATCCCTATCTGGCGGCAATGGTGGCTGCCACCGGCATTGGCCTGATCCTGGCCGAGATCGTTCCGGCATTTCATGAATATCCCGTGGCCTGGGTTTTTGACCCGGCTGAAGACCTCAACGACGCGGTCGGCTGGTTCACGCGCAACTTCTTCGGGGTCACCGACGCGATCAAGAATGCCACCCTGTTCTTCTTCATGCTGCCGATGAAAGCCGGGCTGGACCGGATCGCGCGCCCGGCCTCATGGGGATTCGAGATGACCCAGGTTGCGGCAACGATTTACTGGGGTCTGATGATCGCCATCAGCATCGGCGCCGCTCGTTTGGGCGGTTGGCGCGCGGCGGTGGTTGTTGGCCTTCTTGCGGTGCTTTATTTCTTTGGTTCGACCGGTACGCCCTGGCCCGTCTTCGTTGGCGCCGTGACGCTGATCGCCTACCAGGTCGGAGGCTGGCGTGTTGCGCTGTTTGCCCTGCTTGGTATGGGTTTCATGCTGACCAGCGGGGCCTGGCCGCGCGCCATGCTGTCGTTCTACCTGACTGCGACCTCGGTCATCATCTGTTTCGTGCTGGGTGGCGCTCTGGGTATCTGGGCAGCGCAGAACGATCGTGTTTCGGCGGTGATGCGTCCGATCAACGACACACTCCAGACCATGCCGCTCTTTGTCTTCCTGATCCCGGTGATCATGGTGTTCCTGGTCGGCGACTTCTCGGCCCTGCTTGCGATCATCATGTATTCGATCGTTCCGGCGATCCGCTATACCGAGTTCGGCCTGCGCAATGTCGATCCCGTCGCGGTCGAGGCGGCTCGCATGATGGGCTGCACCGAACGTCAGGTCCTGTGGAGGGTCAAACTGCCGCTTGCCATTCCAGAGATCATGCTGGGCCTCAATCAGGTCGTCATGTTTGCGCTCGCCATGCTGGTGATCGCCGCGCTCGTGGGAACCAAGGGGCTTGGCCAGTGGGTCTATGACAGCCTGACCAATGCACGGTTTGGCCAAGGCGTGATCGCTGGTGGCTCGATGGCGCTGATGGCGATGATTGCCGATCGCATCATTCAGGCATGGGCCATGAAGAAAAAGCGCGATCTCGGTATTACGTCGTAGCAGGTACGCATGCCCAAGGTTGGGATGGAGCCGGTTCGCCGGAAGCAACTGATCGAAGCGACCATAACGTCGATCCATCAGGATGGATTCCAGGACGCGACCGTGGCGCGTATCAGCCGTCGTGCCGGTTTATCAGTCGGGTTGGTCAACCACTATTTCGACGGCAAGGACGACCTGCTGGAAGCGACCATGCAGACGTTGGTCGATATGACACTGGCAGATGTCGAGGCAGGGATTGATCCCCGGGACCGGCCTCTAGATCGGCTGATGGGCTATATGCAGGGCCATTTCGCCCCCGGCCAGCGCTCACCCGAGGCGATCAGTGCCTGGCTGAGCTTTTATGCCCAAGTGTCCGAACGCGAGAGTTTTTCCGGCATCCAGGCGGCCTTCGATCAGGCGTTGTTTGATCTGTTGCGCCCGATCCTGGCTGAACTGGTCGCCCCCAACCGTGTTGAGGGCATCGCCCAGACGATCGTTTCGCTGGTCTATGGCTTGTGGTTACGCCACGCCCACGATCCCGAGGGTTTTGATCTCGACATGATTCACGCCATCGCCCGTGAATATGTGCACGGCGTTGTCGTCACACCCGGTCAGGCCTGAAAGCGGGCACACTCGCGCCCCGATCAACGACCCCACTTGTCCATCGCCTGATAATAGGCGACCGCGGCACCGAGGAACCAGGGATCGCCGGTATAGAGCGGGCGGGTCGGGAACGACATGTCGTCAAACGCTGTCTTTCCTTCGTCGTTCCCCAGCACCTTGTGCGCCAGCTTGTGACCCAGATAGGTCGCCCAGGCGACGCCGGAACCGCAATAACCCATGGAGAACCAGACACCGTCGCGCTGACCCAGATGGGGCAGGTGATCAAAAGTGTAGGCGACAAACCCCATCCAGCTATGGCTGATCTTGGTCTCTTTCAGCTCGGGAAACAGACCGCTCATGATGTCATGCAGCCGGGGGCCGCTGATCTTGGGGTCGGTCTCTTGCAGGGCGACACGCCCGCCGAACACGACACGGGTGTGATCGGGTGATGAGCGGTAGTAATAGACCACCTTGCGGGTGTCGGAGAGTGCGCGCTGCTGCGGCATGATGCGTTGCATGATCTCTGGATCAATCGGATCGGTCGCAATCATGTAGCTGCCGATCGGGATCACGCGGCGGCGCAGGCCCGGCGTCAGTCGCTGGGTATATCCGTTGGTCGCGACGATCACGTCGCGTGCGGTGATCTTGCCCCGCGTGGTTACGACCGTACTGCCGCCGTCCTTGGCATCAAGCCCCAGAACTGGCGTGTGAGTCTCGATTGTTGCGCCCGCCTTCAGGGCCCGCTCGACCAGACCGTTG
>Ga0233427_10001842_pt1 | contig 21416 bp, 21 predicted proteins | sample SI_118_April2016_5_FD_179885 | JGI IMG/M metagenome (GOLD analysis project Ga0233427, IMG submission 179885) | Seawater microbial communities from Saanich Inlet, British Columbia, Canada - SI_118_April2016_100_MG | ecosystem: Environmental > Aquatic > Marine > Inlet | place: Canada: British...
ACGGGCCGCAGTAGACAGGACAAATGCCCAAGCGCTTTTCCCCCGCTTTGCGTGATCTCAAATATTTGATAATGCATTTGGGCTGAATGAGCCTCCCGCATGAATGATTCTCCCAATCTTAACCGCTACTTCGGCGGATTTGCCCGGGCGCTTTCCAGCCGCCGCTACCGTATTTACTGGACCGGCCAGCTCGGCCACATGCAAGGTATTTGGTTCTATCGCATCGCCGCCGGCTGGCTGATGTTCGATTTGACCCATTCCCCGGCCTGGCTGGGCGCCATTGGCTTTGCAATGACAATCCCGATCCTGCTGATTTCACCCATAGCCGGTGCCATCGGCGACCGGATCGGCCATCTGCGCATGGCAATCATCGCGCTCAGCTGCGGCCTACCGGTGATGGCGACGATCATGGTGGTGACGTGGGCTGGACTGATGACGCCGGTATTGTTGATTATATTATTCGGGGTCCTGACTACCTTTGTCGCCTTTGAATATCCCGGTCGCCAATCCCTGGTGCCGTCGCTGGTCGCGCCCGAACATCTGTCCGAGGCGATGGCTCTCAATTGGTCGGCGTTCAACACCGCCGCCTTCACCGGGCCCCTTTTGGCCGGATTGCTGCTCAGCCTGGGAGGCGCAAGCTTAAGCTTTGCCGCCGTTGTTCTGACTTACGCAATAATGCTGCAAGCCCTCTTGCGCCTCCGGTCAAAGGCCGACCCGCCAGCCCGGTCATTGAATTTTTCGGAACTTACCGCCGATCTCTTCGAGGGGTTTCGCTATACAGGCGCGCATCGTCTCATCCCGCTGGTTTTGGCCCTGCATGTCGCCAGCAATGTTTTGCTGAGACCTTATATTGATCTTATGCCTGGCATTGCCGAGACCGTATTCGCCGAGGGGCTTTCGGCGCTGGCAACGCTTTTGGCGGCGTCCGGCGTAGGCGCGGTGATCGTTGCCGGCGTCATGACTTTTATGGCTGGCCGCTTCGACCTGATCCGAACCCTGATCGTGTGTGCCTTGGCTGCGGCGGCTGCGGTCCTGCTATTTGCCAACACCACCAATTTATGGATCGGTGCCGCTTTGGTCGCCGCATTGGGAGGGCTGCTCACCGCTATTGGCATCGCGTCATCAACGCTTATTCAGAAATCCGTGGACGACGCCTATCGTGGCAGAGTGGTCAGCATCCTGCTCGCGCTCTATATCGGAGGGCCGTCGCTGGGAACACTCGGCGTTGGCTGGCTTTCAGAGTTTGTCGGATTTCAGACGGCACTTGGTGCGGCTGCGGTGCTGTCGGCAGTCATGACCTTCGCCTTGATGCGCTCGACAATCAAACAAGGCACTTGATGGTTGCGGGGGCACGATGCCAACTATTTCGTACTCCAGTGTCAGCTTTTATTCCGGTCATCAGGTAAACAGGGACTCGGCCCATCCTTATCGTCAACCCTCAACGGCGCGCGCCGCGACCACCACAACCGTAGTCGTGATTCCGAAAAATCTATTTTCGGCCAAAGTGGTAAGGTGTGAGAACGCCGGAGCAATAATCCACCACTGAGAAGCGGCCGGATCGTCTTCAACCCCTTCTTGAAGGGACCCCGGAGATGAAGCGGAAAAGAACAACGTTACATCCATCGGAGTGGCCCGAGCTTGATCAGAAACTCTGGCAAGCCGCCAATAGTTTGGGCGGCTTCCTGGAGCCAGACGGCAGGGCCGTTCACTGGCGAGACAAGACCCGGAAGGGTGTCGTCAAGCGCTATGGATTATGGTTGGGGTATTTGAACGAAACGGGTCAGATTGGCGAATGCACCTCGCCCGCCGGCCGCATCAGCGAGGAAGCCCTCGCGGGTTATGTCGACTGGCTGGAAGACCGTGGCAATGCTTCAACCACGATGGCGTCGGCCGTCCGTGATCTCGTTGAGGCTCTGCGGGTCATGGAGCCTGGAGCCGATATCCACTTGCTTAAAGAACTGAACATTACCCTTCATGCCCGCCAAGAACCCACCCGGGAGAAGCACACCCGTATTATGCATCCCGACGAGAACGGCGACGATCAATCAGATCCGCGCATTCCTGATCGAACAGGGGATAACGGTTCGCACCGGCGCCGATGCCTTGCGCAATTCACTTTTTGTAATTCTGCAAAACCGTTCCGACGAGATATCACCGCGCATGAACGATCTTATTGTCGGCCTCTACGAAGACTAGCATAGGCTTGACGAACGCATTGAGACAATCACCGGTGAGATCGAGGCGGTCAGTAAAACCGAGACAAACTGCCAAAGGCTGATGAGCGTTCCCGTAATCCACATCATCATGGATAACTACGCCACCCACAAAACAAAAGAGGTCAAGGCCTGGCTGGCGCGGCGCCCACATTATTATGTGCATTTCACACCAACATCCGCACCGTGGATCAATCAGATAGAGCGCTGGTTTGCTGAACTCACGCGCAAACAATTGAAGCGCGGCGTCCATACAACAGTCAGGGAGTTGGAGGCCGACATAATGAACTTCGTCAAAGTCCACAACCAAAATCCAAGGCCATACCAGTGGACAAAATCAACCGACGAAATATTGGCATCGGTCAAACGATTTTGCCATCGCGTCGAGAATAACTTATGTGCCGAACTTTAGATTCAGATGACTAGCACCAGAAATTCGACGTTCAGGCAACAACTGCCTGGGTGCTAGTGGCACTGCTCCAGATGGGCGCGGCAACGTTCATTTGGTCCCTAATATTCACGATCACCCGCTCAGCCGTATCACCTGCCCGGGTGATGCACTCAGCAACGGCGGGACCGCTAAAATAGTTTCCCGTAATAAACAGTCCCGGCACCCGCCTCTCGGCGTCCATCAAATTTGCCACGCGCTCCTGATGGCCCAAGCGGTACTGGGGCAGTCCCCTTGGCCAATGGCGCACACAGGCAACTTCCGGTTCTCCCGACGCGCCTAAAAGACCAGCAAACTCCTCCCGCGCCAATGCTATGAGCTCGCTCGCCGGCAATTCCGCTAAATGGGGTGCGCGCGCGCCGCCGAAATATGCGGCGAGAGATACGTGGCCTTCCGGCGCCCTTCCTGGGAACATCGTTGAGCAAAATTGTGACCCTGACATGTTCAAACCCTCGTTCTCGGGCGATAGAAAACCGAGGCCATCTAAAGGGTGCGCTACCCGGCCCCGCCGGTAGCCCAGATAGACAACAGCGAGCGGCGGCGCGACGATGGCACCAGCGGCACCAGCAGCGATATCGTCCAAGCTTTCAAGCATGCACGCCGCCACGTGGGGCTGTGTGGCCATCACCAAAGCGCCCGCCTTGACGCTTCCCGCAGCCCCAACATCGACCGCGAAACCGTCCCCGGATCGGCGGATACAGCGCACCGTCACGCCCGTTCTAACGCGCGCGCCGAGGCTTCGAGCAAGGGCGCTGGGCAAGGTGCCGATGCCATTTTTCCAAGAAAATAGCCTGCTGCTAGGCATCTTGGCGCCCTGGCGGTGGCGTTTAACCAGACCGGCGGCGATCGACCCGTGGGCTTGCTCCAACTGGGCGAGTTTCGGAAATCCAGCGGTGACGGACAGCTCGTCCGCACGGCCAGCATAGATACCAGCAACCAGCGGATCGATCACTTTGTCCGCAAATTCCTTGCCAAAACGGCGCGCCGAAAAATCCGCGATACTTTCCTCCCGCTCACTTCGATAGCGGGGCACCATAAATTCCATCATCAACCTGAGGCGGCCTTTTACGGACAAATAGTCTGAGGCCAAGAAGCCCAACGGGTGGGCAGGGATGCCTTGCAACTCACCATCGCCGACCAAGTAGCGCCGCTTGACGCCAGCGCCCAACTCACATTGCTCATTGGTAAGCGCGACACGCGCTGATAGGCCAAGTGCAGCGGACGACAAAGCGTTGACGGTGCTTGGTCCATGTTCCATCAGATAGCCGTCGAGCCGTTCGGAAACGGCATTGCCGCCGGCGCGTATCTGACGTTCGAGGACGATCACATTCAGGCCTCTTGCTTGAAGCTCATAGGCTGTGGCGAGCCCCGAAATGCCACCACCGATGACGGCAACGTCATAGCTCATGGGGTCTCTCCGTTATTTGGCCGTACCGGCAAAGCTGCACCGAAGCGCCGCTTCGCCATTTGGCTGAGATCGTCAGCGGTCACGACGCCGCGCCCCTCACCGCGGACATAGTCCTCAGCCCGGCCCCGGATCATGCGCCTTAGAAATGGCGGGATACGTGCAAAGCGTTCTTCGGCTTCACGGGTCCAGTTTAAAGTGTCTCCGATGGCCTTCATAGGTTCGATCACGGCTTCGCCCTTGGGCGTGTAATCACAAAGGAAATCTTCGCCCATCAATTCGCCGTCCCGGGCTAGCGGACGGGCGCGGCAACCGCCGCAGAGTTTCCGGTATTCGCATTCGCCGCAGCGGCCCTTCGGGCTGGGCGCGCGCAGTTGCTGAAACATGGGCGCTGATTGCCAAATCTCGGCAAACGATTGATTGCGGATCGAGCCGACGCTGTCTTCGATGTAGGGACACGCCGTAACCTCGCCCAAGGGCGTCACCCGGCAATAGCGGCTGCCGGCCAGGCATCCGCCCGCTTCATAACCTTGCGCCAGGGTAATTGGCCATTCGGGGTCAAGCTCGATCGCCATGCGTTTGAAATGGGGGGCGCATTTGGCCCGTATCAGTAGTTCCGGCTCCTGATGGGCTGCCAAAGTGACGCGGCGAAGGACATTGTCATAAACTTGCGCCGAGATATTGGTAACCGTCTCGCCCCGGCCAGTGCACACCAGGAAAAATACATTCAACACCAAGGCTTCGGAGCGCCTGGCAAAATCGATCATGCTTTCCAGTTCGTGGGCGTTGTCGTCGGTGACGGAGAAGTGAAGCTGATAGGCGAGCCCTTCGGCGCGGCAGGCATCAATGGCGTTCATGGTATGCGCCCAAGCACCGGGCACGCCGCGAAAGGCGTCGTGGTAGGCCGGGTCGAGGGAATCCAGACTGATGCCGATACCGCTGACACCAGCTTTTTTAAGCCTGCGAACACGTTTTGCATCCAGCGCCATGCCGTTGCTGCCGATAACAACCATCAATTCCATGTCGGCGGCATGGCGCGCCAATTCGTCCAGATCAGGACGCAGAAGCGGCTCGCCGCCGGTCAGCACGATCATGGTTTCGCCGCCAAGGGATGCAATATCGCCGATCAATGCTTTGCATTCGTCGGTGCTCAATTCGCCCTCAGTGCCGTCCTGGCGGGTTCCGGCATCCAGATAGCAATGCTTGCAAGCCTGGTTGCAGCGGCGGGTGAGGTTGAGCGCCACCAGAAACGGCGCCTCCACGGGCCTCATCTTTAGTGGGGAAGCGTTCAAGGGATCAGCCTTCCCCGCCATAGGGATTTGTCTTGCCGTTGGAATGAAATTCGCCGGACCCTTTCCAGCTGCTGGCGGCCTTATCGACGGCGGCGGCGGATACACGGTCCAGACCCAGCTCCCGGGCACAACGCTCGATCTCCAACTCGACCATGGGGCGGATAAAATCTGGAATCTTCGCAGCCCTCGCAGCGGCGTCCGCGTCCCATTCCATGGCGCGCTCCTGCCTTGCCGAGCCGGCGCCCCATTCGGCATATTTTTCAGCCACAAGTTCTGTGGTAATGGTTTGCACGCCGTTTTTCCTGGCGAACGCCTCAATCCGCTGGCGGGTCATGTCACGCATGAAGCCTTCGGGAATCCTGGCCATGCGGGCCTCGCCGTCTTCGCTCCATTGCAAGCTTGCGGTGCGTTGCTCCTGTTTTCTCTTTTTAACCGCCTTACCCATGGCTTTGCGCGAGGCCTGCAAACCGGCCTCGGCAATATCCAGGGTAATCTCTATTGTGCCGCGTTCTACCGCTGCTGCTTCGATGCGGTCGCGGGCGGTATCACGCATGGTTTCGGGCACCCGGGACAGCCGTGCCATCGCCGCCGCCGCCCAGGTGAAATCACCCGCATTTTCTTTGCTATCGATAAACGGCGACACATGTTTAGCCAGAACATCGGCCGAGCCTTCCCGGCGGGCGCGCTTTTCGGCCCTAAGCCGGATACCCGATTTCATTGCCGGTTCCACATAATTTTCGACCAATGCCGTGGCCTCGGCACTCCATGCGACGGCCTGATCATCGGCCAATTGCTCGTTCGATTTGCCGCCCGGCATCATCTGGAAAGCAACCTTTTCAACAATATCTCGGGTGATGAAGGTATGACCCGCTTCGTGGGCAAAGCGGATCACCGCTTTTCTGGCCATGCCCTGGACAAAATCCGGCGCGCGCGAAAGAAATTCCTCGGCCTCGGTGCTCCAGGAGGTGGTTTCCTCGGCGATGACATCCATCGGCGGCGTATAGGAATATTGACCAATCCACACATGGCAGGGGGCCTGGCGCAAAATGTTTTCTGCGTTGCCGCCGATATCGAGGGAATTGTCCGCATGGACGCCGGTCATACCGACCATCAACAGGCTGGCTCCCGCTTCGCGCGCATATTCGGAAATCACCTTAAAGGCCTTGCCGTCGAGCAGTTTGGTCGCGATCTCGACACCTTCCCCGGTGGCGATTTTCTCGGCCACGTCAAGATGCGACTGATAGATTTTGGCAATACCTTCGTCGATCAGTTCTTCGTGGAGCTGTTCCTGTTCACGGAAGCGGAAGACTTTGCCGGCCTCTTCGGAAAGAACTCCGGCGATCTTGTTGAATGCAACGTAGTGGTAATAAGGGTCGTAAGCGGCGACGACACGGATTTCAGCATCCACCCGGCGGCCAATCTCGAAGGCGCGGCGAAGCACTCCGTAGGATTTTGATGAGCCGTCTATGGCGACAACGATGGGACCGTCGCCGATGGCCAGGGAGGCATCCTTGATCACCAGCACATCAATGGGACTGCGCCGCACAACCCGTTCGCAAACCGTGCCGATGAGGCTCCCGGGCACGGCGCCGAGACCGAGAGCGCCAAGGGCCAGAACATCGAAATCGCCTTCCTCGGCGGCGTCGACTATGCGGCGGTAATTCTTGCCCTCGGGGCTGAGGCGCTGGAAGGGAATGTCGGCAGACTTGCAGGTTGTCTCGGCAACATCGTGATAGCTGTCGGTGATGATGCTCAATCCTCGGGTGATCAAATCATCGTGGACATCCCGCTGGTACTGCATTTCCTCCTCTTCAAGGTATCGTTCCGGCAAGCCGCCTTCCATCTGGCGGAAGCGGGCGTCGTGTAGGCGCGCGGCATAGGCGTGGATGCCGGTAATTTCCCCGTCAAAGGCTGGCTGCACCAATCGAAGCGCTTCGTCGAGGGCGCGGTCGGCTTGCTCCGATGCATCGAGCGCCACTAGGATTTTGGATAATCTCGGTTGGCCGTCCGCCGCGTACGCTGTATCGGGTTCGCCGGACAGGGCCGCAGCTGGCTGGGATGGGTTCATAAATCGCCTCCTTCACGAAACATGTATTGTTTTACCCTTGGCGAAGGGGCCGTCACTTGATCCCTGTCAACCGCCACTTTACCGGTGCTCTGGCTGCGGCGAATTCCGCCGTAAACGTAGAAAACCAGGCCTGCGGCCACCAAAAATATATAGAAATATTCGAGCGCAACGGCGGCCCGCCAAGACAGCATGGCATCGAGGGTGCCGACAAAAATCAGCAACACGCCGAACAGGCGTGGGATGACGCCTTTCTGGATGCCCCGCTCGTCGGTCTGGCGAGTGCTCATGCGCCGCTCTCTGGCCTGGCCTTGGCGGTGCGCGCCCACCAGATCAGCAACCCGGCCAGGATCAGGGCGGTCAGGATACCGGCGAGCAAGGGTTTGGCGCCTGCTTCGGGCTTCAATTGCAGCCAATACCAGGTGGTCAGGGTATGGCTGCGGTCATTTTCGCCGTTGCTGCCATCCCACGCCGAAAAAGCGATGGGAATAAATTCGCCTTCGCGGAACTGTAGGTCTTTGCCGGCGTCGGCGGTGGCGCGCGCCCGCTTCATAATCACCCGCCAGATACCGTTGTCGTAGATACCAGTGGCACTGACACCGCCATTGGCGCGTTTATCAACATTGCCGAGGCCCCTTGCGGTCATGACCTCTACTGTTTCCGGTGCCTTGGTGGTGCCCGATTGCCATTTCCAGAGATTGACCGGATGGGTGGCGTCGCCCCAGATGAAATAAGGTTTCTCGGAGCCATCGGCCGGTTCAATGGGAAGCTGTACGGCGACGGCATCAGGGCCCATATCGGGCTCGGCGATCTTCGCCGCGTCGGCATCGCCGGGGATGCTTTTGGTGCGGTCGTCCCATTCGATCAGGAACGCAATTTCATCGTCGTTATAGAGGGCGCGGGCCGTGATTGTATCGTTCGACGGCGTAAAGAAGCGCGGCTTGGCTATGATCTGGGGCAACAGGAAGAATGTCGTTCTCTCGGCCCCATCCCAAGCCGCGTCGCCGGGCTTGGCTGGCAACGCGCCCACAATCCGCGCCGCCTTGATGACCGTGTTTTCAGCGCGTACCGGCTGTCCTGAAGCTGCCAAGGATGCGACATAATTGGCGACTTGCCAGCGTTCTTCTATAGACAATTTTTTTTTGCTTTTGGGATCGGCGAAGGAAGGCATTTGGGTGCCGGTGATTCCAGTAGTGATGCGCCGGTATATATCCCTCGGCTGGGTGGAAACCCGATAGGTCCACGGCTTGGTCAAGTTGCGCGGCCAGGTTCGGGCTCCGGAATCGTCCTTGAGGCGCTTGACCGCGTCGCCGCGTCCATCCCGCCCATGGCATTCGGAGCAACGCTCGCCTTCGTGGAACAGCTTATCGCCAGCGGCAATGCTTTCAGGCGAGGAGGCAATTTCGGTGCCGTAATCGATTTGCTCTTCCGGCTTTTCCTCTTCGATCTCGGCAAATATTTTGAGGTAAAGCACAAGATCGATGATGTCCTGCTCGCTCAATATGTCTTTCCAGCCGGGCATGGCGGTTCCCGGCATGCCGTCACGGATCATGCGCAGGATATCATCGTCGTTGGGCACCGGTTCGTCGGTGCCGGTGGTTTTGAACTTATAAAGTGCCTCTGTGAAATCGCGGGGCGGCGGATTGAGCCGCTTGGCGCCCGGGCCGCCGCCATCGCCGTCCTCGCCGTGACACATGAGGCAGCGCTGGATATAGATTTTTGCGCCACGCGCCTTGTCCGCCGGCGCCGACGCGGCCGCCCCGGCGAAGAAGATAACGGCGATGACAACCAGCCATCTAATCATGATCGCCTCCCCCGAAACTGCGCGGCCGCTGGCCGGTGTAGTCATAGAGGAAGAGAATTACTTTCCAGATTTCCTCCTCGCTGAGAAAATCCTTCCACACCGGCATGGATGAAATCCATGGGGCGGCTTCCTTGGGCAGGCCCGGCCCGCCAGAGGCAATTCGCCAAAACAGATAGCTTTCCTGTAGCTGGGCGATGGTTCCAACATCTTGAAAATTGGCCGGCACCGGGTTCAAGGCCTCGGCATACGGGCCTTTGCCGTCCAGCTTGTCACCATGGCAGAAATGGCAGTTCTGGATGTAGACCGCCGCACCTTCCTGCACCAATTTGCGGAATTCGCCCGGATTTTCCTTCTCCAAGCGTCGGAAGGGGTTATTCATATTAATGATGTCGAAGTTTTTGCCGTAGGCCTTCAACCTGCTTGGTGGCGCCGGATGGATGGAGCGCAGTTCCACCGGCGCTTCAAAGCTGGGGCTCATTTGGTCAAAGCTGTACCAGCCGGCAGCCAGCGGCAGGACCACGAAGACGATATTTCGCAATCCCCGGCGGGACGGGTCCTCCACCAGAGACCTGATAGGCGCCACCAGTTCTCGCGCCCCTGCGTCGGTGAAGGTGAACACCATGAAGACACCGGCGAAGGTGAAGAACATATACATGGCGAGGAGACTGGCCGGGATGACCTGATCGAGGACCACGTCGAACAAAATAATAAAGCCAAAATAGACGGCGGCGAGGACCAGGACCGCTTGCAGGAGCTTGGGGATTCTCATGGCGTCCACACCCCTACTTCAAACCGGCCAGATATTCGACCAGCATCTCCAGCTCCTTGGCGAATAGCTGCTCGCCGTAGTCGGGGGGCATGAGGTCGGGCTCAAAGCCCTGGCTAATTTCGGCATTGGGATCAAGGATGGAGCGGCGGATATGGGCCTTGCCGCGCCGGGCTCCGAGCTTACGAAGATCGGGTGCCGTCTCGCCTTCGGCGTCGGCCACTTTGTGGCAGGCGCCGCAGCTCATTTCCTCGATGATCTCTGCGGCGCTGCTAAACGGCTTGCGGCCCCCGCTATCTTCTTCCGAGTCTTCGCCGGCATCACCGGCGCCCTCTGGAATTTTGACGCTGATGTCGACGCCGGCGAGGTCCTGCAGATAGGCGATAACGGCGGCAATCTCAGCCTCGTTCATGCGGATCGAGCCGGCCGAGACATCGGGCATGGGGCTTTCCGCATCCTGTGTGCCTTTCTTGCCGAAACCGGCGACAACATAGGCCGAGGGTTTGACCATGGATTCCAACAAGTAGGCTTGCACATCCTTGGCTTCGCCCTTGTAGCGCGCTTCCTTGAGGCGGGCTGCCGCCACCACCGCCGATTTGCCCAACAGCGGCGCCCGCCCGCCGACGCCGCTATGGCAAAGCGTGCAGGTGCCCTTGCCCTTGAACAGCTTTTCACCGAGGGCCACGAACTGGGGCATGGTCATGGCGGAGAGGTCGAGCTTTTCTTCCACCGGCGGCGGCGCCGGCTCAATGCGGGGAACGCCGAAATTGGAAAAGCCGGCGAAAAAGCCGATCACCAGCAGGCTGAAGAAGACCATGGTGAGGAATTTTTTCATCCGCTGGTCTCGCTCATCCAATAGCCTTTTGGGTCGGATTTACGGGCCGAAATCTGGCTCAGCCAAAAGACGAAAATGACGCTGCCGAGAAATAGGATGGTACCCACCGATACCACATTGGCGGCAAAGCCCATGGTCGGAGTGAAGGCATCGGGCGAGGCATCGCGCATGATGTCCTTGACGTGCCAGTGCTGGCGGATGCCGGAGCGGATATAGCCCATCAGCCCCATCAGCCAGGTAAAGGATACGGCCAGCAGGAAAAGCGCATATTGGGAGCGCTCCGGCACCCGGCCCCATTTCAAGGGCGCCACCTCGCCGGCGCCCCGGTACATCATGGCATCGACGGTCACGCTGATGACGATGATCAGGAGCGTCGTCACCACCTGTGGAATGGAGGCGGCGATCTTGTAGACCGTGTTGGTGAAATAGCCGTAATAGACACCGAGGATGAAAATATTGACGACGCCAGCGGTGAACAATGCCACCTGCGCCGCGTTGCCGGCCTTCACCCACGAGACGTTGGCTACTTTGTTGGCACGGCGGTAGAAAAGGAAGCTGACGAAGGTGGCGAGAATCATCAGATTTACCGCCGTGTTCTTGGCCGGCATGATGCCGAGGGGACCGATATATTTGTGGTATGGCCCGCCAAGGGACTTCAGTTCCTCGTTGGTGAGCACCAATGTGTGCGGCGTGAACCAGACCAAAAAGGCGGCGATCAGGACGATGGCGATATATTTGATATAGCCGTTATAGCGGACGGCGCCGTCGCTCCGACCCATGCAGCACCAAAGATAATAGTTGGCCGACAAGAAGAGGGCGCCGATGAGTACCGCTTGGATGATAAACAGCCACGCGAAAATGCCCCCCATTAGGGTGATGCCCATTTGCTGCGAGAAGGCGTAAATCTCGGTGGTCAGATAATAGCCGGCGAAGGGCAACGGCAACAGCGCCGCGATGGCGATGAAATTGGCGGTATAGCCCATCCAGTCATAGTGCGCCTTCTCTGCGGCGTCTGTCGTCGAGAGGAAGCGGAAGGCGGCGTAGGCGCCGACCACCGAGCCGCCGAAAGCGACATTGGCAACCACCCGGTGCAGATTGATCGGGTTCCAGAGATGGTTTTGGATGGCCGGCCAGATATCACCGCCGAAGACGCCGGCCGCATCGACGCCGGCCGGGCTCATCATGAAAGTCAGCCAGGAATTGGCGAGGAACATCAGCAGCGTGCCGGCGGCGTTGAGCAATAGCCCGATGGTCAGATGCACCCATTTCCGGTTACCGCCCTGCAGCCAGTGCCAGCCGTAATAATAGAGATAGAGGAAGGCGCTCTCGGCGAAGAACAGCAGCGCGTAATAGAACATGCTGTCCTTGAAGATACTCACCATGTAGCCCCAAAGATGGGGGTAGAAAATGGCCAGGCAGAAAACCAGCAGCCCGCCCAAAATGGCGGTTAGGGAATAGGCTGTGATCGAGACCTTGATAAACTCGTAGGCCATATCGTCATAGCGCTTGTCCCTTGTCTTCATGCCGATGGCTTCGATGATGAAGACGAAGATGGGAACGGCGAGGACAAAGGCGGCGAACCAAAGATGCATCTGTGCCGCCAGCCAGATGGCGACCCGCGCATTAACGCCGCGCACCTTAGGATAATCGGCCTTGGTCAGTTGCGGAGCGGGGCTGTATGCGGCGGTGGCCTCGGCGACCGTCTCGGTCGTTTGCGCCATGCCGGCGGGATCACTAGCCAGCAGCAAAAGGGCCGCCAGCAATAGCGCCACACCTGTGATGATATGTTCGCGCCGCATCATGGGTTAAACAACAAGCTCATGCCCTGTAGGTTCATCAGCCCCCAATCGAGGACGAACATGCCCGCAGCGGCGATCACGAGGACAATCAGGAATGGTGCCAGATAGGCTTGCATGGATCACAATCCCCTTAGAACAAGAACCACCAGAAGAGCGCGACGAGACCGATGGCGACGACGGTAAATAGCAGCGGCCCGGCCCAGGCATAAGAGACCTTGGCGCCCCCGGCTAACTGGTTTTCGCCGTTCATAAAGCTACCTCCGTTGATCGGCGGGCACTGGCGGTCTAAGTTGGGCCGCGCCAACAGAAACCGGGCCAACCGCCATGAAGTTCTTCCGCAAACTCCGTCCCGTCGATATCGTCATCGGCGTCGGTGCCTTGGTGAACGTTGCGGTCATCGTGCTCATCCTCATTTTTTTCGTCTTTTAGGCCTAGCCCGGCTTACCCTTGCAGTTGCAGAATTTGCGCAACAGTTTCACCAGACCGTCCACGTCGCCGTCACTCAAGGTCTTGCCCCAGGGCGGCATTAAAGGTGATTTCGAGGCCGACGGGCCGCCATCCATGACAATGCCGCGGATGTCGTTGTCCGATAGCTTGTTCATCTGCGCCGTGTTGGTGAAATCCCGGGGCGTCACGGGAAAGTCCTTGGTAACGTTCGGCCCGCCTCCCTTGCCGTTGAGCCCGTGGCACTGGGCGCAGTAAAACTTGAACACCTGCTCCGCCTCGGCGGCCGCGCCGACGTTGGCCGCGAACAAGGCCGGGAGAAACAGGGCCGCGAATAGAATAATCTTTGCCGTTCGCATCATTGCTCGATCCCTTCCTATTTCAGCGTCGACACATGGGTGGCGACGTTTTTGATATCCTTGGCCTTCAAAATGCCGGCGAAGGTAGGCATCGCCTTGAACGGTTTGAAAAATGTAGGATTGTTCAGATAGGCAAAGACCCAGTCGGGATTGAGGCGTTTGGCGGCGCCGATCAGGGTCGGCCCCGAGATACCGCCCGAGACCTTGCCCTTCTTGCCGGCCGAGCGATGGCATCCGGTGCAGGGCATTTTCTTATTAAATACCAGCCGCCCTTTAAGGCTTCTCTTGGGCTTAATCTTGCCCGCCTTGACCTCTTTCGTGGTCAGGCTCATGAGAAAATCGGCAACGTTCTTGGCGTCGGCACCGGCCGGTTTCGGATGATCGCCCTTGTTCTTATCGGTCAGCGAATTATAGGCCAGGCTGCGGATGATCTCAGGCTTGGTGAGCCAGCCCTCGAGCCAGGGGCGTTGGAACTTAGAGCCGGCATACCATAGCTCGGGCCCCTTCTTGGCCAGTTGATCGGCGATGGATTTTTCCTTGGCCGGGCCGTCGGTGTAATGGCAGGCATTGCATTTTTGCCCCTCAAACACCTTCTTGCCGTCGGCCGGGCTGGCCCCGGCGGGCGCCGATACAGCCGCGCCAACCAACGCGCCGGCAAATATGGCAATCATCAATTTCATTCTTAATCTCCTCAAATCAAGCATCTGCCGGAGCATTCCTGACGATGCGTCTGAACCAAAAACCCAACCCGCCGGTGATCAGCACGGCGAGGAGGGCATATATGTAAATTTTGGCCGGCGTCGGCGCTTCGAGAAACACGTAATGCCAGGTGGAAAGGCTCATGATCAGCCCATGCTCGCCGTTGGAACCGTCCCAGGCATTGACCGACATGGGAATGAAGCGGCCCGGCGAAAATTGCACATCACCACGGTCGGGCGTTGTCAGCGGCCGCTTCATGACGACTCGCCAGCGGCCCGCCGCCCATTCGGCCTTGGAGGTTACCTGTTGCTGCTTCTCACCTTGGGCGCGAACCGGCTGCTTCCAGCCGCGGGCGCCGGCATCATCGACGGCACGCTTGCCGGCCGCGTCGGCGTCGGCCTTCCAAATCCAGAGATTGACCGGAATGGATGAGCCGCCCCGGTAGAAGTGGGGCTTCTTGGTGCCGCTGGTTTCCTTCGAGGGAAATTGCAAGGCGATGGAATCCCGGAAAGTTTCCAGCTTGCGCGGGATCATGCCATTGCCTTCGATGTAGGAATTGAAGGCGCCGACCTTGGAGATTTCTTTTGCGTTGAAGACCTGACCTTCCTTGTGGGTGGTATCCTTAAAGGGGTCGTCCCATTCCATGAGGAAGGCGATTTCCTTGTCGTTGAAGGCCGCGCGCATGGTAACCAGCTCGATCGACGGGTTCTGCCAGCGGGGCGCCGCGACGACCTGGCCGGCGAGGCGCACATCCATGGCCTCGGCCGTTGCCCATTCGGCGGCTTTGGGATCAAGGGGCACATCGCCCTCGACGCGCAACGCCTTCAGCACCTGATGGTTGGTCAGCTTATGCTGCAACGACTTGATGAAGTTGGCGAGCGCCCAGCGGTCTTCATCGTTGAGCGCCTTGACGAAGGAGGGCATGGGCGTGCCGCTGATGCCGGTCGAAAAACGCATGAAGATATCTTCGACCCGGTCGCCGGCCTTGATCTTCCAGGGATGGGTCAGGTTGCGGATGCGGATCGGGAAACCCCAATCATCCTTGCGGTCGAAGGATTTTTGCCCATCGCCGCGCCCGGACCGGCCATGGCATTCCCAGCATTTGGCCCGCTCGAATACCGCCTTGCCCTTGGCGACGGTTTCGGCGTTGTAGGGCGCAGTGGAAGCCGGCAGCTCGACCACCTTGCCGGTTTTCACCGGGTCCAGCTCGTCGTCGTCGAACTCGGGAGCGAAAGTCTTGATATAGGAAATCACTTGCCAGCGCTGTTCTTCGGAGAGCCCGTTCTTGATGATCTGATTGTCGAAGGCCTGCATGCCGGTGCCCTTGAGGCCGCGGCTAACGGTGCGAAAGAGATCGGTGTCGGTGGGCAATTCGCCCGACTGGGTGGTGCGGAATTTGAAGGTGCCGAGGGTGAAATCGCGTGGCCTTGGGTCCATATATTTGGCCGCCGGCCCATTGCCGTCGCCCAAGAGCCCATGGCAGAAGCTGCAACGCTGGATATAGATTTGGTGGCCCTGTTCGGTGAATGCCTCGGTTGCTTCCGGCATCGGCTTGGACGCAATATCGGCTGCCAATACATTTGATGCAGCCAGGGCCAGGGTCCCGGCGACGATTAATATGATTGCCGCTTTCATCATTCGGATTCCGGGATGCGCGGCGTTTTTTGCGCCAAATTGTATTCGGCCAGGATGATTTTCCAGCGTTCTTCCTCGCTCAAGTTCAGTTTCCATTCGGGCATCGCCGAATCCCAGGGCGTCGCCTCCGTCGGCAGGCCCGGCCCGCCATTTGCGACGCGCCAGAAGGTGTACCCCTCGACGATTGTTTCGATGGTACCGTTGTCGGTAAAATTGATCGGGCGCAGCTTGAAGCCGTCGGCCATGGGGCCGTCGCCGGCGGTACTGTCGCCGTGGCAGGGGCGGCAATTCATGGCATAGAGCGCCCGCCCTTCAAACAGGTTGACCTCGTGCAAAGCGGCCTTGGCGGTTACCTTGTTGACCTTGCCCGCCTCGATTTCCGCGAGCAGTTTCTTGACCGGCGCGAAGGGCAGAAACTCCAGCATATGATCGGGATCGGTTTCCTTGGCCCAGGCGTCGACATCCTCTTTCACCTGCGGGATGAACACGACTTCATTTTCCTTGGCCTGATCGATGAACGCCTCGATCGTGGCCTCGCTCGGATTTTCGATCGGATTTTTCAATTTCTCGAAGCTGACCGGGAAATTGGAAGACGGGTGCTGGATGCGAAGGCTCGACGGCAATTGCACCTTGGGCACCGTAATCTCATAGACCTGCCAGCCGACAATCAAGGGCACCGCGATCAGGACGATCCAGGTAGCGGACTCCGAATAACCGCCGCGCAGAAGTTTTTTTATGGGAGACAAAAACTCGCGCAGATATTCGTCGGAAAAAGTGACCAACAGGAACAGGGCGACCACGGTCAGGGTCATATAGATGAAGACTAGCGTACCCGGCACAGTCAGCGGGAAGGGCATGCCGGTCAATTGACGCGATACCGCCGGGATACCCCATTTTACCAGGGCAAATACCACCAGAATCGTCAGCGCCGTGGTCCAGAATTTGTTGATTTTCCCGCCGCTCATTACCGCCTATTCTTTCTTTTCATTCGGTTTCGCGCCCTTCTGCAGAAGGAGGAATGAGAGGATGTCCTGGTAATCCTTGACCGAAATTTCCGAGGATAGATCTTCCGGCATGACACTGGCGAGCTTGTCCTGGTTTAGTTCCTTGAGATCGCTTTTCTTGAGGGTGACGACGTCGCCGTCCTTGGTGGTGATATCCACCTCGCCGTCTTCCTCACGCGTCTTCAGCCCAACGGTCTTGCGGCCGCGCTTATTGATAGCGACGAAGGTCTCGAAGCCGGGCGTTATCTTGGCCGCCGGCCGGAGAATGGATTCGGCGACAAACTTCAATCCTTTAGCGCCGATTGCCGAAAGGTCCGGCCCGACTTCGCCGGGCTCGCCGTCAAGCGAATGGCAGTCGGCGCAATTATCTTCATAGACCGTCTTACCCTTCTCCGGATCGCCACCGCCGGCCTGGGATGAGATTGCGATTCTGGCGTAGAAGGCTTGCGAGATGTCGGACGGCTCGTTGATCGCCTTGGCGTCAAACTCGCCGCCCTGAGCTTGCAGGTAGGCGACCACCGCCTTGATCTCGTCGAGGCCGAGGGATATGGGCGGCGCGAAAACAACGGCCATTTCGTTCTTGTAACCTTCGACAATGTAGGCGCCGGGATCGGCGAGACTTTCCACCAGATAATCCACGTCGCTGTAGGTCTTACCGGTTTTCGCGGAGCGCTCTTTCGCCCGCAACGCCGCGCGGGGCCCCATGGGCTCGGCGAACTTGGCTCCGAACTGGCCGTGATTAGGGCCGCGGACAGCACTGCCCCGGTCACCGACGCTGTGACAGGTAAAACAGCGGCCCCTGCCCCAATAAATGGCTTCGCCGCCTTCCGGCGAAATCTCCACCTTGCCCGTCGCCGCCGCCTTTTTCTCACCGCCCGTAAGGTCGGTGACCGACTTGCCGATCAACAGGAAGGTGCCGAGCACCAGGAGCATGAAGACGAAAACCTGACCGGCGGTTTTACCCATCCTATTCCCCCGGCTGCTGTGCGGATGGCGCCGAGGCGGGCGGCAGAGGTACGGGCGCAGCGGCTTCGTCGTCATCGAAATTCTTGGCCCTCGTGGCCAGGCTACCGAGCCAGAACATAAAGGCGATGCCGATCATGAAAACTAGGAAGCTGAGGCCGACCATCTGGGTCATTGTGAAATTGCTGGGCGTAAACGACCATTGTGAGGTGTCGCGCATGATGCCGAAAATGTGCCAGTCACCGCGAAGGCCTGAGCGGATAAAACCCATCAGCCCCATATTGAGGGTGATAATAAAGGTCAGTAGCAAGAGGGCGTATTGGCTGCGAACGCTCATCTTGCCCCACTTCAGCGGGCCCATTTCCTCGGCATTGCGGAACAGGTAGATGTCGATGGCGCCGACCAGAATGAGGGCGCTGATCAATTGCAGGAACTGGGCGACAGCGACATTGCGCAAGAAGGGTGAGGCCTGCTCCATGACGACGAAGCCGTAGATGCCGAGAAAAATGGTGACGTTGAAGGCGGTCACCGCCATGTAAAGGGTCTGCGCCGCCTTGCCCCGGTCGCGAAGCGCGAGAAGTACCGTGATCGCGGCGGCAATGCATTCAAAGACCAGCACGTAGCCGGTGGTGCGGAAGAACTGGGCCCTGTCGGCCGGCAGGTCCAGATGCGCCGGGTCCATGGTCAGGAGGGTCACAGCATATTGGCCGACCAGCACGATGGCGGCGAGGCCGGCAATGGAAATGACAATCTTGGGCGTCGTTCCTTGCTGGCTGATGGGGATGATGCCGGCCTTGTTGCCGCGCCGGTAGAGGAGGAACGAGAAGAAGGTTGCGAGGATAATCAGGTTGATGACCGCGTTCTTGGCCGGCATGAGCCCTAGGAATTTAAGGGTCGGATGATACTGACTGCCGCCCATTTCGCTGACTTCCGGTCCGGTGAGGGGCAAATTATGCGGCGTCAGCCAAACCGCGAAGGAGACGATCAGGGCGAACAGGATATATTTTATCAGCTTGTAATAACGCTCCGAGCCCGGGATGCGGGTCATGCCGCTCCAGAGGTAATAGTTGGATATGAGGAACAGCGAGCCGACTAGCAGCGCCTGGATGATAAAAGTCCAGGAAAAATCGCCGCCCATCATATTGTTGCCCATGACGGCGCTGTGGGAATAGACCTCGCGGCCGAGATAATAGCCGGCAAAGGGCAGTGGGATAAGCGCCGCGATGGCCACGAAATTGGCGATGTAGCCCATCCAATCGTAATGGGCTTTTTCCTCGTCGGTCTTGGCGGCGATGAACTTGACCGCGGCATAAGAGCCGGCGACGAGCCCGCCAAAGGCCAGATTGCCGAGCATGCGGTGGACTGCAATGGGCGTCGCCAGCACATTCTCGAAGGCCACCCAGACCGAGCCGACGAGCTGACCCGCCTCGTCGACGCCGGCCGGGCTCATCATAAAGCCGGCGAGGGAATTGGCCGACTGCATGATGCCGGTGCCGACCACGTTGAGCATGATGCCGATGAAGATGTGCGACGATTTGGCGTCCTTGATGATATAAAGACCGATGGCCGTCGGCAACAGGTAGAGGAAGGTCATGAAGGAGCGGGTATCGCCGCGCATCTCCGGGCCGATGAAGCCGGTAAAAAACAGGACGCCGACGATGAAGACGGCAATGCCTGCGGCCTTCAATGTGCTTCGCGTCGCCGCGTTAAATGGCGTGGTATTTTGCAGCCAGCCCCAACCGTAATAATAAAGATAAAGGGCAAAGGTCTCGGCAAAGAACAGCAGCGCATAGACGAACATGACGTCCTTGAAGGTGCCCGCCATGTAACCCATGAAAGTGGGGAAGAGGGTAAATAGCGCGAAAGCGAGCATGCCGCCGAAGGCCGCCGTGGTTGCATAGGCGACACTCAAAAGGCTGGTGAATTCATAGGCCAACTTGTCGAAGCGCTTGTCGCCTTTCCGCCAGCCGACGATTTCGATGATCACCGCGAAGAGCGGCACGCCGAGCACGAAGGCGCCGAAAAAGAGATGCATTTGCGCCAGGAACCAGATCACCTTCCTGGAATCGAGGCCGAGTATTTGGCGGTAGACATTGGTTTCCTGGGCGGCGGCCGGGCTGGCGCCGATGACGAGCATGAGCGCCGTGGCGGCGATCAGGCAAGCCAGGCCCACTGACTGGCGCATCCTATCGGCGGTTAATGTCAATATAGGCTCCCGGTTCAAGTCAAATTATTTGGCCGAGAATTTGAAATTGGCCTCGACCTTGCCGCCCGCCTTCACGGTCAGCTTGGTCTTTTTGACGCCAAGGGTCGGGTGCCATGCCTTGATGGTATATTTGCCGGGTGGCACGTTATCGAGGGAAAAGCTGCCATCCTCGCCTACAACCACGGCATACGGATGTATGGGTGCCAGCATGAAGCCGAACATGAAATTATGGGCCTCGCAGTTAATGGAAATATAGGGCGAGCGCCTGGGTTTCAGGGCCTGCTTGATATCGCCAGGATCGGGTTGCCCAAAATTGAACATGGTGCGTCTGACCAAACGTTTCTTTTCGACGCCAATCATTTCACGCGTGTTGATATTATGCAGCACGCCTTTGTCCGAGTTGCGGATGATCACCTCGCCCGGCCGCACCACTTGTGCCCAAGGGCGGAAGCGGCAGCCCTTCTGATTTATCAAGTAGTTGCCGCTCTTCGGCGCCGCCCATTTTTTACCTTCCTTGATTTTATCGACGAAGACAAAGGTGCCTCGGAGCGCGCCATCTTTGATATCGACCCAGACCACCTCGCGTTCGCCGGTGCCGCAGACGTCCGGATTTTTGGTAATCAGAATTTTCTCAACGGCACCCGAGGGCGCGGCGCCGGAGAAAGAAACTTTGCCGCTAATACTGGCGCCGCCCGAAACCGTTACTTCCTTGTATTCTTTCTTGGCGGCGTCCGCAGCGCCTGGCAAAAGCGCGGCAGCCGATCCGATGGCGATCGCCAATGTTATGGTTCTAATCATCTGTTCCCTGCCCGCTCGCATGGTTTCGTCCCTTTCATATGTATTGGAGTTCAAGAATAAGAAGACCGCTGCCGCAATTCCTTGATCTAGGTCATGTAGAGTTCTTCTAAGGCTTCAATTGCGATAATACGTTCCCGCAAACGGCTGGCATCCTGAAGCACATGGACGAAGCTGGCGCTGGCCGCTTGCCGATCAATTTGCCTCAGCAGTCTGGCGGCCGGTCGCCGGTCGCGGCCTTCGCCGGCGAAGGTATATTCGATCAGCAGGTCGAATGCGCCAGTGCCCCGCTGCTTGGCCAAGGCATCGGCGGCGGCGAGGCGCACTGACCGTTCTTGGTCACCAAGATGATCCTCAAAACTGCTGCCCGCAGCGCCGACGCAGGCAAGCGCGGTGATAGCCTCGGCACGGATAAGACTATCTTTGTCCCGCAACAGGCCGACGAAAATATCGCGCGCTTGATCATTGCCAGAAAATCCCAAAGCGCGTACTGCCAGATGCCTGCAGACCTGATCACCGTCGGCCGCCGCCCGCGCCAGAACCGGGAAGGTCTCGGCCGGCAAGCCGCCAAGCTTTTCGCCGATTCGGGCCAGGGAATCGGTAGCCGCTTGGCGCATTGGCTTGTCATCGCTCGAGAGCGCGGCCTCCAATTTCACAGTGAGGGCCAGGGCGGCATCCCGTTCC
>Ga0233427_10001848_pt1 | contig 21359 bp, 22 predicted proteins | sample SI_118_April2016_5_FD_179885 | JGI IMG/M metagenome (GOLD analysis project Ga0233427, IMG submission 179885) | Seawater microbial communities from Saanich Inlet, British Columbia, Canada - SI_118_April2016_100_MG | ecosystem: Environmental > Aquatic > Marine > Inlet | place: Canada: British...
TGAAGATTTGAAGCCCCGGATGAATGATGTAGCAGCTTCCTTGTCTGGAGGTCAAAGACAAATGCTTGCCATAAGTCGAGCTTTGATAGGAGATCCCGATTTTCTTTTGTTGGATGAACCTACGGCTGCATTGAGCCCTCTCTATCAGCAACAAATTATTGAAAGAATTGATGCTCTACGTTCTAAGGGAATCACAGTCTTAATAGTAGAACAAAATGCTCGCCTTTCTCTAGCTCGTTCTGACAGAGGATATATTTTTGCTAATGGACAAGTAGTTCATACCGATAAAGCAAGTAAAATTCTTGTTGATCCTCACATAAATGAGTACTTTTTGGGAACTAAAAAAGATTAATAATTATGCTTGATTTTAGTACACGTAAACTTGCAACTACAAATTTATTGATGCTAACTGTCGCAGTTCTTTGGGGATTGGCATGGCCCGTGGGTCGAATCCTTGCTACGGATTTACTAGATTTTCCTTTTACAGTAATGTTTTTAAGATATACATTTGCAGTTCCAATTCTTTTTGCTTGGATGTGGATTAAGGAAGGCAATGTAGTACCTAAAGCTGCAGATAGTCGAGTCTTGTTCGTCATGGCCTTCACTTCGGTTTTTCTGTATCAAATAGGATACATGTATGGTATGCAAAGAACAGCCGCTTCAGATGCCTCTTTAGTAATTGGATTTAATCCAATTTTTGTAGCCATATTATCATTTTTTGTATTATCTCATAAATTAACTAGTAAGAGTATTTCAGGAATGGCTCTTAGTTTTACTGGGATATTACTCATATTTCTTGCATCACCTAATATTGATATTCCACTTAAAGAGCGTTTGATTGGAAACAGTTTGATTATGTTTGGAGCTTTTGCATATGCTATTTACATAATAGTTGTGCGGATATATGTTCTCAAATCAAAGGGTGGGCAATTGAGTTCTTTGTCATTAATTGCTTGGGTTTCTTTGATTGGTTGGACTCTTTTTATTCCTTTTACTTTACTCGAATCGCCTTGGGAGCGTTCTTGGAGTAATGAAGAATGGCTTTTAATCGGATATCTTGGTATTCTTTCAACAGCCCTTTCATACGTATTTTTTGCAATTGGTATAGAAGTCATAGGTGCAAATAGGGCTTCCAGTTTTGTTAATGTAGTTCCAATCTTTGGGATTTTATCTAGTTGGTTATGGATAAATGAAGAATTAGGTTGGATACAACTAGTTAGTTTTGGATTGATCTATTTTGGAGTTAGAATGGTTAATACACAAGATCCCGAAGGTACTACAGAAAAAGATTAATAGTTTTAGCCAAGGCTAAACTTTATATTAGCTCACACTAAATATATTTTTATGGATTCTGTAGCTGTAGAAAATTATCTAAAATCTATTTGGGAACTTGGCCCAGACGATGTAGCTACTCAGGATTTAGCCCAACTTCTGAATGTAGCGCCAGCCTCAGCTACAAAAATGGTTCAAAGACTTACTGAGCGTGGTTTAGTCAAGCATATCCCCTACAAAGGAGCTTCATTAACTTCAGAAGGTAGACGGAGGGCCCTTTCAGTTGTGCGCAGGCATAGACTGTTGGAAACATTTCTTTCTCAAACACTTGATTTGGGTCGTGAGCAGCTTCATGATGAGGCCGAAAATCTTGAACACGGCCTATCTACTGAATTGGAAACAGCAATTGCGAACTATCTTGGTAATCCTGAACGTGATCCTCACGGACATCCTATTCCAGGACCTAATGGGGAGTTACCAATTGATGAAGATTTATTACTTAGTGACTGTTCTTTGAACCAATATTTAGTTGTTACACAGGTACCAGACAGAGATCCCGAGCTTCTTACTTGGCTAGAGAAAAATGGAATATTTCCCGGCATTAAGTTGAAAATAGTTTCTCGAGATGATTTTGGTGGTGGAATTAATGTTAGTTTAGAGGATTCATCAATTCAGATTTCTACATCAGTAGCTAATGAAGTTTATGTTAAATTGGAGAATGATTAGTGAGTCCAGTAACTTCCAAGAAGACATCTTTAGACTTTAATGTAGAAGGCATTGGAAATCTTTTTAGAGAACGCTACCGTCGATTAATAGTATCTTTTCTATTATTAATTGCTTCTATATTTCCTGGTGAATTAGGAGATGTAACTCGTTTTGCTATTTTTGATGCCTATACTCAAGTTTCTGTTTTTGTTGCGGCCACATTATTATTTTTCTTTGGATTAGAACATTCTTTCAAAGTGGATGTAGGTAAGGTTATGGAGAAAGGTGGTGTTTGGCAAGTACCTACAGCTAGTTGTTTGGGCGCTCTTCCAGGTTGTGGGGGTGCCGTAGTAGTCATAACTGCCTTTGCTAGAGGAAATATTACCTTAGGTGCAATGGTTGCAGCATTAATTGGAACAATGGGTGATGCAGCCTTTCTTCTTTTAGCAAAAGAACCAACAACTTATTTTAAAATAATACTTATCTCTATGTTTGCGGCAACCATCTGTGGTTGGTTAGTAGACAGATTTCATCGAGGTGAACTTTACAGTACTGAGGTCAAATTTCTGGGGCACACAGTCATTGGAAGATTACGTAATAGGGATAAATTCTATATGATTCTTGCAGTTCCTGGACTTATATTAGGTTCAATGCAATTAATGCAAATAGACATCTATGAGTTAGGCAATTTTGTTTTTGCATTAGGATTGTGTGGTGCAGCACTTTCGGTAGGTGTATGGTCCATTTCACCAGTAAACGCAGTTACAATGCATAATGACCATCCGTTTACGAGAGCTACTGAAGAGACATCATTTGTTACTGCTTGGGTCATTGCAGCCTATTTAGCATACGAATACGCATATGCCTTTTTGGGACTTGATTTAGCCGGTTTAGCAGAAGCAGCTTGGATTTTTATTCCATTGTTAGCCATTCTAATTGGCTTTGTTCCTGGTTGCGGTCCTCAAATATTGGTCACAACACTGTATATTAATGGAATAATTCCATTTGCAGCTTTAATTGGAAATGCAATTTCAAACGACGGCGATGCCCTGTTTCCAGCTATTGCCTTAACTCCCCGTATGGCTGTAGTAGCTACTTTGTACAGCGCCATCCCAGCATTGATTATTTCCTATATTTTCTTGTTCTGGGGTTGATGGTTTTGGTTAGTGATTAATTCGATGTTTTTCAAAATATTTTTGGTGATATTCTTCGGCTATCCAAAAATCTCCAGCTTCTGTAATTTCAGTCACTATCCTCTTATCTCCAATTTTACTTTGTAGATAATCAAGGGATTTTGTAGCGATTGCTTTTTGCATTTCAGTAAAGTAATAAATTGCTGAACGGTATTGTGTACCTACATCAGGCCCTTGACGATTTAATGTAGTAGGATCATGTTTTTCCCAAAATACATTAAGTAATGAATCATAAGATATAATATCGGAATTATAATCTATCAATACGACTTCAGCATGTTCAGTAGAATTGCTGCAAACCTGTTCATATGTTGGATTTTCAGTTTTACCACCACTATATCCTGAAACAACACTGTTAACTCCTTCTATCTTTGAAAAGTTATATTCAACACCCCAAAAGCATCCAGCCCCAAACATTGCTTTTGCCATTATTTTGCTCTAGCCTCTATCCAATTTTGAAATAATCCCATTCCTTCTTTCAAATCATCTTTGCCAATTCCTGAGAAGGCAAGACGGATATACGAATCACTTTCATTCTCTAGAGGTCTTCCGAAATGATGTCTTCCACAAAAACTAACTCCAGTATCATTTAGTACTGCTTTTCGAAATTCTTCAACATCTTCAAAACCAGTTCTTTCCATAAGTTTTGTTATTTTTGGAAAAACATAAAAACCAGCTTCAGGTGAGTGAGCTTCTACGCCTTCTATTCCGTTCATAGTTTTTACAAGTATATCTCTTCTAACTCTCAATTTATCGAGAATATCCTGAGTTTCTTTTTTAGAAGCTTCAAGACCTGCGACTCCCCCATATTGAATAAAATGTGTTGTACATGATTCCATATTTACATTAAGCCTTGTAATTTGATCAATTATTTTTGAAGGTCCAATAGCACCTCCTAATCTCCATCCAGTCATTGCAAATTTCTTAGAGAATGTATACATTGTTAACGTACGTTCTTCCATTCCAGGAAGACTAGCAATCGAGCGGGGAGTTCCTTCAAAAAGAGTATCAAAGTATGCGTCATCTGATATTAAAAACATATCGTTCTGTATAATTAACTCAGCTAATTTTACCATTTCTTCTTTAGATGAGGAAGCCCCGGTAGGATTATTGTAATTATTATAAAAAATATGTTTTGCACCTCTATCAATTCCCTTTTCAATTGCATTAAAATCTAGTTCTAATCCAGAGGCATTGTCCAAATATCCATACGGATGTGCTATTCCCCCATAGAATTCAATCTGAGATTCATAGATAGGATAACCTGGATTTGGATATAGTACTATATCTCCTTTTTCCATCATGGCTGCAATATATTTTCCAATACTTGGCTTTCCACCAGGTTGTATTGAAACATTTTCAATACCGTACGTAATTCCTCTTGAATCTCCAACATCCTTTGCTAGAGCTTCCCTTAACTCAGGAATTCCAGGAGCTGGGCAATATCCCGTTTTCCCAGATCTTATAGCTTCTTTTGCTCCATTTATGACTGAGATAGGTGTTGGAAGGTTAATGTCACCTAAATGGAAGGGATATATCTTCATTCCTGTTTCAGCTAATTTTGCAGCTTCAGCAGATACAGCAAATGCAGTCTCACTTCCTAGTAAATCCATTCTCTTAGCTACATTCATATAATAATTGTAGGTGGAGAGTACATATTAATATTTCTTGCGTAATCTTTATACTCATCCATTAATCAGACATGTAATGGCCAGTGAGTGGAGAAGAGAACTGAATGGGTGGTTGCAGGAACATATGCTTGCAACTAGTGCAGTGATTTCAATAATTAGCGGCTTTATGTTTTTTATTGGAATGGTAGGGCAATGGTATTCAGATTCTTCTATTGCGCCAACTGCAATTTTAGATTTTTTAGGTGATTGGGATATTTGGGTTTTAATTGTTGGGCTAATCTTGTTTTGCTTTTCACTTTATTATTTTTGGGATACTAAGAGTAATATGCAAAAATTTGAGGAAATGATTTCCACAAGTTCCAAGAAGGAATTTCAAAAAAATTGGACTGAATTAGAGCAATTGGCTAGATATCAGCTTCCTAAAGAATATCGAAAGAGAGTGGCTGAAGCTCGTGAAAAATTTGGATTAAGATAATTAATAAATTTTATATAGGCTCTTTTTTTGTTTCAATCAAGAGGTTAACAACCTCAGGTTCATAACCGATGAATTCCAAAGATAAAGATGTTGAAGAATCTCAAGAAATAGAGGCTGAAGAGCCTCAAGTTCTAACACAAGAACAGATTATAGAGAAATTGAAGATGGAGATTGAAGATCATAATGAGAAATTTATGAGACTAGCAGCAGATTTTGATAATTTTAGAAAACGTATAGAACGAGATCGTGCTCAATATAATCTTCGAACCAAAGGTGAAGTTCTGTCTAATTTCTTGGAAGTAATAGACATAATTGAACATGCTCAAAAAGCAGAATATCCTGATTTAGAAAGTTCTCTAGCTGGAATTTCAGGAGTACATAAATTTGTATCTTCTTTTATGAGCTCATTAGAATTAGAAAGATTTGATCCTTCTGGAGATCAATTCGATTTTAGATTTCATGAAGCGTTAACAACAGTTGAAAAAGAGGGTACAGAACCCAACACAATAGTTGATGTTATACAATCAGGTTACAAACTTGAAGGTGAATTACTACGACCGGCAAAGGTTGTAGTATCAAAAAATATTGAAGAAAAAACAGAGAAAGAAGAAATAAAAGGTGAATAAGATGGCAAAAGAAACTATAATTGGAATCGATTTGGGTACAACCAATTCAGAAGCAGCGTATTTGGAAGGTGGCAGACCAGTAATCATACCTTCTGCAGAAGGCTCCACATTTGGTGGAAAGATGTTTCCTTCAGTGGTGGCATTCACAAAAGATGGTGAACGTATTGTAGGTGATCCTGCTAAAAGACAAGCAGTTTTGAATCCTGAAAATACAATTATGCATATCAAGAGAAAGATGGGTACAAAGCATAGAGTAACAATTAAGAAAAAGAAATACTCCCCTGAAGAAATTTCCGCTATGATTTTACAAAAAATAAAAGCAGATTCTGAGGATCATCTTGGTGTGGATATCAACAAGGCAGTAATCACAGTACCTGCATATTTTAATGATAATCAAAGACAAGCAACAATAGACGCAGGTAAAATTGCAGGACTTGAAGTTGAAAGAATTATTAATGAACCAACTGCAGCAGCTTTAGCCTACGGGCTTGACAAAGAAGGTGAATATACTGCAGCAGTTTTAGATTTGGGTGGCGGAACATTTGATGTTACAATAATGGAAATGGATAATGGTGTTTTCGATGTTATTTCGACTTCAGGAGATAATACTCTCGGTGGAACTGATATGGATGAAGCCATTATTGATTATTTAGCAGATATTTTCAAGGAAGAGAATGGAATTGACTTACGCGATGACCCTGCAGCCAAGCAACGTTTACGTGATGCAGCTGAAAAAGCTAAAATTGAATTAAGTAACACACTTAAATCCACAATAAATTTACCATACATCTGGTCAGATTCCAGTGGTCCTAAGCATTTAGAGCATGATTTGTCTCGAGCGAAATTAGAATCTATCGTCGGTCCAGTTATTGCAAAGTGTGAAAAACCAATCAAACAAGCATTTAAGGATGCTAAAATGAAACCTGGAGAGGTTGACAAAGTCATTCTTGTTGGAGGTCCAACACGTATGCCTACGGTCCAGAAATCATTCGAAAAATTTGTAGGTCGTAAGTCCGAAAGAGGTGTAGATCCAATGCAATGTGTTGCAATGGGTGCAGCAATCCAAGCTGGAGTTCTTGCGGGTGATGTGAAAGACGTTGTTCTTTTGGATGTAACTCCTCTAACTTTAGGTATTGAAACTGAAGGTTCAGTTCTAACTCCTTTGATAGACAGAAATACTACGATTCCAACTAATAAATCAAAGATTTTCTCAACGGCTGCAGATAATCAGCCAGCTGTAGAAATACATGTTTTACAAGGTGAAAGAACAATGGCAGCAGATAATGATACATTAGGCCGTTTCCAGTTACTAGGTATTCCACCAGCTGCTCGAGGAATTCCTCAGATAGAAGTTTCTTTTGACATAGATCGTAACGGCGTCATCAATGTTACAGCAAAAGATAAAGGAACAGATAATGAGCAACGTATAGAGATTACATCTAAATCTAATCTGAGTGATGACGAAATAGAAGATAAGATCAAAGAAGCCGAGAAGCATGCAGATGAAGACAAGGTAGCTAGAGACTTAATTGAAACACGAAACCAAGCTGAATCCTTTGTTTATGCTACTGATAAAGCCATTACTGATTTAGGTGACAAAGTTGATGAAGAGACAAAATCTAAAGTTGAAGAGTCTAAGGAAAAACTTGAAGCTGCAATGAAAGAGGATGACTTAGATTCACTCAAAAAAGCTTTAGAGGATTTCCAGCAAGCATCCCAAGCTGTTGGACAAATGGCATATCAACAAGCTGCAGAAGAACAAGCTCAACAACAACCTTCAGATAATGAACAAGAAGTTGATGATGATAATGTTGTAGATGTAGACTACGAAGAAGTTGAAGAAGAAAAATAGTAACAATAGATAAGGTATAAATTACCCATTACTATGGCTAATAAGATGACTGATAAGGTGTCCTTCACTAATTTTGGTTCTAAAAAGAAAGTTAGAAGGATTAAGCGTAAGCGTTCAGTAAAATCTGTAAACAAGACTGAAAAATTGTTGGATGAAGTTCTTGAGGCTAAAAAATTAGCAGATGAAACAATAGCTAATTCTAAAACAATTTCTCTACCTTTTATTGAGTTTGAGGTACTTCAATCTAAACCTTTTGAACATAATGTATGGAATGATTTTGAAGTTAATTTAACAAATTCAGGTAATGGTATCGCACGTAATATTACCATTTCATTTGATAGATTTCAAACGAGAGGCCAGACAATAGTGGATAATTTAGCAGAGGGCGAGCAAACCACAATTAAGATGGAAGCATTAGTAAGTACAAGAGATAAAGAAATAGCTCGTATGGATCTATATTATCATTCGATTGAAGGTGATACATTCACTGCAGTTCGTCGAGATTGGTTTCCTAATGACTATGAAGAATCAAGAATATTCAAGACGGAAGTACCTCCAGGTGAAGAAGGAAATGCCAAAAAATATTCGCATAGAGAAGTTTTTTCTGGTGAATTGTATGTCGTTTGTAGTAAATGTGGCGTTCGTGCACCTTCTAATTTTAGAATATGCGGTAAATGCGGTTCACGCTTACAGAAAAGGAATGATAGGCGTAGTGACTGGGGAAGTAATCTCAATGATACGACTGCAGTTCAAGATAATCGTGAAGTCTTAATTCAGAAATTAAGAAAACTTGGCGAATTGAAAGATCGAGGTATGCTCAGTGACAAGGAATTTAAGGCAGCTAAATCTAAACTTTTAGAGTGAAGAACTTAGACCTTTTCAGCCCATTCGAGATCATCATCAAAGTTTCCATCTGAAACAGGGCCTTTCTTTGTGGCATCAGCTACTCTATTATTCAGTACAAATATGAATATAATTAGTATCATTGCCCATTGGACAATCATTGTGATTATAGTGAAGAGTCCGAGCCCCATCCCTTCAATTGGTGAATCATTTTTATCTTGTAATTTTTCATATATGAAAAATCCAAAAACAAGAATAAATTCAATAGGGAAAACGTATTTGATAATATATTCCCACCATTTACCAATTTGGATGTCTGCATATTCTGTATTGATTAGTTCTTTTCTAAATCTACTTACACCAAATTTCATTACGACAATTGCAACCATCAATCCAGAAACAATTAGACCAGTACCCCACACGAAGTCCTGATTATCAAGGAATTCTAAACTAAAAGCTGAAGGTATACCTGCCAAGGCAACAGCGACTGCAATATATCGAACAGCTTCTTTTCTCTCCCAACCCATATCTACAAAATTTACAACACAAGCTTGTAAGGTCGAAACCATAGAAGTTAGTGCAGCAAAAGACATTGCAAGAAAGAATATACTTCCAATAACCCATCCAGCAGTTCCCATTGATGCAAATAAAGCAGTTAAATGAATAAATGTCAGTCCTGAGGATCCAGCTTCAACTGCCTCTAATCCCTCAGCAGTACTATCCGATAATGCGAAAATAGTTCCTAAAACAGCGACGCCTGCAATCAATGAGACTGAGTTATTTCCTAATCCAGTTAGGAATGCATTTAATCCGATATCCTCTTTCTTTCTCATGGCAACAGCATAGGTAATTGCCATTCCAAATCCTGCAGAAGTCGACCATGCCGATTGTGTTAAAGCTCGAATCCAGGTTTCTCCTTTAAACAAATATTCCCATTGTGGAATGAATAAGAATTTTAGACCCATAGCTGCACCTTCAAAGTTAAGGAAAAATGGATAAATCATAGCTACAATTAAGAAAGCTACAAGGCATGGTATCAAAACCATATTTGCCTTTTCTATGCCACTTATTCCATTATAAACGATAAATGCTGAGAAAGCAACGGCAATTAATTGGAAGAATACCACTTCAAACGGAGATCCAATAAAATTATCCCATAATGCTTGAGTTTCGGTGGTATCGGAGGCGTCACTCATTTGTCCAGACAATGCAATCCAGAAATATCGAATAGTCCATCCCATTACGACTGCGTAGTAGAACCCCACGGCAGTTCCAACCCACATCATCCATATTCCAAGCCAAGTAAAGTTACGGCCGGCCATGTCTCTCATTGCACCTATGGTACCTAGTCTTGTTTTCTTTCCAATGGCAAACTCAGCCATCAATAGTGGAATAGACCAAGCAAATAAAAACAGTAACCATCCAATCATGAAAGAACCACCGCCATTTGCAGCAGCTTCTCTAGGGAATCTCCAAATATTTCCAGTACCTACAGCAGCCCCAATAGTAGTTAGAATTAATCCTAATCTAGAGGAAAATTGTTGTGGTTTTTCATCAGCCATTCATTCAGCCTTCCTTAGGTATTGCGGCTACAGTTTTGGGCTTTATATTTTCAGTATTTCTTTTAGCTGGTGGTTTGGCAGGAGGCTTCGCTTTTTTCTTTACTTCATCATCCTCATTCTTTCTCCTTTCAGCCTCTGTAGCAATTCCAACTGTCTTGTATAATCCACCCCAAACAACACCGTAAATTATTCCCATCATAATTGCTACAGCAAAGAAATCTACAATACCATTTCCAAATCCAATAATGTCATCTACAAAAATTTCGATTGGTTCAGAAGCTCCATAACCTGTAGTTACATATCCTCCAAAATTTTGACTGGCAAGTCTTGAATCTTGAGCTACAGCATAGAATTGAACATTCATTGATTCTTCGGTTTCGGGAACATATGCCTTGTATACAGAGTCACGTTTTTGAATATTGAATCCAGCTGATGAATTAACATCACCTATAGCTTTTACATCGCAATTTTCAGAACAGATCATTGGAACTTCTTTCCATTCACCTTCCATCATATTATCATTTCTGTATTTCAGAAAAATAGAATCTTTCTTCATAAATTGGGAATTCTCAACTAAGACTTTAACAGGAAAATCATCATTTGCATAATACTTTTCGAAACTTACATCAGTATCCGATTGGAATCCTACACTTTCACCCTTTGAAGATAGGATGGTTAGGGTTGGCATCATTGTATCCTCAGGAGAGTATATTCCTTCTGAACCTATTTGATTATAACTTCCAAACATTTGACCAATTCTTGCTTCTGGGGATTCATCTAAGAAATGAATGTTTGTTAGTAAATGCATTCTAACAGTTGGCCGAATTAGTAGTGGGTCTGCATGGAATCCACCTTCTAGCCCACCTTGATTTGCGGCATTCAATTCCACAGTATATGAAAATGAACCTTGCATACCGTAGAGATAATCATTAATATCTCCAGAGACTTTGTATCCACCCTGGTCCTTCCAATTACCATATCCAGTAACATTCATTAATGGCTTAACTTGATTCTCCATGTATAATTCATGGGGTGGGTCTTGGTCCTTGTATCCCCATGGCCAGATGTAAAGATTTGAATATGCGTGATATGAAATCGAATTCATGAAATTATGTTTCATATCATGAGCTTCAGTTCTATAGTTTCTGATAACTTTTCCGTCAAGATTTGTGACAAACATCTCAGGCCAATTATCTCTTTCAATTCCATTTTGGTAATCTTCTAAATACTGTTCTTGAGGATAATCTGGATAAATATCCAATCTCCAAGTCAAATACTCAATTACTTCAGTCTCAGGCTCTGAAAATCCACCTTCTCGATCCTCATCAATCATTCCATCATTATCATCATCTTTATGCTGAGCATCAGGAGGGTCTTCATCCACTCCTGTTTGAGTATTTTGATCCCCAATACCTCCTACTATAGGTCCATCACAAAGTGCAGAAGTCAAAGGATCATCGTCACAGTCACCATCGTCGTCATTCTGATCTCTAGGGCCATGATAAACATCTGAACAAGGATTATCATCATCGACAGTAAATTCAGGCTCTAAATCATCTCCAATTAATGCTGTAAGTTGTGTATTGTGTGACCATTCAAATGGATAGTTACGATTAATGTCTACTCCATCACATGCGTCTCCATAACGGTCATTTTGATCGTTATCTCTCATGTTCTTTCTCCAAAATCTATCTGGATCTTCTCTATCATACATGTATCCATCAGGATTTAATATAGGAACAATCCATGTTTCTCTATTATTAACTAAATAAGTTACACGAGCTTCACTAGGGTCCTCATCAATTCCTTCGTCAATTATTCCATCACCATCGTTATCAATACCGTCGAATAAAGCTCTACCGAATTCATCTACACGCCCGCCTTGTTCTCCATCACCGTCATTGTCTATTCCATCAATCATGTCTTCATTGATGAGTCCATCTCCATCATTATCAGTAGGAGGTTCTCCATAGTAGTATGTCATAAAATAAACAAAATATAGTGGTGTAACGACACTCATCCATTCTCTTGCGTGATGATTACCAACTATGAAAAGTGTTTCTTCATCTGGGTCATCGTAGTAATCGGGTTCATTAGCTACATTATCAGAAATTTTCACGCCGACAATTTCATTGTTTTGCCATGTGGCTCCTCTTGGAATCATGTCAGTTAAGGTGTAAAATTCAACAATGTCTGGATAATCATTTGCAAATGCTTGTAGTTCGGAAACTACTTCATGGTATTCGTGATAGTCGTCAAAATAAACGTCAAAAGGAAAGGTATTAGTTCTGTCTAAGGTGTCATTTACATCAGTTTCAAATCCACTAAATGGGTTATTTTCCTCTTGAAATCCATTGATTTCAACAGAGCCAGTACTCATTGTAGTCAAGGTCAGCATAATGGCCAAAGTGACTGATGAGATTCTATTCATATAATTACAACGAGGGGCTACTAATTATAAGATTTTACCATACCATCTTATAATAATGTCACTCACTGCATAATTATAATGCTTAAGTGCAAAGATTGTCCACATTGGTATGGTGGAGAAGATTTTGGTTACGGAAGTTGCCGTCTTAAGCTTCAAAGAGTTGATAAAAAATTCTTGACATTTGGTCAACAAGATTGTGATGAGGGTTTATCAGATGATTAATGTTAGAGATTTGAAAAAGTCTGAGTTAGAATTCGCTAAATCCCTTACAGATCAGGAAGATTGGAGCAATTCTGCAGAAGATTGGAATCGTCTTTTTCGCATTAGTATCCCTTTAGTGGCTTTTGATAAGGATGAGCTTTTAGGTATTGCAACACCCTTTGATTATGGTAATTTAGGAATGATTGGTAATGTTGTAGTATCTTCTAAACACCAGGGAAAAGGAGTTGGCCAAGCTTTGATAAAGGAGTCCATGAAAAGATTAGAATCATGTGATACTGTTCGAGTTCATTCCAATATGGACGTTATTTCTTTTTACAAAAATTTAGATTTTATGGCTGAAGGCATGTCTACATTGTTCAGATTGGACGCAGATATGAAATCATTTCAGCCGTTTGAGATAGATACAGACGATAATATTGTTCCGGCAGAGGGCTATTGGGATGAAATATTGGCCATGGACTTACGACAATTTGGAGCAGACCGATCAATATTTCTAAAAGAAGTCAATGATTATCTACCTGAGTGTTCATTTGTAGCCCTCGGTAAAGACGGTGAAGTTAAGGGTTTTATTATGGCAAAAGGTGAAGACAATTGGTATGAGATAGGTCCTTGGATAGTCGAACCAGGATGTAAAAATTGGCAAGGTTTACTGCAATCCTCAGTTCAAGCTATTCCTGATAACTCCATAGTTGATGTCTTTGTTCCAGCTCCTAATTTCAGAATTACAAATTTACTTGATTCGATAGGATATAATGCAAAATCATATTGTATGTCTATGTATCATGGTAAAGATTGGCCTGATGAAGGTAATATCTGTGCTAGAGGTGGAGGTGACAAAGGTTGAAATTATTTAATACAGCTTCAGGTAAAAAGGAAATTTTTACTTCGACCTCAGAATCTTTGGGATTGTATATTTGCGGTCCTACGGTATACTCAGATACTCATCTCGGCCATGCTAAATCTTATGTTTCTTTTGACATATTGAAAAGATGGTTAGGTTATCATGATTATACTGTAAATCATATTCAAAATTTCACAGATGTTTCCGATGAAACTGCTATTGGGGCTTCTAAATCAGGCATTGATGAATTAATTTTCACAAAGAAATATGAGAAAGAATTTCTTGATAAGATGAAGTTGCTTTCTAATCTTCCAGCAACAAAGTATACTAGAGCTTCGGACTTTGTAGAGCAAATAGCTAGGGAAACTAAAAAATTACTTGACAAAGGTGAAGCTTACCAGACTGATGAAGGTATTTTTTTACAAATAGAGCAAGAGGAACATGGTAAATTGCTGAGAGTTGATTTAGAATCCTCATTGGCTCAGGGAACTAAAGATGTTGATTCAGGACCTAAGAAAAGTCCGCATGATACGTTACTATGGGGTCCTCCTATGAATGGAGGCAATAATTGGGAATTCGAAGGTTTACCAGAAGGTAGACCTGGTTGGCATTTAGAATGTACATTGATGTCATCGTCTGAATTAGATTTACCAATAGATATTCATTGGGGAGGAATTGATCTAATATATCCTCATCATGAAACTGAAATGATTATTGCAGAAAAAATGGGTTTAGGTACTTACTGTGATTTCTGGATGCACAATGGATTAATGGAAGATGCAGAAGGTAAATTATCAAAATCAAGAGGAGAACGGATAACTTTAGAAGAAGTTTTCAAGGACTGCCCACCTGCTGCTCTTAGATTTTACCTCTTGAATCATCATTATAGGGAATTTACACCTTATTCTCCTGAAGGATTACTTGAGGCATGCCAAGAGGGGGAACGCTTGGGAATTAATGCAGTTGATTGTATGATTGTGGAACCGACGAATCCTAATGATGATGAAGAGATGGCACTTTTAGTTTCTAAGTTTGAGGCTGCACTGAATGATGACTTAGATACTCCTAAGGCACTTGATGTTTTGAGAGAATTAGATGTTATAGCTGGAGAAAAGTTGAAGAATAAAGGAGACCTTGCTCCAATCTCAGGAATGTACAGTCTTTTCCAGTGTGTTTTGGGTGTTTTCTCTTAGAACCATTAGTGTTAAATACATTGAAACTGGTTTAGTTATATGTCTTTTAATTCTTTAATAAATAGTAAAACAATATTTTCGTTATTTACAATAGCATTGATTAGAAGAAATTAGTCGTTAAATTCTTCAAGAATTGAATCTGTAACGTCCGAAGGAGGTAGTTCTTTTTCCATCAACCAGCCATACCATTCAATCGATATTTTAGCGCCAGCTTCAGTTTTCTTAGCCTTGAGAATTCTATCTTTTACAATAGTTTTTCCATCAAGTAAAATACCATTTTTTCCAAAGGCAAAAGGGCGGGGATAGCCTAGATAAATTATACTTAAAATTAAGAGTCCAAATGATAGGTAAACATCTGTTTTTTGAATATAATCTAATGAAATAATGAAGATCATAGTGCATGGAATTAGTAAACTATTGATTCCTTTTCTCTCCATTTCTTTTCCAAAATTTAGAGTAATAACTTTGCTTCCCTTTTCAGGTTTTCGGAATAAAATAATTACATCATATAATAGAACAATAAGCAATATTACTTTTGCATAGAAAAGGAGGTCATCCATTTTTTACCTCGGAAACTAATTTCCATACTTCTTCAAATATTTGTTCAGGCTTTCTTGTAGAATCAATAATACGAACTAAGGGATCATCCCTCAAATTTAGATAAGCCTCTCTAACTTTTTCTAAATGTTCTTCTTTCTCAAATACATCTGCTACACTATGTCCTCTCACACGTTTCATTGCTAAATCTGCAGGTAAATCAAATATTAAGACAATATCTGGTTTAGGTGCAAATTCGTTATCTTTTCTTATCCTATTAACATCAATTCCAGCTGCAGCTTGGTATGCCATAGTTGAATAATAGTATCTATCCATCAAAACAATTTTTCCTTCATTAAGAGCCGGACTTATTTTTTCTTTCACGTGCTCTTTTCGATCCATAACGAATAAATCTAAGATTTCTTCGGTAGTAGCTTTCCTTTTGCCACTAAGCATCTCCCATAATTTTTTCCCATATTTTCCGTCTGTCGGTTCCTTTAAAATTACAGTTTTTTCATTATTTTCTTTAAACTTTTCCATCAAAAATTTACTTTGTGTAGATTTCCCACATCCATCTATTCCTTCGAGATTAATGAGCACTATCGCACAGATAAGAAGGGTCTTAATTAGGGAATTCGTTGAAATTTAGATTTACTTACTATTTTTCCGTTCCTCAATTAGTTCAGGATTCATATTTGGTCGGCAATACCAGGTCAAATGTTCTTCATCGCCTGTTTGAAATCTATCAATAAAAAAGTTTCCTCTTCCGTATTTTTCTTCGCCTACCTTTTGAATAGCTTTTTTCATTGTTCTACTAATTCTCAAGTCACGTACAACGTCTTTATCTTTCCAAATAATAATGGGAATCATGTCTGAATTATTTAGTATAATAAATTCTTCGTTTTCCAGATATATCTCCGTATTTTCAGAGATATTGTTCAAATCCATAGAAGTCCAGTAAGTGTCCACTTATTAGTTTACCATTAAAGCTAATATAGCGCATTCATTGGAAAGATATGGCAAAAGATTTTAAGGCTTTTATCAAAGGACAAGCAGTTAAGAAGATTAAAGATCCTAAGACTGGTCAAGAAAAGTGGGTTCCAATAGAAAGTGAATCTTGAATTTAGTCTTTCTTTCTGGCTTTTTTCTTAGTTTATCATTAATAGTTGCGATAGGTCCTCAGAATGCATTTGTTTTACGTCAGGGACTTCTACGGCAACATGTATTTTCGATTGCAGTTTTTTGTGCAGTTTCAGATATAATTCTTATAAATGTTGGAGTTTTTGGTTTTGGTTCTATAATCTCAGAGATAGTTTGGTTATCTAATTACATGTTTATGATTGGAGGTATATGGTTAGCAGGTTATGGTTTTCTTAGATTAAGAGGAGCTTATATTGCAGATAGTTATCTTGAAGCTACATCTTCAGAGGTTCCTGACGTTAAATTAGCTTTAACAAATTGTGCAGCTCTGACATGGCTCAATCCCCATGTTTACATAGATACATTATTGTTGATTGGCACGGTTTCAATACGTTTTGATAATAATATTCAATTTAGTGCTGGTGCAAGTTTGGCAAGTATAATGTTTTTCTTTTCATTAGCTTTTGGTGCAAGAGTTTTTTCTCCACTAATGACTTCTAGAAAATCTTGGCAAACTTTAGATGTATTAATTGCACTTGTAATGTTTGCTTTAGCTTATTCAATGTTTTTGGAAGTTTTATAAAATAATAATTAGTACTGCTTATTGATAAAATAATGAACTTAACTGCTTTAACTTTAGGTGGAGAAATTTACTTTCCTCGTTATGCTAAGTTTATTACTGAGGCTGAAGGTAATCCTGAAAGAATTACATCTCCTTTGGATTTGGATAATTACGATGCCTTAGTTTTGTCAGGAGGTGGCGATATGGGGATTAAAAGCGGAGCTTATGGTAGTCAAACCGAAGATTTACCTATTAGTGGAATTAAGGATGATAGAGATGAGTTAGAATTAGCTTTACTTGGAAAAGCTAAAGGGCGTAATATGCCTGTTTTAGGTATTTGTCGAGGATTGCAAGTGATGAACGTATTTTTTGGTGGGACCTTGTGGCCAGATATTGGCCAAGGGGGGTTTGATGGATCAATTCATCGAGACGGTGAAGGAGGGGAACCTCCTATTGGCGATATTCCACATTGGACTAAAATGGAAGGGAAAGAATTTGAAGTTACAAGCCATCATCATCAAGGTGTTAGGGAATTAGGTAGTGGTCTTCAAATTATTGCAAAATCTTCAGATGGAATGATTGAGGCTGTGAAGCATGAAACATTGCCTTGGTTTGCGGTCCAATGGCATCCTGAAAGAACTGATGAGGGGCTGGGGCGAGCACTGCCGCGTGAATGGCTTCGTAAAGAGCTTCAAAATGTACAATAAAATAACTTTACTAGGTAATGCACAGGACGCAGGACGTCCACAGATAGGTTGCACACAAAAGTGCTGTGATGATGCTCGAAAAGATACTAGTTTGGTAAGAAGTCCAGTTTCACTTGGATTACATGCTGATGAATTTGGCATTGTTGAAATTACTAAAAGTATTACGAATCAATTAGGAATGGTAAGCAGCCCTAATTTATCTGAAATTTGGTTGACTCATGCTCATCTAGGACATATAGAAGGTTTAGGTCAATTAGGTAAAGAGGCTTTGAATTCTAAAAATATAAAGATTAGATGCTCAGAGTTAGTAGTTGATTATATCATGAAACATCCAATATGGAAGAAACTTGTAGTAAGGGGTAACATAACTTTTGCTAAATATTTTTCTGATAATGTCATTCCCGTAAAGGTCCCTCATAGAGCTAAAGATTTCGATACTCATGCACTTCTCTTCAAAGGAAAAAATAACAATTTACTTTTCTTACCAGATCATGACAGTTGGGAAGAAACATTAGAATTTGTTGGTTATGAGAATCCCAAAGAATGGTTTTCATCATTGGATGTTGATGTAGTTCTATTGGATGGTACTTTTTGGAATAATAATGAGTTAAAGAGCAGAGTTCAATCTAGAGTACCTCATCCGTCGGTGACAGAAACTATTGATTTAATTGGCGATAGAAAAGAGAATGATCCAAGAATTATATTTGTTCATTTAAATCATACAAATCCACTTCATTATTCCGATTCAGAAGAATATCAGAAATTAGCAAGTTTAGGTTGGGAAGTTGGAGAGGAAGGTATGGAGTTCAATCTCTAATGTTTACTAAGATAAAGAATTTTCTTCACATAACTGTTTTGATGAATTTGTATTCTCTTCGCAATCTTTTAACAGGAAATGGAGCCGTATGGTTGAAGTTAGACACTTCAGATCTTGAAAATATGGCTCAAAAAACTGTGGAGCATAAATCCTTTCAACTTAGTGAAAAGAATGTTCTGGATTTAGGTTGTGGGACTGGAACTATGCTGTCTTATCTATATCGTAAAGAGAATTGTATACCTTATGGTGTTGATTTAATTCGTCTAAATATTCATCAATGTCGTAAAAAGATGAAGAATGGATATTTCTTTCGACAAGATATAATAAAATATTTGAATGAAACTAAAGAGAAATTTGATTTAGTTATATTATATGGTGTGATTGGTTGTTTTACGGTAGAAGAACAGAAGACAATTATAGATAAAATAGCTAATCTATTGAATATTGGAGGCACGCTTTGGATAGGTGCAAATATTTACATAGATTCTACTTATAAATTCCAAACATATCCAGTCCCAAGAGGTTTTTATGAAGAAATTTGTGAGACTAATAATTCTCTTGAATTAGAAGAATTGCCTGAGAAAGAAATTTTTGGAAGTGTAAAATATGATCCAGAACAAACAACTGTTTTTCTAACAAAAAAGTTGTGAATTAGATTGCATATATTGTGATTTATAACCCACAACACAAATAGTTTAACTATCCTTACCTAATTTTAAAGAACATGACCGATGATAAGATTCGAGCTATTCGTGACTATTGGCTTCAATTTCATCGTCAAAAGAAATTCACTTTACCTGAAGAATTAGAGCAAGCTAGTGGGAAATCACTGGAGGCGATGGGTCTTTCTAAGAGTGATTTCAAGATTAAGGATAGTAGTAGAGGCTTGACAGATGGTAATGGACTTACTAACGGTAATGGATTAACTAACGGTAACGGATTAACTAACGGTAACGGATTAACTAACGGTAATGGACTAACTAACGGTAACGGCCTAACTAACGGTAACGGCCTTACGAACGGTAATGGTCTTACTAATGGTAATGGTCTTACTAACGGTAACGGCCTAACTAACGGAAATGGTCTCACAAACGGCAATGGTTTGACTAATGGAGAAGGCCTTGGTGGCTATTCTCAGATTGAATTGGAAAATAAAGATAATTCATCTCGTATGAATTCATTAATTACAATTATTTTGGCCTTATTACTTGGCGGTGGCGCGGTCTATTATTTAATTGAGGAAGTAGAAACAGGACTAGTTTTAGATGGAAATATGGCTGATTGGGACGGGATACCAAAAATTGAGTTAGAAACAGGCAAGATTTCGAATTCAAACATAGATTTAGAAATGATAGGTGCGCAAACGGATTCGGTTTATCTTTCGTTATTAACAATGACTAGTGAACCTCTTTTTTATTCTGAAACTGGAGATTTATTGAGAATTTTTATAGATAGTGATAATATTACAGAAACCGGTTATTTTGTGCCAGGAATGGGGGCTGATTATATGATTGAAATTTATGGCGAAAGGTCGCTAAATAATAATAAAACATTTCAGAGTTCAGTTTTGTATAGATTTGATGAGAGTAGAGATAGAAATGACTGGAATGCTTTCGTACCTTTAACTAATATTGATGTTGCTTCGGTTGAAGATATTACCGAGTGCAGAGTTCCGTTATTTGATTTAGGTATACAAGCAGATGATCCTATCAAGCTTGAATGGCAAACCTCGGATGGTTCTGGTTTGACAGATTTAGCCGAAATCATAGTCGGAGTTAATACCGAAAATGTGGTTATCAGTGATGTAATCTTGTCTTTTCAAAGAGATAATGTTATGCCTTCTTCGAACGAATTAATGATTGATGGTTATTTCGAAGATTGGTTCCAGATTGAAAAATATCAAGATAGTGATCAGAATGAGTATCAGGAAGAACCCGAAGAAGTAGCTAATCCAAATGTGGATTTAGCTGATTATGCTAGTGTTATGCAAGGCTCTCAAACATTTTTTTACATGAGCGTTCATGGTGAAATATTATCAGGTATAACAATCCCTTATGATGAACCAAAGCAGAAGAATTCAGGTTATACACCGAATTCAAATGAGATTGATGTTATATCGCCAATTTCAGATATTAAGGCCACCGAACCGGTCCTAAAAGGTGAAGACACCGTTTATATTTTCTTAGATACTAATGGAGATGTTCCCTATGGTTTCAAAGTAAATGATTCATTTTATGCAAATCAATTAATTGAGATAACAGGTCAGCATGGATTAGTCATATCATCTCAATTGTATAATTATTCATCTGAAGAGGATTTCGGTTTATGGTCTTGGGAATATTACCAAGATGTCGATTCAGCTTCACACGGCCATGAATTGGAAGTTATGACTACAGGTATTGATGATAATTTCAAAGTATATTATCATTTGATGTCTTGGGATGATTCAGAGGATTATTCGGATGGCTTCTGGGTAAGTCTGGACACTTTTGGTTCTAGAACTGACCCTGCTTGGACGGCAGAGGATATTGCAACTAGTGTAAGTGGTGCAGCCTCTGTTTTTGCCGCAGATATGGATAATGATGGAGACATGGATATTGTTTCAGCATCAATGAATGATGACACGATAGCATGGTATGAGAATGATGGTGCAGCTAATCCAAGCTGGACTGCAGCAGATATTGACACTAATGCCGACGGTGCTTACGACGTTCATGTAGCTGATATGGACAATGATGGTAATTTGGATA
>Ga0233427_10001849_pt1 | contig 21356 bp, 16 predicted proteins | sample SI_118_April2016_5_FD_179885 | JGI IMG/M metagenome (GOLD analysis project Ga0233427, IMG submission 179885) | Seawater microbial communities from Saanich Inlet, British Columbia, Canada - SI_118_April2016_100_MG | ecosystem: Environmental > Aquatic > Marine > Inlet | place: Canada: British...
TGCATGTCGGTGATCGTGTTAACAAAAAACGCCATCGCCGAACTAGAATCTTCTCCCTGAGCGCGGGCGATCGACTGGATGACATCGTTGGAATCGACCGTCTTGCCGTTGTGGAATTCAGCATCCTTGCGCAGCGTGAAAACCCATTTGTCTGGCCCATCGACGGCCTCATAGGACTCGGCGAGCAGGGGCTCAAGCTGGCCTTCGGCATTCACTTCCGTGAGCTGGCTGTAGGCCGTGTACCAGAGCATATTCACAAAACCACTGCTCAGCGTTGCCGGATCGAGATTGTCAGTGGTCGAACCCTGGACCGTCGCTACGCGAAGGTGACCGCCGGACTGCGGTGCTTCGGCCTTGGCAGATTCAGCGAGCAGGCCTGCCGGGACGGCGGCCAGCGCACCCATGGCGGCGGCACGGTTAATAAAGGAGCGACGGCTGATGCGCCCTTCGGTGAAGTCTCTCTGCAGACGTTCGAATGTTGACATAAAGTTCTCCATCAATGTTGAGCAGCCGGTCTGTGCGCGGCCTTTCGTGATCCCGGAAGGTGACGAATTCCATCGCCACCCCTCGAACCGATTGTTTGCGGCCCGACCTGCCACCAAGATCAATAGATTCGGTCGGATTGTCACGAAAAACTGTGCTCACAGATTGCGAATCATGTGTGTTCAAGGCCAATCGCCTGGCTCAAACTCGCCGGAATCTCTTTCGCAGACGAGCTTGTGAGCCTCGATTGTCGACCCTTCGGCCACAAATCGCCTGATCACAGGATAATTCTGTGATCACAGATTGACGGGTGCGAAGGCCGATAGCAAAGATGGCTCAGGCCAGAACATGACACAGTATTCATTCCTTCAACTCGCTGCAGAAGCGCTTGCGCCCCACCGCCGCGTGCCGGCGCTGAAGCAGTCCGAGCTCAAATCGCGCTATGACGTTGTCATCGTGGGCGGCGGCGGCCATGGGCTTGCGACCGCCTATTATCTGGCCCGGGAACACGGCATCACTGATATTGCAGTGATAGAGCGGGGATGGCTGGGTGGCGGCAACACGGGCCGCAATACGACGATTGTCCGCGCCGATTATCTGCTTTCCGGCAATGTTCCGTTCTTTGGCCATGCGCTTGGCATGTGGGGTGGGCTTTCGCGCGAGCTCAACTTCAACGTCATGTTCAGTCCGCGCGGATATCTCGATCTCGCGCATTCCGAAGGGCAGTTCGATCACTTCACGCGCCGGGCCAATGTGTTGTCACTCAACGGCATCGGGGCGCGCATGGTCGACGTCGAAGAGTTGCGACGCCTTGAGCCCGCACTGTCGATCGGATCCGCCGCGCCGGTCCCTGTCCTGGGCGGGCTGGTGCAGGACGGGGCAGGGACTGCACGCCATGACGCGGTTGCATGGGGTTATGCACGGGGGGCCGCCAGGCTGGGGGTCGATATCGTGCAGGGTTGTGAAGTGCTGGGGTTTGACATCGAAGGCAACAGTCTGAGGGGGGTGAAGACCAGCGCGGGTTCGATCAGGACCGACACAGCGGTCGTTTCCGTCGCGGGCAATTCCAGCCGTGTCGCAGAAATGGCAGGGCTGGAACTGCCGATCGAGAGCTATGCGGTGCAGGCCTTCGTCTCGGAACCGCTCAAGCCGATCCTCCATCGCGTCACCAACATGAACCTCGGTTTTGCCTATGCCAGCCAGACCGACAAGGGTGAGATCGTCATGGGCGGCAATCTGGAACCCCTGGCAAGTTATGCCCAGCGCGGCAGCCCTTTGAGGATTAGCGAGCTCAGCGCGAAGCTCGCCCACATTCTGCCGTTTCTCAGCCGTTCAAGGCTGATGCGTGTTTGGGGCGGCATCGCCGACATCACAACCGACGGCAGCGCGCTGGTCGGCCCATCGCCCGTTTCGGGACTCCATCTCAACGCGGGTTGGGGGTATTCGGGCTTCAAGGCGACGCCGGCGGCGGGTTGGTGCATGGCCCACTCGGTCGCAACCGGCAAGGTTCACCCATTGATCGAACCTTTCGGCTACGAGCGTTTTGCGTCGGGCGCGTTTCTCGATGAGGGCGGCAGCGGCCCTTATCCCTGGCTGCACTGAGGCGTCACGATGCTGATCATCCCCTGCCCATGGTGCGGCGAAAGAGACGAGAGCGAGTTCTCCTATGGCGGTCGTGCCAAGCCGCTGCCCGCGCTCGAAGCTCCAGCTTCTGTCTGGCAGAAAGCCCTGCACAGCCACGCGAATCCCGATGGCTGGCATGAGGAACTATGGTTCCATGGCTTCGGCTGTGGGCAATGGCTTGTAACCTGTCGCCATACCCGTTCGCAGGAAATCAAAGCGAGCCGGGCACCGGGGAAGAAACCATGAGTGCCGGCCGCCAGGTTCGCCGCCTGAAAGAGGGCGGCATGATCGATCGTGCGCGTTCGATCTCCTTCCGGTTCAACGGCAAGGAACTCGGCGGTTACGAAGGCGACACGCTGGCATCGGCCCTGATCGCAAACGGGGTGGATGTCGTTGCCCGCAGCTTCAAGTATCACCGGCCGCGTGGTGTCATGACCGATGGGCCGGAGGAGCCCAATGCTATTGTGACGGTGGGTGAGGGCGCCGGGCGCACACCCAATCTCAAAGCCACGGAGGTCCGCCTGTTTGACGGCCTTGTCGCGGCATCCCAGAACTGCTGGCCTTCGGTCGATCACGATATTGGCGCGGTCACAGGGCTGATGTCGCCGCTGTTGGGTGCGGGCTTCTATTACAAGACCTTCATGGCGCCGCACGGCGCCTGGACGTTCTACGAGCGGCTGATCCGGCGCGCCGCCGGTCTTGGCCGTGCTCCTGAAGGCCTTGATCCCGACCGCTATGAACATCATCATGCCAATTGCGATGTCCTGATCATCGGCGCCGGGCCCGCCGGTCTTGCGGCGGCCGCGCGTCTGGCAGGATCGGGGTTGCGCATCATCCTTTGCGATGAGCGCGCCAGACCTGGTGGTTCCCTGCAAACCGGCCTTGACACTATCGACGGGCATTCCGGCATCGGCTGGGCGCAATCCACGGTCGACGACCTCGCCCGATCAGGTGATGCAAGGATACTTCAGGACTCCACCGCCATCTGGCTGGCAGACCACCGGCTTGTCACCATTGTTAAACGTTGTAGCCATGATGGTGACATCAGCCAGCGGCTCTGGTTCGTGCGGACGCGCCATGTGATCGTCGCGACCGGCGCGATTGAACGTCCACTTTGTTTCCCCGGCAATGACCGGCCCGGTGTGATGCTCTCGTCGGCAGCGGGAGCCTATCGTCACCGCTATGGCGTGTCGGTCGGTTCACGTGCGGTCGTGCATGCCAACAATGACAGCGGCTACAACTGCCTTGCCGAACTGGATGCGGCAGGAATTGAAGTCGCCGGAATTGTAGACCTCCGCCCGGAATCCCTGATCGGTCAGGAGGCGCTGGCCTTGGCTGGCACCATGCCGCTTCATGCCGAGAGCCGCATCGTGGGAACAAAAGGCCGCCGGCGGCTGCATCATGTCGCGGTTGGTTCGTTGGAGGGTCACGGGGTTCGCCGGCACGTCGACGCCGACCTCTTGTGTGTTGCAGGCGGCTGGTCGCCGACGGTTCACCTCCTGGCACACCGTGGAACGCCAGCCTGTTACGACGACCAAGCCGCGGCCTTTCTGGCCCATCCAACTGAAGAGCATCTGAATCTTGCCGGCGCGGCCACAGGCGTGACGGACCTTGCCGCCTGTCTCGAAGGTGGCGTTTGTGCGGCCCAGGCTGCGCTAGTGGCGCTCGGTGGCAACTCAGGTTCGCCTTCAGGTGGCCTTGTTGCCAGGAGCACGGATCTGCCGCCGGGCAGGACAGAGGGCCCATGGTGTTCGGCTCGCAGCGCGAAACAACGGCGCAAGGCCTTTGTCGATCTCCAGAATGACGTGACGGCTGCGGATCTGGGTTCGGCGATTGCCGAAGGGTACAGCGCGATCGAACACCTCAAGCGCTACACGACCAACGGGATGGGGACGGACCAGGGCAAGCTGAGCAACGTCATGGCGATCGGTACCGTCGCCGAATTGACCGACCGACCGATTGCCGAGATCGGGCACACGACGTTCCGCCCGCCATACACACCAACGACTTTCGGCGCTCTTGTCGGGCCAAGGACGGGCGACAATCTTCTCGTGACACGCCAGACAGCCCTACATGACCTGCACCTGGCTGCGGGCGCGATCATGGAACCCGCAGGCGCGTGGCTCTATCCCAAATGTTATCTCCGTGAAGGAGAGGACATCGATGTGGCGATCAAACGTGAAGTCCTGAGCGTTCGAGGCGGTGTCGGTTTTGTCGACATGGCGACCCTGGGAAAATTCGAACTCCACGGTCCCGATGTCGGCGTCTTCCTTGATCGTGTGTACGCCAACCGCCTGTCGACCCTGGCCGTGGGGCGCTGCCGTTACGCGATCATGTTGCGCGAAGACGGCGTTGTTTTCGATGACGGCACGGTCGCGCATATGGCCGAGGACATCTGGCATGTGACTGCGACCACCAGCCATGCATCGTCGGTCCACCGGCACCTGACACGTCTGTTGCAGGTTGAATGGCCGGAGCTGGATGTCAGGTTGATTGATGTCAGCGAACAATGGGCTGGATTGGCGATTGCGGGACCGCAGTCGCGTGATGTGTTGCGTGCTGTCGTGGAAGGGGTCGAAACCGAAACCGACGCATTTCCCTTCATGGGGTTCCGCGAAGGTCGGGTCGGGCCTCACCGCGCGCGCATCTATCGCATCAGCTTTTCGGGCGAACTGGCCTATGAGGTGTTTGTCGGTGCTGATGCGGCTGCTGACCTCTGGAACGCCGTGGTCAAGGCGGGCGAAGCCTTCAGTGCCTGTCCCTATGGCTATGAAGCGCTCGATGTCATGCGGATTGAGAAGGGCCATGTCGCTGACGGCGAAATCGATGGCCGCGCACGGCCGACGGACCTGGGGCTGGGCCGTATGGTCAAGCAGGACACGCCCTTTCTGGGAGGCGCCTTGCTTGAAAGTTATGGGGAGAGACGGGCTCGCCAACCCATTCTGGCCGGCCTCCTGGCCAGGGATGGCAAAAGCAAGATCCCCGCAGGTTCCGTCCTGGTCGATGGGAACGGAGCTGCCCGCAAACCGATCGGACACATTACCGCGACGATCATCAGTCCGACCCTGGGCCACCCGATCGCGATGGCTCTGTTGGGTTCTGATGAGGATCAGTCTTTGGAGGGCCTAAGGGCAGTATCTCCGGCATTCGGTCTGGAGGTTGATGTCATGGTGACGGCGATGCCGTTTGTCGACCCCAAGGGTGAGCGGATGCGGGCATGATCAATCTTCATGAAACCGCACCGATCATGGCCTGCCGCATCCTAGGCAGTGTCGAACAGCCAGACATTGCAGGGCTTGCCCGGCCGACTGCGAGCGGCCATGCGAGTCACAGGGACAACGTCAGCATCTTGATGACAAGCCCGGACGAATGGCTTGTGCTCGATCGCGATGGCAACCTGATACGCGATTGCCGCGACCTCGCAAACCAGGCGCGGGTCGTGGTCGACGAAAGTGGTGCCTGGCGTCTCTTTTCGATCGAAGGCGACGGAGCCTTTGACCTGTTTGCCCAGTTTTCGCCTGCTGATCTGAAAGGCTCTTCGCATCCGTATGACACCTGCATCGCGACTCATGCTGGTGGCCACCCCGTCATCGCCATCCCGGTTTCCAGGAATCGGGTCGATCTTCTGGTTGCGCGTAGCTATGCGGATTCGCTGCTGGCTTTGCTCAGGCATGCCTTGCGGGATTCTTGACTATCCAGTGTGACGTGCAAGCTGGCTGTAGACCGTGGTACCCCACCCGATATCGCGCTCGATAAGCTCGCGGGCGAGCTTTTCGCTGCGGGAGCGAATGGCTTCGGTGATCCAGCTATGGAGTTTGCGCCACTCTTTGGAGGTCTCGAGTACATCGACGACATCGGCAAGATAGGGCCCCGACTGCACCCACAGGCCCTCGATGATTGAGACCAGTTCGTCGTTGCCTGCGCTGTTGTAGATCGTGAAATGGAAGCTGTAGTTGTTCGAAAGGTAGCCGCTCTTGTCTCCGGTACTGACGTCTTCGTTGGTCTGGGCTGCAAGCTGTTCCAGCGCATCGATCTTCTGGGATGTCAGCCTGGGAACCGCCAGTTCGGTCGCCAGACCTTCGAGGTTCGCGCGCAGGAAAAAGAGCTCCGAAACACGTTTGGGATCGAGCTTGGGCACGCGGAACGACCGGTTTGCCTTGGAAACGAGCGCCCGCTCCGATGTCAGCCGCTTCAGGGCTTCGCGCACGGGCATGGTGCTGGTGCCGAAATCCTTGGCAACGCTTCGGATGGAGAGCTTGGCATCGGGCCTGAACTGGCCGGCGATCAGAGACCACTTGAGCTGCTGATAAACATGCTCACTCAAGGAGGCCTCAAGCAACACAGGCCTGGATTCGGTCAATTGAGCCACACGGTTCTCTCCGGGATCAACATCAGCCCTGTGGGTCGTCCAGCAACAGGCTGTGTCATGGGTAGCGCCAAGCGACCATAGCCGACAGACGGTCAGAGGTCATGGCCTACTGTTTGTGATCACGGTTTGCAGCGCAGCGAGCCTATCTGGCCGCAGGGGAAGAAACGTTCAGGTTTATGCGGTTTCTCAAGTTTCTGACACTATTGACGGTTGTGTTTAGGCTCAACTGTGATCACGGTATTGCGCATTTTTGATCGCAACCGTTGTGACCCTTGCCAAAGGAACCTCCCATGCGCGATCCCCGCTACGACGTCTTGTTCGAACCCGTGAAAATCGGCCCTGTCATGGCCAAGAACCGATTTTATCAGGTGCCGCATGCGACAGGGACGGGCTCATCCATGCCGCACACCCGCGCGGGCATTCGCGAATCCAAGGCCGAGGGCGGCTGGGCGGTGGTTTGCACCGGTTATTGTTCGATCCACCCTTCATCGGACGACCGGCACTACCCCTTCTCCAGCCTGTGGCACGATGACGACATCAAGGCCCAGGCGGTGATGGTCGATGCCGTGCATCGCCATGATGTGCTGGCCGGTGTCGAGCTCTGGCATGGCGGCGGTGTCGTCGCCAACAAAGTGACCCGAGAGGCGCCGATCTCGCCATCGGGCATCGGAGATCCGGTATGGGTGACCCATCCGATCCAGCCCCGTGTCATGGATTTGGCCGACATTCGGGAACTTCTGAGCTGGCAGCGCGAGGCGGCCCTGCGGGCACGCACGGCAGGGTTCGACATCGTCTACGTCTATGCCGGCATGGGTTACCTGCCGTTCCAGTTTCTGACCTCGCGCTACAACAAACGCACCGACAGTTATGGCGGCTCGATGGAGAACCGCACCCGCCTGCTGCGTGAGATGATCGAAGTGACGCGCGACGCCGTGGGTGACGATTGTGCCGTGGCAGTCCGGCTCACCGCCGAAGAGAACATGGGTGTGCGCGGTTTTCGCGGCGATGTCGAAGGCGAAGCGGTTCTGGAAATGGTCGGTGACCTGCCCGATCTCTGGGACGTCAAACTGGGTTTCACTGATGACGGCGTGACCTCGCGCTTTACCCAAGAGGCCTATCAGGAAGAGCACATCCGCTACGTCAAACACAAGACCGGCAAGCCGGTCGTTGGTGTCGGACGGTTCACCTCACCCGACACGATGCTGCGCCAGATCCGTGAAGGTGTTCTCGATCTGGTCGGCGCGGCGCGGCCTTCGATTGCCGATCCGTTCCTCCCGAAGAAGATAGAAGAGGGCCGCCTCGACGAAATCCGCGAATGCATCGGCTGCAATGTCTGTGTGGCGTCCTATGGTGAAGGCGTACCAATCCGCTGCACGCAGAACCCGACGATCGGCGAGGAGTGGCGGCGTGGCTGGCACACCGAAACCATCGCTCCGAAAAGCAGCGATGACAGCGTCCTGGTTGTTGGCGCCGGGCCGGCCGGACTGGAGTGTGCGCGTGCGCTGGGTCAGCGCGGTTATGCCGTAACGCTGGCAGAAGCGACGCGCGAGCTGGGCGGTCGTGTGATGTGCGAAAGCAAACTACCCGGTCTATCCGCCTGGGCTCGTGTGCGTGACTGGCGACTGGGCAGGCTCGAGACCATGAGTAATGTCGAGATCTTCCGCGAGAGCAGGCTGACAGCCAGGGATGTCATGGATCTCGCACCAGACCGGGTCGTTCTGGCGACCGGTGCGCGCTGGCTTCCTTCGTTGCCGGACTCAGCAGATGGCAATCCGCCACCGGTGGCGCAGAGCCTGCAGGTTCTGACGCCCGACGACATCATGGCTGGAATCGCACCCCAGGGTGCCGTTTTGGTCGTCGACCTCGACCCCTATTACATAGGTGGCGTGATCGCCGAAAAACTGGCGCGTGACGGGCTTCCCGTCTGTCTGGTCACGCCCAGTGTCGCGGTCTCACCGTGGACCGCCTACACGGAAGAACAACACCGCATCATGGTCCGGCTCCTGGAAGTGGGTGTCGACGTTGTGACCTCGCATAATTTCGTAGCGGCAGGGTCGGACGGTGCCGTCGTCGAATCCATATACAACGCGGCGGCGCGAACAGTGCCGTGCGATGCCCTGATCATTGTAAGCACCAGAAAACCCGTCGACGCTCTTCATCACGAACTCGAGCAGTATGCCGACGAGGTGGTGGCGGCTGGTATTCGCGGCATCGACATCATCGGGGACGCAAGGGCACCGGGTGCCATCGTGCACGCCGTTGCATCCGGCCATCGCTTCGCGCGTGAACTCGACAGTAACGACAGGTCGATCCGTATGGAGCCTGCGGGCGTTTCCTTCTCTTCCGTAGCGCTCTGACGCGATCAACCGGGAACAATCACACGGTCGCGTTTCACGATGTCTTCACCGTCCAGGGTACGGGCATAGAGATGTCCTGCATGGACTGCGGTCGCGATGATGTGGGGGGCCTCGCAGTCACCGATCCGGCGCAGGCTCGCGATGCCTGACGACGCCAGGCGGTCGGGATCGGCAGCAAGGCTCTCATAGAGGCCGGCATTGGGCTCCCTTGATGTGACCAGCACGACATTGTCACAGGTAGCCGAGCGTTCCCGGCTGCTGTAACCGCAAGTGAGTCTGGCCTCGCTGCCGTCGAACGCAGTCAGGGAATGAGCCGTCACGATATCGATCCCCAGTTCGATCAGACGTGCCTGGATGCGTGGCTGGTCGAGTGTGCCGTGGCATTCCGGCGATACGGCATCCGAACTGGTCACCAGCACGACATCGTTGCCATTGGCCTTCAATGCCTCGGCAATCACGCCGCCCATGTAAAAATGATCGTCGTCATAGATGATCACGCGTCCCTCGATGAGCGTACCGTTCATCACGTCATCAGGCGTAAAGACACGGTGGTGACCGTGCCCTTCCATGGCATCGAAGCTAGAGCGCCCGACACCGTTGCGACGCCAGTGCGAACCCGTCGCGATGCAGACATGTTCAAAACCGAACTCCAGCACTTCATCGATTGCAAGTTCGCTGTCGCGGAAGATCTCGACGTTTGGCAGCTTCAGGATCTGGCCAAGACGCCAGTCCTTGACCCGGGCAAAGGTCGAAAGGCCGGGCAGGGTGGCTTCGCGAGTCGATCGCCCACCAAGCTCGCCGGTCGCTTCGGCGACCGCGACCTGATAGCCGCGCTGGCCCGCCGCGCGCGCCGCTTCTAGCCCCGCCGGTCCGGCGCCGACGATCAGAACCTTGCCGTCACCGCCCTTGGGCGCGATCGTCTCGGGATGCCAGCCGCGGCGCCATTCCTCGCCCATGGTCGGGTTCTGGGTGCAGCGCAGGGGGTAACCGTCGCCGTTGCTCTTGACGCAGATGTTGCAGCCGATGCACTCGCGGATGTCCTCGATCCGGCCTTCCTCGATTTTTCTGGGCAGGAACGGATCGGCGATCGAGGGCCGCGCCGCGCCGATCATGTCGACTAGGCCCTTGTTGATGATCGAGACCATGCGATCAGGAGACGTGTAGCGCCCGACGGTCAGGACCGGCTTGGTCGTAACCTGTTTGACGAAGGAGATGTAGCTCTCCTGTGCGCCTTCGTCGACAAACCGCGCTGTGCGCGCGTCTGCGGCAAAGTTTGCGATGTTGACGTCCCACAGGTCGGGCAGTTCTGCGACATGTTCCACGAGATCGCGGCCTTCGCCATCGAAGGTGATGCCCATATCGATATCCAGATTGTCGACCGCGAAGCGGATCACCACGCCGCAGGTGTCGCCGACAGCATCCTTGGTGTCTTCGAGCAGTTCCTTGATCAGGCGTGCCCGATCCTCGAAGCTGCCGCCGTACTCATCGGTGCGCCGGTTCTGAACACGGCTGAGGAATTGGGCCGGCAGATAACCATGCGCGGCATAGACATAAACCAGGTCGAAGCCTGCCTCCTTGGCGCGCAGGGCGGATTTGCGGTGGTTCAGTCGGAACTCGCGAATGTCGGCCTTGTCCATCGCGCGGGTCTGGCTGGTGCCGTGCCAGACCGGCATTGACATCGGAGCAACAGGAGGACGGCGCGTCAAACCGTTGTTGTTGGAATAACCGCCATGCCACAACTCGATTCCGGCCAGCGCGCCATGTTCGTGCACAGCATCGGCCATCGCCGCGTTGTTCCTGACGTCGCCGTCGTCCCACAGCGTGCAATGGGCATGGGGAGAGTCGTCCGAAGATGGATCGATCGAGCAATACTCGGTGCAGACCACACCCCAGCCGCCCTCGGCCTTGATCCCGCGCATACCGTTGACGGTCTGAGGCAGGGCAAAGCCCATGCCCGAACAATGCGGCACCTGATAGAAACGATTGGGCGCGGTAACCGGCCCGATCTTGATCGGCTCGAAGAGAATGTCGTATCGCGGATCGCGTGCCATGGCCTTGGTCCCTTTGAATTGTCTCAGTTTAGCCCCGCTATGCGGTTTCCCCAATGCCTTGCCGCCGTTAACGTACCGTCTCTTTCTTGTCAGGAGTTTGCCCGTGTCCCCAGCCGTTGATCTGTTGCGCCAGCTCGTCCAGTGCGAGACCTGTGACCCCCCCGGTCGTGAAATCGAGATCGCCACATTGGTCCACGAGAGGCTGACCGCAGCGGGTCTTGAATCCACGCTGGATGAATTTGCGCCTGGCCGGGCCAACGTGATCGGGCGCGTGAAGGGGGCGGGTAACTGTCCCGCAATCGTGATGTCGGCGCATTTCGACACCATGCCGCCGGGCACCAAACCCTGGGAACACGACCCCTTCACGGCCGAGATCGTTGACGGCAAACTTTATGGCCGTGGTGCGGCCGACATGAAAAGCGGCATGGCTGCCATGATCGTTGCCGCCGAACGCATCGCCGCCGGCGGTGACCGGCTGGGCGGCGATGTCGTGCTGGCGTTCAGTGCAGGCGAAAGCTCCAACTGCCTGGGCGCCAAACGCATGGTCGAGACCGGCGCGCTGGAAGGTGCCGGCGTGATCCTGGTCAGCGAACCCTCATCGATGGACGTTCTGCTGGCTGAAAAGGGTGCACTCTGGGTCCGTCTGATCGCCCATGGCAAGGCCGGTCATCGTTCGGGTGCCGCCGGGGATGTCGGTGGTGGCAACAATGCGATCGATCGTATGCTCGATGCTCTCATGGCCCTGCGATCCTTCACCTTCGATGTGCCCGATCACCCCCTGCTGGGCGAACCCACCATCAATGTCGGCAAGGTCAACGGCGGCATGGTCGTCAACCTGACAGCCGACCGCTGCGAGGCCGAGGTCGACATTCGTCCCTTGCCGGGCATGGACCCAGCAGAAGTCGAACGCGCGATTCTCGCCCATGTCGGCAGCGACCTCGACCTCGAACGGATCGACTACAAACCGCCGGTGGAGACGTCAGCCGACCATCCCTTCGCCGAAATCTGCCTTGGTGTGACATCGGATGTTCAGGGCGCGAAGGCCGAGCCCAGGGGTGCATCCTATTACAGCGACGCCACCGTTCTGACCTCGGCCTTCGACTTACCTATGGTCATCATCGGCCCCGGCCCCCTGGGCATGAGCGGCCAGACCGACGAATATGTCGAGACAGCCGCGGTCGATCAGGCGGTCGAGGTTTTTGAGAGGGTTGCGCGCGAATGGCTTGACTAAAGGTGAGGCTGTGGCTGCCTGGAACCTGAAACCCTCACGGCGATCATTCTTGCGCGGTGCTCTATTGGGTTCCGTGGCGTCTGGCTCGCTGCTTTCGGGCCGACTGCAAGCTCAGGCATCTCGATGTCCAAAGCCCGGATATCTCTATGATGCCCAGACCAGCAGTTTCGATAGTCATGTCGCTGCTGGTAATGAGAACACGGCTGGAGTTGATTACCACCTGAAGCACGGGGCACCTGTTATCGCGGTAGGCTCAGGTGTGATGGGTTACCGCACTGAGAATTACTTTGGCGGGTCCGGCGGCAATTCTGTTGGGATATCCCACGCCACGATTGCCATCTACTACAGCCACCTCGAACAGATATCCGACCTGCAAATCGGTAAGCAGCTCAAACGTGGAGAGGTCCTTCGCTTTGAGGGCAGTTCCGGCGGACAGGACATCTCCCATCTGCACATGAGTATCGAAGCCAACGCACTGATGGGCCGGAGTTCCAGGTTCAAGGTACATCGCTACGGAGCAGACCGCTTTAGCTCCAACGAATTTACACGGTATGGTTGGGGCGAGTTTTATGTGTCGCCTGACTCTCTGACGGCACAACCGGCAATCGCCCCTTTGTTCAAGAGGCCCTTCGATCCACGTTCGGATGCAGAGATTGAGGCGCCTCTTGTCACCGCCATGTCCGAATTGAGAGAGCTTGGGCAGTGGTACTTCGATGACTTCGATGCTTCTCGAAGTTCCGGAAACTTTTTTCCGATCTTCTGGGATTGGCTCGAAGAGGATTTTTTGTTCTACACAATCATCAATCGCGTCTTCCACACATGGCAGGTGGAGATGGCGGCGAGCACGATCTCTGACTTTGACCGTAAGTTTCTGGAGCAGTTCTTCGACAAGGTTGAAGAAGCGAACGAGGCGATTCAGTTGACCAGCCCGTCCATCTCGACGGATCCCGATGTCATCCGGCTGCTTGCGATCCAAAATCCTGACTTCGTGTCAGACATTCTTAATCCAAGCTTCAATGGATGTTATCTGCCGGCTGAAGAAGTTGATGCCTACAGAGACGACTAAGATTGAATTCGTGCGCAAGAGCAAAACGCACCCAGTTTTTCAGTGCATTAAGACCGGTAAAGCAACGTTAGACGATGGGCTGGACCGATCAGATCACCACCCGGTCGCGCAGCGTTTCCATGTCGTAGTCGATGCCATATGTCCGGGCATAGAGGTGGCCGCTGTGGACGGCGGCGGCGATCGTTGCAGGTGCCAGGCAATCGCCGATGCGCTCGACCTGGACAACACCGGCCTTTTCGAGGGCGGCGGGGTCGGCGTTCAGAGCGTGCCACAGTTCGTCGCGGGGTTGGCGCGAGGTCACCAGCACGACGGATTCACACGACAGGCTCCGGGCCATGCCGGAATAGGTGCAGGCCAGGTCGACCTCGGATTCGCCGATCTTCGTCAGGCGGTGCGCGAGAACGAGGTCGATGTCGCACTCCATCATGTGACGCTGGATGCGTTTCTGGTCGAGAAAACGCATTGAGGCCTCCGACACCGCATTGCTCGATGAGACCAGCGTCACCTCGCATCCGTGAGCCCGCAACGTTTCGGCCACCAGACTGCCCATGACGTACCATTCGTCGTCGTAGACCAGAACAGGACCCTCGGGTCTGACGCCATCCATGATGTCATCGGGCGAATAGACATGAGCCTGGTCGGCGCCGGGAATCGGGAACTTGGCGCCACGGCCACGGCCGTCTCGACGCCAGGTCGACCCAGTGGCGAGAGCAACCCGCGCCGCGCTGAACTCCAGAACCTCTGGCGCCGTCATGTCGCTGGCGCGGAAAATATCGACATTGGGCATCTTCTCGATCTGGCCCAGGCGCCAGTCACGCACACGCGCCCATTCGGCCAGACCCGGCAGGGTGGCTTCGCGTGTCACGCGCCCGCCCAGATCGTTCGATGCTTCAGCCAGGGCGACCTGGTGACCGCGTTGGCCCAGTGCTCGCGCTGCCTCAAGCCCGGCCGGGCCGGCCCCGATGACGAGGATCTGGTCGTCGTTGTCGCGTGCCGGGATGACCTCAGGGTGCCAGCCGCGGCGCCATTCCTCACCCTTGGTCGGGTTCTGGGTGCAGCGCATGGGCGTGCCCTGGCCGTTGAACGAGACGCAGGTGTTGCAGCCGATACATTCGCGGATATCTTCGGGCCGGCCTTCCTCGATTTTCTTCGGGAGGAAGGGATCGGCGATCGAAGGTCGCGCCGCGCCGATCATGTCCATGATGCCGCGCTTGATCTGGGAGACCATGGTGTCGGGACTGGTGAAACGCCCCACTCCGACCACGGGTTTGGTCGTCACGTTCTTGACGAAGGCGATGTAGTCTTCCTGTGCGCCTTCCTTGACGAAACGCGAGGTCATGGCGTCGGCGGGGAAGTCAGAGATGTTGACGTCCCAGAGGTCGGGCTCCTCGGCCAGCATCTCGACAATTTCGCGCCCCTCGCCGTCGCAGGTGATGCCGGCAGGCCCCTGCAGTTCGTCGACCGCAAGGCGCACGGCTACGGCGCGTTTGTCGCCGACGGCTTCCCTGGTTTCTTCGATCAGTTCGCGTAAAAGGCGCACGCGGTTTTCCAGGCTGCCGCCATATTCATCCGTGCGGGTGTTGGTCAGGCGCGAGAGGAATTGCTGGATCAGATAACCGTGGCCCGCATAGACGTAGATGATGTCGAAGCCGGCCTGCTTGGAACGGATAGCAGCCTCGCGGTTCCAGCGTCGCAATTCGGCGATGTCGGCCTTGTCCATGGCGCGTGTCTGGACCGGATCGGCCTGCCAGCCCGGCATGCTTTCGGAGGCGAACCCGGCCTGGCGTGACAGGCGATTGGGTGAGGAATAACCGCCATACCAGAGCTCGACCCCGGCCAGCGCACCATGGCGATGGACCCGGTCGGTCATGTCGGCCAGATTCCGGACATCGCCTTCGTCCCAGATGGTGCAATAGGCGCCGGGGTGGTCGTCGGATGAGGGATGGATCGAGCAGTATTCGGTGCAGACCACGCCCCAGCCACCTTCGGCCTTGATTTCGCGCATGGCATTGAGCGTTTGCGGCTTCTGGTTGCCCATGCCCGAGCAGTGGGGCACCTGGTAGAAGCGGTTGGGTGCTGTGACCGGGCCGATCTGGACCGGCTCGAACAGGATGTCGTATCGCGGGTCACGAGCCATGGCGGTATTCCCTCTGAATGGTGTGCCAGCATAGCGGCTGATCGCTGTTTGCCGAACAATTCGTGCGCCATGGGCGCCATTGCTACAATTCAAATGGCAGAGGTGCACAACCCTCGTAACCTGTTCGCCAGCATCCTGCGCCGCCTCTACTGGCTCAGATCGACGTCAACACCAGCAAGAAGATCACGCTACATTGTACGCCGAACGCGCCCAAGTCATGATCGACCAATCGAGAGGGTTCCTCATGGGGAATTCCGGTTGGTTTGTTCTTGATTGGGGACACTGATGGATCGACGCACCAAGGCGATAGTCGCAACGTTGTGCTTCGTCGCGTTGATGATCGGCACCGATTTTACCGGGGCATTGTTGCTGGTGGTGCCGATCGAGCACGAGTTCTCTGTCGACATCACCATCACTCAGTGGGTGTTGAACATCTATGCGCTGACATTCTCGATGGTGATCGTATCGGGCGGGCGCTTGGGCGACATGTTTGGCCGCCGTCGCCTGCTTTTGATTGGTTTGGCAATCTTCTTTGTCGCATCGATCGTTTGCACGGTGGCGCCGTCCATCACCTGGCTGATCGGTGCGCGTGCTGTCCAGGGTGTTGGGTCGGCAATTGTCTGGCCTTGTCTGATCGGCTTGGCCATGACCGTCATCGATGAAAAAGACCGTGGTCTGGTGATGGGGCTGATCATCGGGGCGACCGCCAGCGGCAACGTGGTCGGACCGGTGATTGCCGGTGTTGTCAGCGGGGTCGGCGAATGGCGGCTATTCTTCCTCATCAACGTCATCATGGCCCTGGTGTCGGCATCGTTGATTTTGCTGATCCTGAAGAACGAGCCGGCGGAGCGTGTCGAGGAACGTGTCGACTACGCCGGTATGGCCGTGCTGTCGATCGCCATCCTGGCCTTGCTCTATGGTCTCGACATTGGCACTGATGGAGCCTGGGCTTCGCCGATGGTGATCGGATTGTTCGTGGCAAGTCTTGTGGCCGCTGCTGCCTTCCCGTTCATTGAACGTGTCGTTCGCGACCCCATAGTGCCGCCGCCGATGAAGCGGAACCGACAGTTCCTGTTAACCTTGTCGACCAACGGGCTGGTCGTGCCGACGTTTTTTTGGCGTTTCTCTATTTCCCCCAATATCTGCAAAAGATGCTGGGTTGGGACGTGCTCCTTGTGTCGTTCGGTGTCTTGCCTTTGATGGTATCGACTGCGGGTTCATCCATGATGAGCGGCAGGTTCTACAATCGATTTGGTCCTCGCCGGCTGTTGTTCAGCGGTTACATTCTGGTGGGTCTCGGTGTGTTGTGGGTGCTCTTCATGGAGCCGGCCTGGGGATATTGGGGTTTGGTCCCGGCGATGTTGCTGATCGGGCTTGGTGGGGGTGCCGCTGTCGGGCCTGCTGGCGCCGCGGCAGTCAGCGCCGCTCATGCGTCGCGCGCCGGTTTGGCCGGCGGGCTTTCGTTCATGTTCCATCTGGGGTTCGGTGCCGTTGGCGTCGCCGGTGGAACGGCGATCTTGTACGAGGCGAGCCATAGCGCATTGCGTGACAGTCTCGTGCAGGCTGGCATCACCATGTCTGCGGCCGATCAAGCGGCACTCAACACCGTCGCGGCAAACAACGGAGCGCTGGAAGATATCCTCGGCCAATTCAGCGTTGCCGAAAGCGAAAAGATCGTCGCAGCGTTGACCGATGCGTTCGCTACCGGGCTTCACGATGCATACTTGCTGCCACTGGTCTTGTTGATGGTCGGGCTAGTCGTGATATCTGGTATCGACGAAAACAAGCTGCACGGGGTCGATGGCTGATTGCGCGTTCCGGCACTTCAGGGTCCGATCGGCTCAGGTCGCGTTCGACCTGACATCATCCTGCTCTAACCTGTAGCAGACTTTGTTGGGGAGAATTCAGTGTTCCAATCAGCTCGAACAGGTGGTGTGCAATGATTTCGTTTAACGACCGTGTGGCTGTGGTGACCGGCGCTGCAGGCGGCATCGGCCGCTCGATCTGCCGGATGATGGTAGAGGCAGGTGCACGCGTTATCGTTGCTGACCTTGATGGCGAGGTCGCGGAAGCGCTGGCGCTGGAACTCGATGCGGAGGGAACCCGTGCTGCTGGTTTCGCCCATGATGTCCGCTGCAGTGATGATGCCGATGCGCTCATGGCCTTTGCCGTCGAACGGTTCGGCAGCCTCGACATGCTGGTGACTGCCGCGGGACTGTTTCCGCCCGCCCCTCTCGAAGAAATCGACGACGAAGCCTGGCGTAACGTTCTGGCGATCAATCTGGATAGCGTGATGTTCTGTTCGCGCGCAGCCGCGCCGCTGATGGGAGAGGGCGCCTCGATGGTTCATATTGCCTCGCTGGCCGGTCACCGGGGCGCAGTACGCCATGCCCATTATGCCGCCGCGAAAGGCGGCGTGCTGGCCCTGACCCGGACGCTCGCTACCGAACTGGCACCACGCGGCATCCGAGCCAACGCGGTTTCACCGGGTCTGATCGACACCACCATGATCAAGCCTGTCATGGCACGCCGTGGTGACATCATTCTTGCCACGACACCGATGGCCCGTGTCGGCACGCCCGATGAAGTCGCGAGTGTTATCTGTTTTCTGGCGAGCGATCTCGCAAGCTTCGTGACCGGCGAGACGATCCAGATCAACGGCGGCCTCTACATCAACTCCTAGAGCATCCCGCTTGCACCGAATCGCTTTCGAACTGTTCTAATCACCACAGGCTGCCCATGGCGACGTTGATGTCTTCCATGGTGATGCCGCGCGCTGCATCGGTGCACAGGAAGGCTGCCATTGCGGCGATCTCTTCGGGCTGCAACATGCGGTTCATGGGCGAGACGGCGGCGGACTGGGCATAGGCTTCTTCGATCGTGATATTGTTGTGGCGAGCCAGCGCTTCCATGTCGCCCGCGACCATGCCGGTTTCGACAAAACCCGGGTTGATCGCATTGCAGGTCACACCAAAAGGGGCGGCTTCCAGCGCGGTGCAGCGCATCAGGCCGAGTACACCGGCCTTGGACGCACAATAGGCGCCGTAATTGGGCTCGCTGACATTGGCTGCGGTCGAGGCGACGATCACGATACGGCCCCAACCCTTGTCGATCATGCCGGGAAGGCAGCGTTTGACCATGCGGTAGGTGCCGGTGAGGTTGATGTCGATCACCTTGTTCCAGGCGGCATCGTCGTGGCCGGAAATCGGGCCCTGCATGCAGATCCCCGCGACATTGGCGAGGACATCGATGCCGCCGAAGTTCAGGATCGCGCTGTCGACCAGATCCTGGCAGCTCTCGTCCGAGCGGACGTCGTGGTGCTGGCCGTGGGCGCGAACCCCATGCTGTTCGATCGCCGCTTTGACCTGCGCCATCTCCTCGTCGCTGGGATAGGTCGTCGATTCCCCCGGTGCCATGGTGCCATGCCCGGCGACAAAGGAGCCGAAGACGATGTCGGCGCCCATCTCGGCCAGTGCCAGCGCGGTGGCGCGGCCCTGGCCGCTGCCACCCCCGGTCACCAGGGCGACGCGGCCTTCCAGTTCACGCTTCGACATGCTTCTCTCCACAGATTGTGCCGGAAGCCTACAGGCCGGTCCGTGCGCTGCAAGGGGACGAGACCATGATCTACATCGAATACATCGACCGAGACCGGCATATGCCGAACCAGATCTTTCGCCAGTTCGCCAACCAGTCCAGCTGGACCGATCCCGATGACGGGTTGGCCGGCATGTTCGGGCGTACCATGCGCATCGGGCCCTATCCCGCCTATTTCGCGTTCTGGAAATGCAAGGGCATGGACCGTATGGATGAATGGGAAGACTACTTCCGCAGTGAAGATTTTGGTTCGCACAAATCCGAACAGGCGACTTTCGAGGCGATCCACCTGGTGCGTGGCGGCTGCTACGATGCCCTGGTCGACAATTCCCCGGTCGACCAGCAGGCGCTGTTCTGCATCGAATACTTCGGCGCGGCCCAGGGTGATGAAGACGAAAAGGTCGCCGATCACCTGCGCTCCCGCGAAGTCGTGATAGAAGGCGCCAATCTCGATTTTGTCCTGCGCCGGATCGGTGCGCTTGGTCCCAATCCTGGCTGCCTCGCAGTCTGGAGTTTCGAAAGTTACGTGGCCATGGAACCGTTCCAGCGCCTGAACCTGGATGACGATCCCTACCGGCCGGAAGAAACCGGCGTCTACCGCTGGTTCGGTCGCGACATTCTTTAAGGAATTTGGCTGTAAGGAGTTTGGCGATGAAACTGGGCATCATTGGCGGGACAGGCTGGCTCGGCGGCGCGATTGCAAGACGTCTGTTGTCACAAAGGTTCGTCGCGCCGGACGATCTCCATCTTTCCAACCGCAGCGGCAAACGAGACGGTTTCGAGACCTGGCCGGATGTGACGATCACGGCGGACAATCAGACGCTGGTCGATGCCTGCGACTGTGTCGTGCTGGCCGTCCGTCCCGAGCAACTCCGGGAAACTGTGATCGATGCTTCGGGCGTGCTGGTCCTCTCGGTCATGGCAAGCACGCCGATGGCGCGGATTTCTGAACTCACCGGCGCCCACCGCATCATCCGCACGATGCCGAGCCCGGCGGTTGAGCGGGGCGAGGGCTTTACCCCATGGCATGCCAACGCGGCTGCGATGAGCGGGGACCGCACTACGGTTCAGGCGCTTTTCGACGCCTGCGGGATTGCCGAGGAAGTCGCGGGCGAAGGCCAGATCGACTGGTTCACCAGCTTGACCGGGCCGGTTCCGGGTCTCTTTGGATATGTCGCCCATGCGCTGATCGAGGCCTCGGTTGCCCATGGTCTCAGCCGTGAAGTCGCCGAACGTGCGATCCGTTTCCATGCCATGGCGGCAGGCAACGAAATTCTCAAAAGCGACCTGACGCCGGCCCAGGATATCGAACGGGTCCTGGGTTACGGGGGCGTCACGACGGCAGGTTTCGAGGCGGCCAACGATGCCGGTGGCATGGAGGTCTTCGATGTCGCGCTGAAGGCAGCCCTTGCCGTCGCAATTAAGGACTGGACCTGACGGACCGGCTCAAAGCCCCGTCAGGCAGTTCTCCACCAGGGCGTCGAGATCACCGCCTTCGCCCAGGGACATCGTTATCTTCTCGATTTCCTGCGCGCGTTCCGTGCCCATGGCAGGCACGGCGTAGTCGTGGAACTTGGCGATCATCTGTTCCGCGCTGAAGGGGTTCTCCGGTTCACCGTTTGCGCGGGTCGGGGCAGAGGTCATCTCACGGCCATCCTTCAGGGTGACGGTGACATGGGCCCAGCGTTCGCGTGGGAAGCGGTCATCATAGGGCTGGTGATCGATCAGGCGGATGCAATCGGCGACCCGTGCGATTTCGGGATCGGTCAGGGCATCACCCAGAATTTCATCGACGCCCAGGGTGCCCCGTACCAACGAGGCCGCGACCGGATAAGGCAGGCTGTACTGTGCCTGTTCGGTGTCGGTCGGGTGATAGGTCGCCAGTCTGGTCGCTTCGTAGAAAGTCGAAACCGCGATGTCGGCGATTTCACTCGACTCAATACCGTGGGCGCGCTGGACCGCCAGGGAAGCCTCGACGGCAGGCTGTGCCCAGCGGCAGACCGGATAAGGTTTCACGTATTGATCCAGCATATGCCAGTTGCTGTGCAGATCGGCCCAGTGATGGGCGACATCGGGCATCTCGACGGTTGCAGCGGGCGCACCGGTAAAGCCGCGCGCCGCAAGGTCGGCTGCGCTGACCCCGGTCATCGCGCCCCAGCCCGAGCCGTCTTTCAGCATGGTTGGGTGATCGATGCAGCGCATCATCTGGCTGCGCGGGCCGTGATATTCGGCAATGCCGATGGCATGGCGCAGGCCGTCCGCATCGAGCCCCATCATGCGCGCACCCATCGCGGCCGCTCCCAGGCAGTTCCAGGCGCCCGACGTGTGGTAGTCTGGCACGGAGCCGTGCAGCGCCAGTCCGGCGCGGCCCGATACCTCGTATCCCAGCACGAAGTTCACCAGGAACTCACGGGCATTGACCTTGTGTCCGGCATCCTGATAGGC
>Ga0233427_10001852_pt1 | contig 21339 bp, 39 predicted proteins | sample SI_118_April2016_5_FD_179885 | JGI IMG/M metagenome (GOLD analysis project Ga0233427, IMG submission 179885) | Seawater microbial communities from Saanich Inlet, British Columbia, Canada - SI_118_April2016_100_MG | ecosystem: Environmental > Aquatic > Marine > Inlet | place: Canada: British...
TTAGCTAAATCATTGAATGCGTCTATTCCTACTTTTTGTATTTCGTTATTCATTTTATTTCCTATTTAATTCTTACTATGAATATACAACATTTTTTTATTAAAGTCAAGTGTTATTTTAGAGAAATTTTTCTATACCGACTGGTTCACCGAATGAATAATCATACGTTAGTGCATCATGACATACAATATTTTTATCCAATATATCTAATATCTCTTGTGTGGGATTGGGGCCTGCTAATCTTTCTTTACATAACTTAACATTATCTTCCATTAACTCTACTCCATATGTGGTAGATAATGCCTTCTCTAATGTACAATTACTTCTTTCCATTTTTCGTATAACAATCTCTGTTAAGAACTGGCCATCTCCACACGCGTTATCAAGAAGTCTTTTTTTCTTATCTGTAAATAAATCTGTTTTACTTAATTCCATTTTATCTAATACTTCTTGTACTAATTCTGTTTTAGTAAAATATTCTTGTGTTTTATTTTTTCTATCTTTAGTTCTATCTATATTACTTTCAAAACAAAAAGACCTTACAAACTCTTTATATTGAGTTATCTCCATGTTATCATTTCCTCAATTCTATTTACATCATCACCAGTCAATCCAAAATAATCATAAACATCTTTATCACTCATTTTATTTTCCATTGGCAGTTTTGGTAACTTCCTTAATAGATTAACAGAATTCCAATTAGAATATCTAAAACATTCATTTAAATAATCAAATAATTTATTATTAATATTATTTAACACAATATCTTTATCTTCATTATCTTTCAAATTATAATAACACAAACTCTGTGATGTACCATTTATAGTATAATACATAACTCTAAAATAAGTTGTAGTTGGAATAACTATCTTGGGTATATCCTGATGTGGATGTTCTCTATTGTAATAAATAATCACATCTGGATATTTCTCAATAGGATACTTAAACTCTCCACCTTTAGTATCACTCCATAAATGTTTATTATTAGCATGACACTTAGTTGTATTTAAAACACCAAGTGGTTCTCTATTAACTAAAGTCTTACTAAGTATAGATTCTGCACATTTACTTAAATCTCTTGGTAACACATCAAATATTAAATCATTAAGATTCAATGTCGATATTTCAATTTTTTTATTTACATTTTTAGCAATAACGTCTGTTTTTCCTAAATATTTATTTTTCAAATATACAAAATAACTGAAATTGGATCCTATACCCGTAAAATGTCTTGCACATTCATCCCTATTCAAATGAGTAATATTTACCTTTAAACCATTTTCATCTGTAAAATATTTTTTAATTATAGGTGGTGATCCCATCCATGATGACGGGGGAATTAACGCAAAGACTCCATCATCTACTACCAAAGAATCAAAACCAAACCACTTTCTCCAAAGTGTATTTTTTCTTTCTGTATGTGATGAATCCGCGTATGGGGGATTCGTTACTAGTCCATCAAATCCATATTTCATTTATGAATTTGAGGAAAGACATGGATGATTTCCATTCTTACTTTCATATAGTGTGAGTAAGTCTTTTTCGTGGTCTTTGTATTTACCTATTGGGTAAATCTTATTAGATAGAACTTCACCACTATACAAAGTCAGTTCTTCCGTCCTGTATTCCATCTTTTTAACATACCACTCAACTTTGTATCCTTGGTTAAGCGCTTCTCTAATAGCTTCTGTAACATAGTAATTAGTTACTGAACCATTACCTGCTCCTTTTCTTATGTCGGGTCTGCCATTGTTATAAGAACCCCATCTTTTACCAAGACCAGTTTCAGAACCACCAATCTTGACTACTTTACCACCAATAACAATTAGATAGACAAGATGACAATGTTCAGTTTTACCCTTACAATATGTCATTCCAATACCTAATTTATTTTCGGTAGTGAGGTAGTTTTCGGTATATAATTCCCAACCAAGTGGTAAGAATTCTTCTACTGATAGTTCCGTATTTAAATCAATGGTACGAATTTCATTTTCATGACCATTGAAAACTTCATACTTTATTATTAGATTCATTTCTTTATTTTTTCTCATTTCTTATACCTAAATATAACACTAAAAGGCTATATAAGTCAAGCCTTTTTTTAATTAAGTTATCGGGCCTCCTATATAAATTTCCCATTCACCACTATCTATAAGTGGTTTTGCTTTTTTGTATTTCAAATCTTTTGTTTCTTCACCATTAGTAATCATCACAATTTCATTTCTACCAAATGATTTCTTACTTATAATGGGTTTTAATTTTATTTCTTTATCAATACAACTAATACCATTCAAATGGTCTATCTCGTGTTGTATACAAACTGCTTCAAGTGTTCTTTGTTCTTCCTCGTTTTTATTAGATTTGTCTTGTTCCCAAGTTCCCATTCCTTTACCAGGAGTTGATTCTCCACTAAAATACCAATCTGATTCTTCTTGTTCTGTATGTATAACAATATTTTTATATCGTTTAGTATTAACACCTTTTTTTGGATATGATAAACAACCTTCATAATAATCTATCTCATTCCATTGTTCTACAATAACAGGATTAATTAATATAAGTGGCTCCCTAACATTAACCACGGCAACGGATGCATCAATCCCCACTTGATTAGCTGCCAACCCAATACCATCTTTCCGTGTTGTGAGAATATTAAATAAGTCTTTAGCTATAGATAGTCCTTCTTCTACGGACACCTTTCTCAGTTTTTTATTTATAACTGGATTTTCTTCTTTAAAACAATTAATTATTTGTTTCAATTACATCCTCGGATTATTATTATCATACATTTTTAATGCTATATAACCTAACAGACATACTACTAAAAATTCAAACATTTTTTACTGCCCTATACTTAGATTTTTTTGATTTATCTTTAACAACTATTTTTCCTTTAAGTTTACCTTTTGTTCCAAGGTGATTTTTAATAAACCAATCAGGAATTTCACCATCGGAATCTTCCATATCTCTACGAAGAGCTCTACGAATATTACTCAACTTTTTCCATTTACTATCACTTCTATTTTTCCTACGATGTTTACTTATTGGCATTTCGTTCCTCTATTTTTTTTCTATAAAGTTTAGCATCTTCATCATAGGCTGCCCAAAATGTTATTGTGGACTCTCCTTCTTTATATGAATATTCTTTCATCTTATGTGCTATGTGAAATGGTGTTTTTGTTTTCTTGGCCATTGTTACTCCTTATGCCTGTGCTAATTCTACATTAATATTATCATATCTATATTCCCAATAAAATAATACTAAGTCTGCTAATTTATCCAGATACTTTGGGGTCAAAGTTCTCTCTGGATACATAAAATCAATTATAGTTGGTTGTGTTACATTAACATCCATTTATCTGTATATCCTTATATTTAATATTCACTTCTCTTTCAAGAGTATCTATTATATAGTTTAAATCATTTTTTGCTCCACCTAAATCTGATTCGTTTTCTACAAACCCATTAGATGTAGAATCTAATTGATTACTAATTGATTCTAATTCTTCTAATATTTCTACTTTTGACATCTTACTCCCATATTCTTGCTAATCTGCGGACGAAACCTAATGTGGCTCCGAATCCAAATGCTATAGCCGCTATTTGTAAATTTCCCATATATAATGCCGTTGATGATATTATATAGGATGTAAATCTTACTACAGCGTATATTGAAAAATTGCCACTAGCTTCTACAAAGTTTTTTCTTGACATTTCTTATTTCCTTAATCTTTTCTATTTTTGATGGATGAACAAATTTTCTCCACTTACCTTTTGTGGTTTCATCCAATAATTTTTGTTGTTTTATAGTAATCATATTTATTACATAACCTTTTTATTTCATAACCTTAATAAACCTACGGGTGAATTAACACCCGTAGATAATATCACCTACTATACTAATTTAATGTTTTAACATTTTTAGCAACGGGCCCTTGTTTTCCTTCTCCGATTTCAAACTCAACTTTTTGACCTTCTTCTAAAGTCTTATAGCCGTCTGTTTGAATTTCAGAAAAGTGAACAAAGTAATCTGTATCGCCTGATGCTGAATCAGATACAAAACCGTATCCTTTTTTGCCATCAAACCACTTTACTTTACCTTCACTCATGATTTTCCTTCTTTGTTTATGTTGTGATTCAAGAAATCTTGCTGTTTTTTCACAGCCTTTTTTATCGCTTCTTTTTTTTCTTTATGTCGGGCAACTAACATTTGTTCTTTTGTCCGACGTTTAGATCTTTTACTTACTAATTTTTTCTTTTTAGGTGGTGAAACCTTAGTTGGTTTCTTAGTTCCTTTTAACTTAGGTTGTTCTTTACCCTTATGATATACCGAACCATCTTTATCGACAAACTCCGCCATCCAATGCCATCCTGCTGGACGACCTGTGGGTTTGTATCCTTTAGGTTCTTCTAATGGTACTGACCTAATTGTACATCGTGAACATTTTACACTATCTGCTTCATCACCAACTTGTTCATATCGTCCACATACCTTACACGACATATACCGTATATTTCCTTCCATATAACTATAATATGTTAGTTTATTTTTCTTACTCATTTTATTACTTCTTTACAACTTCCTTAATTTCTCAACAGGTAATAGTAATCTATGTTCATATGAACCTTCTTTTTGTACTACAGTATATATATCTTTTTCAATACTTTCAACCTGATATGGTGGTTCATTTTTATCACTTAAACCAACTATTAAAACTTTAACCCAATCATCAACTACAATTTCAGTATTTTTCAATATTAAACTCCCTGTTTATGTTTCTTACTAAATCTATTATCTTGAACTTCCAAAATATGTTTACAATATTTTGTCTTGAACTTGTGTCGGAAAGTAAATGCCTTACAATCACACGCCCATTCAATTCTACTTCTATCAAATCTTATATCGTAGTCTTTACCATCTACCTTATAATGTTCCCAATCATATTCATCTATGAGAACTCCATCAAATTTCTTAATTAAATAATCTAAATTACTCAAAAATTATGACCCATTTTAGTTAACCAGAAATCTTCACTCTCTAAAAATTCATTATCAATATAACTCATTATATCTTCTGCTAAATTAGAATCCATTTCCCATAACTCATCCCCGGTATAATGAGATTGTTCTTTTTTATCTTCCCAATAAATAGTTGAAATCTCAACTTCATCTCCATCCATATTCCAAGCTACGGTTAATAGTTTACCACCCGGTACAATATATTCAAATTCTTCGTCGTGATTCCACATCATACTTGTTTACTTTTATACTCCAACTCGGATTTTAAATCTTCCATAACTTCATCAACAATTCCTTTATCACCAAATCCGAGTGCGTTATACCATTCCCAAGAATCATCATTAAAATCCATTTCCATTAGATTCATAGGTTCATCAACACCAATCTTACCACCAATTAACATAGGGAAAGTATCCCCACTAATCTTGTCTAATGCGGTGCCAACACTAAATAGAAGGACTACATCACCGATGTATCTATCATTTTCTATTAAGTATTCATTCAAATTCATTATTTAACTTCCATTTCTTATACCTAAATATACAACATAAATAGTATATAAGTCAAGCCTTTTTTTCACTTTTTTTAATTATTTTAGTTATTTCACGTTTTTTAAGTCTTTGTGTGAATTGATCATACATCTTATTCAATGCTTTTCTCTGTTTTACACTCAAACTACCCCTACGATAAACTTGTTTTTCAATAGAATCCAAGAAATATAATTTCTCATTTATATAATTCTTAGTATAATTACACTCAGCTAATCTCCGTTTAATCATATTCAACTTAGATATGGTATTTTCTGTATAATCTAATTTCTTTTTTTGATACTCTGGACTTAAAGTTTTACTATATTCCGCAACAATCTTAGTAATTGATGTTTCCATCGTTGGTGTGATTTTTCTACCACTTATTAAAGCTATATACATACTTAATATAAATTCGTGATAACCATCAGTACTACCTTTTGGAATATAACTCTCATCTTCAAGTATATGTGAAAGTTGTTTTATTCTTTTACCAAAATTTTTCTTATTATATTTAACCCATTGATCTGTTCTATACTTTCCGTTTGACATTTTGCGTATGCCACTAATTGCGTGTGTATGAACGGGTTTAGCCTTTTTAACTTTAATTACTGGCTTTTTCGCCAACTTTACATTTACAGTTGTGAAGGGTGCCAAGTTACTCAAAACTCACCATTTTCGTTATGACCTTCACCTCGATTTAACCTATTCTTATGCATCTTCATCGGAGCTGAGATGTGGCCTCCACCAACGGGATGCCGTTTAGACCTACGAGTAACCATTTCAACTAACAATTCATTTTCACGTTTGGAAAACTTAGGTGGAACTAACTCACCACGAGGGCCTTTACGAACTAATGGTAAAGACATTTTTCGTTTGATTTCACGAACTTCGTTTATTAACTTCTTTTTCATACTATGAATATACAACATAAAACCTATATAAGTCAAGCCTTTTTTTCACTTATTTTTCGGGCGTGCCAATGGAAGTGGTCTGCTATCTTTCGTTGGTCTTTAGATATGTAAAACTCCTCACCTATATAAAACTGTTTAGCACATTCTACCAAGAAAGTTTCTAACAAATTTTGATCTAATTCGTGAACATCCATAGTGTGTTCTTTCCATACAATCATTGGTACATGACAATCCTTACAATCAAGAATTATAAAACTATCCAATTCAAGATAAACATTTGTTTTTATTTTTAATTCGCATAATTCACACTTCATAGTGGAGCGACGGAGAATCGAACTCCGAATTCCGCAGTGCAAGTGCGGGGTTATCCCGTTTAACTATCGCCCCGGCCCTCGAGCAATCTTGTTTCCATTTCCGCACCATATTCATTTGAGTGTATCATCCCGTGATGGTTAGGACACAATGGAACTAAATTCTCTGGTCTATTATCAGAGTGGTTATGATTGATGTGATGTATTGCCACAATCTTATCAAACCCACACACTATACATTCCTTATCATAATGTTTGAATGCAATAGTTCTGTAATTACTATAACCTCTTTGTTCATTTAGTTTCTTTGCTCCAACCTTATTTGCACAACTACGAGAACAATAACACTTCTCTATTTTTCTCTCATAGGCTTTGGTATTCTTTCTACCATCCCATTTAAATTCTTGTTCACACATCATACAAGTTAAAGTATGAGTTTCCATTACGCCGTGGTGTTTCTCCATAGCAGTTCTCAACTTATCCTTATATTCTGGTTTGTGATAATGTCCGTTATTCATTTACTTCTCCTATATTATATAAATATAAGAGATGTGTAAAATTGATACGATTTGATTTACCTCTCCCAGACTGAGTTACAGCCCCATATAAATAATAATATACTACTTTTTTTTATTAAAGTCAAGCTATATTTTAGAATTTTTAAAACCTTAGTTAATATGAGGGCCAGTTTCCCAGCCCCCACATAATACTATTTTTAGAAATTAACAGATAATCCCAAGTTAAAGTATCTTGGTGTTCCAAGAAATACTTCAGCGTTGTGAGCTAAGTGAAGTTTATCACCGAACCCATTATACTGTGAATTATCAACTGCGTCTTGTACATAAACTGCATCAAGTGCATTAAATAAATGACCTGTTAAAGTCATATCATATCCTGCAATCTTAGGTAGTTTATAAGCTGCGTGTAAGTCTAAACGATTGTATGCTGGAGCTTGCCATACTTGGCTTCTATCAGCATCACCAGAAAGTTCACGTGAATCTGGACTCCAATCAGCGTAGTTCTTATCATACATCTTAAAGATACCTTGCAATCTAAGACCATCCATTGGTGTAAGTGTTGTTCCTAAGACATAAGCTGTCTGTGGTTGATCACCTACAAATAGTCCATCAAGTGTATAAGTGTAAGATGTTTGTTTTGGTGTTTCTTCATCATATTCTGTATAAAGACCATCTGCATCACCATCAAACTTCCACTTACCAAATGATACTGCTCCGTCTAAACGAATCATATCATTTAACTTCATTGAACCTTCAATTTCAAGTCCTTGGTGTTTTTGACCGATACCTTTTAAGAATATCACGTCAGTATCACCACTTGAACCTTGTCCGGTAGTTACAGATTTAGTAAGGTTTCTATCTTTCCAATCAGTATTGTAAGCACTTACTTTAACTGCGAACTTATCAGATTCAAAGTTAACACCTGCTTCTGAACTAATGAATGATTCATTCAATGGGTCTGAAGCAACTGTACCATCATAGTAGATTACGTTATCCATAATCGGTGGTTTCTCAACGTATCCTGTATTAGCAAATACACTAACGTTATCATCCACGTCATACATTACACCACCTTTTACTTGGAAAGTAGAAATAGCATCTGCTTTAACTACTTCGTTAGCAACTGTAAAGTGGTCTTGGTAAGAATACTTAATACTTGATAATCCACCCATACCATATAGGTTAAGTTTATCTTTAGTATATTTACCCTGTACGAATCCACCTAACCAATCAACTGTAGTACTATTATGATATGCTATGATATCACCAAGTCCTTGCATTTGACTAGCTGCAGTTGTATTATTTTTGTTAGATTTATTAACAAAATAATCACCACCAAGTAAATCACGAACTTCACGAGCGTGTTCTATACCTGCGGTTCGCCAATCAATACCTACTTGAACTTCAAGTTCATCTGATACTTCATAGTTCAATTTAGAAATCAAACCATACGTATCTTGACGATTAATTGAGTTGCGTAGAATACCCTTTGAACGATTTTGAGTTGCGTGGAAATCAGTATCTACGTTATCAGAATTAGCTGCAATAGCTCCATCCCAATTCCAAGTCCACGGGGAACTTGCGTACCATTTTTCTCCTTCAACTGCAGGACTTCTGAAAGAACTACCATAAGTTCCTGTACCACCGCCTGAACCACCACTCCAATAAAGGACTGAACTCAAACGAGTTTTTTCATTTATTGTCAAGTAATGATTAAGATTAACCAATGGTTTATGAAAGAAGTTTTCTCTTTCATTTAGGAAGTTAGAATTATGTCTATCAGTTGTACGAGCACCATACATATACCAATACTGTTGTCCTTTATAGTCTGAACTAACAGGACCCCAATTTTGACTGAATGTGCGACCAGCTTCGTGTTCGAATTTAGCCCCAGCTTTGAAAGCGTCAGTATCGTATCCATCAATATCACCAGCTAACTCTTGTGAGTAAGTTGCGATATTCTGTTTGTACAGATTTTGACCGTGACGTTGTGGTGCACCTATTGCGTATAGTTCGAATCTGTTCTTTTTATTTAACTGATATGAACTACCTAAGTACCAAGCCCAAGCATCTGTCCAGTTTCCATCAATGATTCCATCACCAGTCTTACGAACTATCGTTCCACTAAGTGCCAGTTTTTCACCAATCAAACCTGAATTGTAGTTAACAGTAGTTTTAAGAAAACCACCATCTCCACCTTCTTGTTTGAACTTACCACCTTTTGTCATTGCGGCAGGGTCTGTAATAATGTTCATAGTTCCACCAATAGATGGTGTAGCTAAATTAACAGCACTTAAACCACGTTGCATCTGAATGGATTGAGCTGCATCTGCAACACCATCCCAGTTAGACCAATAGACCCACCCATTTTCCATATCATTCTGTGGGACTCCATTAATCATTACTGCTACGTTTCGTTGGTTAAACCCACGAACATTGATACGAGCATCGCCCGCACCACCACCTTGTTGAGTTGCATATACACTTGGTGTAGTATTCAAAGCCATCGGAACATCTTGACTACCAAGACGAAATTCCAACTCTTCTTTACCAACTGTTGTGTGTGCAACAGGTGTTTTTTCATCTGCTCTTGAAGCTAAAACCTCAAGTGCCGATAACTCAACAACGGAAACTAATAGTCCGAAGTCAAGCGTTGCATCACCACTAACATCAATAGATTTAGTGGAAGATGCATACCCAATAACTGAAGCCGTAACTGTGTAAGAACCATCACCAACCTGGATTGAATAAGTACCATCCTCTAACGAGGCAGATCCCAAGTCCGTTCCTTCAACAACTACATTTGCTCCAACCAGGGGTTCACCCGTATCTGTGTTAATTACTTTGCCTGATATACTCTGTGCAAAAATTGCAACAGGTAACAACAAAATACCTAACAGGGAGATTAAGTTACGTTTTGTTTTCATTAAACGTCTCCTGTTTGTTTTACATTATGACAATTCTTGGTATTGTCGCCCAACCAACTATCTTCTCCGTAAAGATAGATTTCCGAGGTGAAACCTTTATTCACTATTAAATATCTCTCTACTTAAAATAAACAAAAATAGGGCGAACAAAATACATTGGCCGCCCTACTGTGTTATATGCTATCTTCAACTTACAAATCATATGACTAATTTCATAACTAATCATGTATAAATAGATTTTTAATTTGTCTAAATTCATTTTTTTTATGTTTTACCTGACCCAATACCACCACGTCTAACTTTACGTGCTATTTCAGGTTTTTTTTCTGGTACTGGTTCTGGTTTTAATTCCTTTACTTTTTCCTTCTTCCAAGTTGTTTTATTTACTGTATCTGGTTTCTTTTCAACTACTTTCTTTTCATTATATACTTCATATCTACGAACTCCACCAGTTAATGCTACTTGGTATGCCACTACTAAACTTACGGCTAATGGATCAAATACAAAGATAAGAATAAAGATAAAAAATTTAACAACTGTATCAATGTCGGTATTGAATGTTCTGGCTAAATAAATTGCTGGGCCTACATCAACTCCTGTTTCTATTAACCCTACTTTTAAATCTCCAACCTCTTGTTTAACCTTTAGTATTGCATCGTTTAATTCTAATACCTTTGGATTATAATCTTCACGAAGTTTTCTTTTAGCGGTAATGTAGTTATCAGGTAATGATGATAGTGATTGAACTAATTCATCTTTAAGATATACTTTGTCATCTTCTAATTGTTCTAATCTATCTTCTTTATACAATAGTGTTGTTGATTGTTTCTCAAACTCTATTGTGGCACCTTGGTATGCATTAGATAAAAAACCGAATATACCTGCACTCGTTATTAATATCAAAGTAATTACACCCACTAACAAATATGATTTCATAAATGTATTGATTATTCCCCAATATCTATATAGATATGCGGCCGTAACCAATTTGGCCAGCTCCAAACTACTTGCCATAAATATAACTGCTACTGTTGCACCAGCAAATAATTTACTTAAACCAAATACTGAAAAGAATGCCGCGTTACCAGCAACAAACAATGCAGTGAATCCCAGTAAGGGTATAAAAAACTTAATCTTTTCTAAAAACAAAATATCTCTCCTATAATGTTACTAATAAATATAGTATATATAGGATAATTTGATTAATCGTCCTCTTCTAAATCTATAAAATTATCTAAAAAATCAGTTTGTTTTTCTAATTCAATTACTAATTCACTAATAACTGCCCAATTTTCCGAATCTCTGGCATCTTTTAATTGAGAGATTATTCTCTTTATTGCGTCTACTATTTGTTCGCATCTATCCTTATATCTCATGCATAAGTCCTTTTTATGTGTTGTTTTAAATTTTCTTTTCTATCTGTATTTTTCTCGTGATACCAAACCCACGCGTAAGTGGTTTGGAAATGTTTTATTTTATCATTCAACTTTGACACAGATTTTTCTAAATAAAATTCGTTTTCGGTAACATCATTAAATCCTAATTTACCCGCCACCTTTACCAATGTATCATAATCTCCTTCTTCAGAAGCGTCATTGGATTGTTTATATAATTCTTCAAGTTTTTTCTTATCTTCTTCTTCCATCTTACTGTTATTACCCAACTTATCTGGGTGAGTAAGAGTAGCTATTCTCCTAAATAAAATATTACATTCCTTTTCTTCTTGGTCTGTAAGTTGTATCTTCTGAATATCAATAGGTTTACCTTGTTCTAGGGAATCTGAAAAATCTCTATTAAACTCTGTTAGGGCCTTATCAAAAATGTATTGAGTTTCTTGTAACTCTAATCTTAAAAATTCTATTTGCTTTTTAAGTTTTTTTAAGGTATATAACTTTAATTTTTCATCCACTACTATTACTATGCCTGTGGTAAAGAATCTCTATTCATCCACATTAATATAGCCTCAGTTCTATCTATATTGGTTCTCACCCGTTTAAACCATATTTTAAGTTGTTCATTATTCTGTGGCATTTCTTCAGGACTTATTAAATTCCTTTCTATAAGGAAATTTAAAAATCCCACAGCATCTATTATATCATCTTTACTTAATTTCATAATATTCTCATATATAAATAGATTTTTAAATCATAAAAAACTTAAATATCTTCAAATTCCGCTTCTATCACTTTACGACAAAAATAATACATATCATCGTGTCGTAATAAATTATCTGCTCCGTATCTCTCTTTCCATATCTCAGTACCTTCTTCGTCAGCTGATAGTATTTTCATTGAACCTAATATTTCATATAATGTATCATTACTATTTATGATTCTATTACTCAACTGACACTTCTGCACTTCTACCATATGTTCTATCATTAAGTGAAGTAATATATCCTAAAAGTCTACCACATTTCTTACAACACTCAGGTCTAATACTTTCACAATTTGGATAATATATTAAATGATTCTCACAATATTCTTCTATTAACGCCCACTCATGTGGTTTCTTCTTATTTAGTACATGTCTTTCTTTTACTTGATTACAACATACGGTATGAGTACCCGATGTCTTTTTACCAGTTTTCTTTTCAGTAAAATATTTTCTATCCACTATTATGTCACTTCCTTCCGATTAACGATATCAGCAAACCTCTCCTGATTATTAATATCAGTTGTCGTCCTGTAACCCTTTACTGATATCGCCTTCGGAAAAGATATAAAGATTAACTAATCTTTACAGTATGTTTCGTAGGTGTTTCAGGTTCAAGTTTAGGAACACTTATTGTAAGTATACCATCCTTAAAATCTGCTGAAATATTATCTCCATCTAACTGGTCGCCCAATTCGAATTGTCGTTTAAATGAAGATTGTTTTAACTCTCTACGAAGTACTGTAGCACCTTGATCTTCAAAGGAACTATGTTTATCTCCTGATATAGTTAGAACACCTTCTTCAACTTCTACATTGAGTTGTTTTTTATTCAACCCAGGAATCTCAGCTATGATACCCACTTTATCTTCGTATTCATATACGTTTACTTTTGGGTATGCTGAACCTGCATACGGATTTACTCCAACAGACTTTGTAATGTCTGGGAATTGACTTCCAATCATTTGGTCGAATATTTTATCAAACGGGGTTAAAAATGTATCCCTATCGAAAAAAGGAATACCTGCTCTGTGAAATGCAACTTTAGTCATTTTATTTCTCCTATTAAGTTACGTTAGTCAACTTTTGAATATCAACTTCTTTTGAACCTTGATATCCGATTATTTATCGACCTCATAATGAGCGTCGAATTATTTTGAGTAAGTTCGCTAGATGTATTAGTAGGATTTATAACAGACATTAACTGATACCATACTCACTCAATAATAAATATATGGAGCTAAGATTTTTGAGTCGTTTCATTAGTGAGAACTAAAAATACATGAACTCCATATACTTAAATTTTTAAATGAAAATTTTGGGGGTGTGGACAAACCATTTCCACATCGAATCACTCCAATTTTTTTTACTTTATACTTTGTTACCAAAAGTTACTCTGGTTCTCCTTAATGTTATTAACATCGGTAGAGCGGATACAATTCCTTAACAAATACCTTAACCCTTGAAGTGTGGTTTATTCAGCCAGTTTTCAGAGAGATTTCCTTTCGGGTACTCCCAATAAAGTGATAAAGTTGGTTATTTATCTTTAGTTGATTCGAACTCCCTCATGTGATGCCTCACAGTATTACCACCGTTCAGGTGAATACTCTCCACGATAGAGAATCAGGATACATTACAAGCCTTTAAAATACGCTTGTTATTCAGTCAACCCCATATCGGCTCCCGTCGGCTCCGATACTTTCAAATTTTCAAAAAACAAAATCTTTCTTACATACTATATATATGTATATAAAATCTCAAAATACATTTTATTTTTAATTTTCTTCTTTTTCTCTGATTAATCTTATAACTTCCCGCTCTTCAGGGAATCTATCTAAGTGTAACTTAGAAAATATTTCAGTTTCATTTATAAACACTTCGAACGCTCCTCTTTCACCAGTAACTAATTTGGCCCATATTCCAAATTCTTCATTTAAATCATCTCTCAAACTGAGAGCTCTTGGTTCGTAGTTTCATTGTACGCAATATTCTATTCTAATATCCATTCTAATATCCTATCTTAAATATAAATACTATAAATGCCCATATTCCAAATACGATAAGGAACTTACCGTATAAATCTCCGAATTTCTGATTCATTCTTCTCCACCGAAAAATAACACATAACCACCTACAACTACTAATACTAATAATCCAATTATTATATACCAACTATCCATTTTAATTCCTCTTTGTAGCCCTTCGTCCACTTGAACTTGAAGAGGAACTTGATGAACCTCCTGAAGAACTTGATGAAGAACTTCTGTTACTTGATACGTTAGAACTATTAGTATGGCTATTATTATTAGTATTACTATTAGTACTTGATTGTGTTCTTGTTCTTGTAACTGTTAAATTTGTTCCGGGTGATTTAGTATCTCGTGTCCAAGTTCTTATTTTCTTTTCACCTGATTTATATAAATCTGTATAAGGTATGTGCATTGTATATCCACCTAAAGTATAACTATTATTATAGTATCCACCGTTATAATAATAATTTGGATTATAATAATTGTATCCTCTACCATATCCCATAAACCCACTAAACCTATTATACATCATATTATAAGCCATACCTAATGATTGTCCTGCTCCATCTTGAGCGTATATACTAACTGACTTCATTGGCCCTGCAACAGAATAAGAATAGAATTGTTCTACCTCTTCATCTATTTCTGGTGAAGGATAAAACATAGAGAGTTGTGTATAACATCCCGATAGAGTCAAGCTCCCAAGAAATAATACACAACTCAGTAATATGTTTTTAAGTTTCATTAGTTTTTCCTCTGACTATTAAACGTATCTTGCTGTGGTGTATCTTGTATTGGCCAAGGCTCTTGTATATTAATTTCTTGTTCTATATGTGAGAGGTCAGCCTTAGTAGCCGGTTTCCCATCAGTTAGTTCAACAACTATAAGTGCTGACAAGAATCCTAAAAAAAAGTATACAATTGACATATGTGTAATCATTTATTTTTTATCGCCCAATCTTATTTCTCTAACTGCCTTTATAGCTTTCCTTAACAGTTGTCTTGTTTCCTTGACAAGTTCTTTGAACCCATCTTTTACACCATCTTGTTTCATCTGGCGTAGAACAGCCAAATTAAGTACTGCTGTATCCAAGTATCCTTGTACTTCTTCGTTTGGATGATTAGTTAAATATCTATCCAATCTATGAATCACTTTACGAAAACTTGGTTTTTTACCTCTACCTTTACCCTTACCTTTTTTATCATCATCACCTTTAGATAAAGTTATTGGTACATCCTCATCATTTACAGCCTTCAACATCATCTCAATAGAATCAATTTCTCCAGGTCTTTTAGGTTCAGTAGGCATTTCACATCCTACTGTTATAAAAGCACTTAGTGTTAATATTGTAATTAATTTTCTCATTTTCTATCTCCCATTGGCGGTTTTTTATCCCAACCACCTTTGTAATGTTTTTCACCTTGATGGTATCCAACATAATATGCTACTCCACCAATCACTATTATACGAACAAATGAACGAATTGCTCTTTTCTTCTGCATCTTTTTACGTTTAGCCATAGCCATTCGTTTACCCATCATCTTGTGTTCATCACTACGATTCATTCGTTTCATTTTACCACTACCATTTTTATTATGGTCTCTTTGATGAGCTGATTTGGATTTACTCCACTCGGCATCTTGTATAGTTCTAACTACTTTTTTACCAACTGATTCTTTAACTTCAGCTTCTTGTGCCATTAATGGTAAAGATAAAGCTAATATCATAAATAATTTCTTCATATCCATTCTCCATTGTCTATCATAAAATCAAAGATAAACACTCCTACTAAATAAATAGTATTGAGTATACGTTCTTTACGCACTCTCTTGCGATTTATTTCTTTGTGTAGGTTTTCTATAAATTTTTCTGTGTTTATCATCTCTACTATATTAGACTCATATATTAATAAATAGTTAAATCCATTTATCTATTTTCTTTAAATAGTTAATAGTTTCTTGGTTATTATCTAATATTGCAGATATAAAATCTAAACGAGTATCTTTGTCTAACATATCTTTTACAATCCTTACTAATTTTTTGCGTTTAATTTGTACTGGATTTACTGAAACTGGTGGGCCGTGGTCTCCATTACGAAAATTATTCCAATCATCCCACCACTCATTTAAGTTTGGCCAAGAATCATCTAACTCACATACCGTTTTCCAAAAACTCTTTTTAGATAAACTACTTATATCTGTAAAGTATGTGTTATCTCTTAAAGCCAATTCTGTTATACAAGTCAAATAACCTATTGTACCTAAATGTGCATGATTACTAGTAAATATACTTTTCTGTCCTAACCTATTAGCTTCTTTATCTAAAATATAAGATACATAAGAATGTTTAGATTCGTGTTCAAGTTTAAGTTCATTTAATTCTTGTATAACTCCACTACACCATCTATCTCTTTCATTTCGTGTAATAACAATAATAATATTTGGCATATATCCTTCATCGGCATTCTGCCCATTTGATTCTATAATATTATCAAACCTATCAACAAAAAACTTCACCAGATTAGTACTAGCAATTTTAGGAGCTGCAGTTATAGCTAAGTTTTTAATTTGTATTCTATTTAAATTATCCACTTATATACTCACTTAATAAATATTCTAAATGTTTCACGAAATATAAATTATTTTTTAAATTACAAATTTTACCGTTATCCAAATCATAATATTTTTTAAATAAACTATCTTCTGATATATAACTAAACTCTAGAACTTTACCATTTACCACATCCCACGCCATATGTTTAGTATTTAATTTTGTTTCCTGTAATTTATGTAATTTTGTAACTAAATCAACTGCCCTTAAAAGTTCCGAATCGTTACATGATTTTATTACTGGATCTTGATATGGTGGGTATCTATACTTTAATACTTTTTCTCTTGGATTTTTAGGCATACCATATGGAAAATTATTTTTATTTTTAGTTTTCCAATAATGTAATCTTTTCATATAAAATACTTTTTCACCAACAATAGTAATTCTTAAATCATAATCTGTATCTTCATATTCTTGAACTAAACAAGGATATATAGATTCTTCTGTCCAGTTTCTTGTTGTCTCATCATCAACTACAGAATCTAATGTTTCAAAATAATTAACTTGTTCTGCACCTGCTCCCCAAGTTTTTTTAGTAACTATAGGAAAATTCATATTTAGTTTTTCTATATCATCTTTACAATTTACATAATGTGTTTCTAAACAAGGTATATTATTCTCTAACATAAACTCATATTGTTTTAGTTTATCATCGTAATAATAATATGATTCTTTTGATGGGAACATTGTTTTAAATTTTTTAGTAAGTGTTGGAAATACTTTTTGTGTTTTAATTAAATCTTCTTTATCGTGAGCAAACCTTGCAATTAAAACATCATCATCTTTTATATCTAAAGAGTTTACAAAATCTAAATCGTGTGCATCTATAACTGTATTAGATATTTTTTTCTTATCTAATATTCGTTTAATAAATTTATAAAGTGGTTTAGTGTATATTATATCTTTATGAATGTAAATCATTTATATTCTCAGTAAAATACTGTTCTAAATATTTCTTTTTGTTTTTATTCATATCTAATAACAAATTATAATTGTAATCAAGTATAGGTGTTAATTCATTTAAATCGATTTTTGATAGTCGTTCTAACTCATCTAAAACCATATCCATTCTTTTATCTAAATCAACTTCTATATCATAACTTTCGTCTATTATAGTATCGAATGTTTTAAACCCATAAGATTTTAATATCTGCAACCCATTTAACGGCCCAAGATTTAAAAATGGTTTCTTAAATAATATTGGTATCATTATTTTTTCTACAAATCTCGAACAATTTTTTTCTAACCAATGAAATAAATTACCTTCTGAATTATCTTCCCATATACTAAAATCATCCATTTCGCATTCAACACTTAAATAAATAAAACTATCCTTTATAATATGTTTCATAGTAGAAACTGTATTTAACAAATTTTCTGGTATAAGTGTTTTATAAAACTGTTCGTTATATATATTAACATCATCTTTAAAATATCTTTCTTCAGAATTTAAAGATACCCAACCCAAATCATCGTCGTCTATTTTATCTAAATCTTTTATAAATTTTCTATCATATAATTTTTGTAACAAGTTAAGTCTTGATATTTTTTTAAGCCCCATTGGACAACAAAATAATTTACTCGGTGTTTTTTTGGTTTCTATCTCAGATAAGATTTTTGTATTGGTAAGTTGATAAAATGAAGAATTAAAACCAAATGATTTCACATCATAATTTATTACTTTATCTTTTACTATTGATTTAATTATATTCCCCTGTTTCATAAAACGACTATCACCCCAATGTAAAGGTATAGATTTAATTTCAATATACTTATTAAATCTTTTTAATAAATCATTAAGATTATGAGAGGCTGTAACCCATATTAATTTATTTTTATCAACACCTTTCTCTTTAAAAAAATCTACAACCTTATCTAAATCTAAAACAGTATGAGTTGAGAATTCTTCTTCTTCAAATATTATATAAAACTTTTTATCTGGTTTAAATTCATATTCAAAATAATCTAACCATCTATTCTTTAATGGTAAATCCCAACGAGATATATGCATAAAAAATAATAACTGGCCACCCAAATCGTCTACTATATCAAGTAACTCTTTTTTGTAAGTTAAATTGTTACCATACTTACCATACACTCGTTCTTGAACATTCATTTTGGCATATTTTTCAAATGTGGGTTATTATATGCACTAAGTGGTTCAAGAGTAAAATCATTTCTTAGTTCTTTAAAATTTTCACCATGAGAAGTCAACCAACCTTCCATAATAACTCTTTCACCACGATGTTCAGGAACAGAATATTTTTGATGTTCAAAAGGATTTTCTAATTTACTTAAATGGCTAGATTTAGTCCACCACATTTGAGTAGCAAAATGTTGAGGATAAGTTACATCACTATCCTTATATTTCTGTATATTAGGGAAAAAATCTCTAAAATAAGCTACATCTTTCCAACAATCTCCAACTGCATCATACTCATCTAAATGTGAAATATACTCTTTCCAATTTTCAACCACACCACCCATAATCCATTTTCTCCAATTCGTAGTTATATCCTCATATTTAGTTCCTTGCCAAGATATCCCAAGATTTTGTAAATATAAATAATATGAATCATTATCAAAAGAATGTTTCCACATTTCAAACCAAGTTTTTTTCTCAGCATCACTATTACATATATGTATAGATGCAGTATCACCTAATCCACTATCATCAATTTGGGATAGTTGTTCGTTTAATATTTCTCTCCAATTATTTATCTTCCAAGTATGCATGTATATATTAATGTTTTTCATTGTACAAACTCCACTACTGATTTTTTATTTGTTGTAACATTCTAAAAAAAGTAACTGTTTCTTATTTTTTTATTAGGTAAGTTAGATTTATTCTGTTTAACATTTTCTACAGCAATATTGTTTCCCATATTTCTACAGAAGGTCATACAGTTCATAGGTGTAATATACTTCTCTAATTCTTTATTACTTAAAGACTTGTTCCAAATATCTTCTAAACTATCCGTATAAATGTTTCCTAATGCAAACTTTGGATTATCTCTTGTATTTTTACAAAAGTAAAAATCTCCAGTTGCATTGATATTTGCCTGAAAGAAATGTGCATAACATTTTTGTGGGTAATTTAATTGTAATTGTAAATCACTATATGATTCACCCAACACACTAATATTATATTTTTTATTACTCTCTATGGCCATTGGTATAACTTCTGTATCAAACCATGTTGATTCATTTATATCAGAAAAATAATCTTTTCTTATTTGTATAAAATCACAATTTATCTCATTCAATAAATGTATAAATGTTTCTAAATTATAAAAATTCTTTCTATTGATTAATATTCCAACTCCTATATTTGTTTTCCTATCTTTAGAACAAATTCTTTTGAGATTGTAAATAACCTTATCAAAATCATCTACTCCCTGTACTTCTGAATAAGATTCTCTATCAGTTCCCGCTATTGAAAATCTAATAAACTCTAATTGTGATAATAGTTGTTCATCTTTTTCTTCCCCAAATAAACTACCATTAGTTAATAACCCACTCTGTATTCCAAGTTTGGAAGTATGTTCTAAAATATCAGCAAATCTTTTATGTAAGAGTGGTTCTCCACCACCTGTCCAGGTTATCGCTTTAGTTCCTAAATCTTTTATATTATCCAATACTTTTATAACCAAGTCATATGGTAGAGTTGATTTATCTTTAGATAGCAATTCACTCCAAACACAAAACTCACATCTATGATTACATGCGTTAGTTAAATCTACTTCTAAATGTAAAGGAAATGGCCTTTCTCCATTTAAAATTTTTTCAATATGTTCTGTATGGTGATACGTTTTTGATAAAATATCAAATTGTTTTAAATCAAGATTATTCATAATTAAAAGTTAAAAAATCTATTTCATATTTAGCATACACTAATTCCTTTACATCATTATCGTACATACGTAAATAATCATAATTTTTATTCTTATCAAAAATTTTATCCATTGGATACCGGTTTTTATAATAATCTGGATGTCCTGATTGCATAATGTGTGGTAATCTTCCTTTTTTAAAACCGATTATATCACATATTGTATCAAAATCTTCTTGTAAATTTTCAAATCTACCTACAAAGTTCATTTTATCTTTAATATAACTATATTGTGTTTTAAAATCATACAATTCATTTCTAACAAAACTATTAAATTCTACTCTGGTAGGATATATATTTTTCCAATATTCATTATATTGTTCGGATTCATATATCCATGAATATAATCTATTATATGGATTTCTTACAAATGAAAACTTAAAATAATCTGAGGAATCTTCATACTCCTCTATATTTCGATGGACTAATTCATAATTT
>Ga0233427_10001853_pt1 | contig 21339 bp, 15 predicted proteins | sample SI_118_April2016_5_FD_179885 | JGI IMG/M metagenome (GOLD analysis project Ga0233427, IMG submission 179885) | Seawater microbial communities from Saanich Inlet, British Columbia, Canada - SI_118_April2016_100_MG | ecosystem: Environmental > Aquatic > Marine > Inlet | place: Canada: British...
TGAGCAGCCGATCACCAACGTTAAGGCAATTGCCATAACCAGTGTCACCTTGAGGTTACTAGTAACCGCCAGCGCTGAACAAATACCCAAAATCTGTAGGGCAATTGGGTTGTTTTCAAAGATAGGCTCAGCGACCACTGATTTTGCACTGACTTTTACGTTATCAGTCATAACGTACCTCCCGCACGCAGATTATTCAAGTAGGGACCAAAACCCTTCTCACCCAACCAAAACAGCAATAGGTTTTCTACCCCATTAGCGGTTAAAGTAGCACCAGATAAACCATCTACCTGATGTATTGCGCTAGGACTTGCGGCATCAACCGCGCCTTTAACAAGCTCCACCGCTAGATCACCATTAGCGTCAAATACTTTTTTGCCCGGCCACAATGCTTTCCAACGTGGGTTATCAATCTCTCCACCCAGCCCAGGCGTTTCAGCATGTTCATAAAAACCAAGTCCAGCTACGGTATTTGCATCACCTTCAAGCGCCAAAAATCCGTACAGGGTTGACCACAGCGCATAGCCTTTGACAGGCAAAATAATGCGTTCTATTTGGCCCTCTGTTTCCAGCAAATAAACTGTCGCATAATGTGCGCGGCGGTTGATGCTGGCAATATCCTCATCATCAGCCAAGACCGCTGATAATTCAGGATCCTTTGATGCCTTGCGTTGGTCATAGGTCTCGGCATCAATATCGTCGGTATACAGACCTGTTTCCAGATCAACCACGCGAGCGGTAAATTGTCCAAATAAGGCATCGACATCTTGCCCCTGTGTTTCTATACCGGCTGCCAACAAGACATTTTTTTTCTTATCCAACATCTTGTTCGCTTGCTGCATTGGCTTTAACAATACGGCCGCACCCGAAACCACAATAGAGCACACCAAACATAACAGCAGTGCAACAGTAATGGTGCTCTTAATAGAGTCTTTATTACTAGACATTACGCAGTGCCCTCCGCTTGATATTGGCTTGAACCACAAAGAAATCAATTAACGGCGCAAACAGGTTGGCGAATAAAATAGCCAGCATCATGCCCTCCGGAAACGCCGGGTTAACGACGCGAATTAATACCACCATGATACCGATCAGCGCACCAAATACCCATTTACCCGTATTAGTCATGGAGGCTGAAACAGGATCAGTGGCCATAAAGAAGGTCGCGAAGGCAAAACCACCAACAACCATGTGCCAATACCAAGGCATAGCAAACATCGGGTTGGTGTCAGAACCAATGAGGTTAAGTAGTAGCGACAAACCAAGCGTACCGAGTAACACACCAGCAACAATGCGCCATGAGGCGATTCTGGTATATAGCAGATAGGCGCCACCGATTAGAATTGCCAGCGTAGAGGTCTCCCCCATTGAGCCAGAAATATAACCGATAAAGGCATCGTTCCATGTCGCAGTCACCGCGTCCATACCACCCAGTGCAGCCTGACCAAGAGAGGTGGCGCTAGTAAAGCCATCAACCGCAGTCCAGACCGCGTCACCAGACATTTCAGCCGGATAAGCGAAGAACAAAAACGCACGCCCAGTTAACGCTGGGTTAAGGAAGTTCTTACCGGTACCACCAAACACTTCTTTGCCAATAACCACGCCAAAGGAAATACCCAGCGCTGCTTGCCATAGTGGCACGTCAGGCGGAAGGATCAGGGCAAACAGTACCGAGGTAACAAAAAAGCCTTCGTTGACTTCGTGGCCTCGCACCGAGGCAAACAATACTTCCCAAAAGCCACCAACCAGAAAGACCACCGCATAGACCGGCAAGAAATAGGCCGCTCCATGTATAAAACAATCCCAAACACTGCTCGCTTGGTAACCTGCAAACAGGGTGATCAGTGCGCCACGCCAGCCCTCAACCTCAGTTAAAGCCAAGCTCGCCATGGCTTCATTAGCCTGTAAACCAACGTTATACATGCCAAAGAACATGGCTGGGAAGGTACACATCCACACCGTAATCATCACGCGCTTAAGATCAACGCCGTCACGTACATGAGAGGACGCTTTGGTCACCGATGGAGGGGTGTATAGGAAAGTATCCACCGCTTCATACAGTGCAAACCATTTCTCGTGTTTGCCACCCTTGAGGACATGGGGCTCAATTCTGTCGAGTAGTTTTCTTACGCCCATGATTACCCTTCCTTCTCGATCACAGTTAAATTATTACGCAAAATAGGACCGTATTCATATTTACCGGGGCAGACATAAGTACACAGTGCTAAATCCTCTTCATCCAACTCCAGACAACCCAGCGCCTGTGCCGTTTCAATATCACCAACGATAAGCGCTCGTAATAACTGAGTCGACAGAATGTCCAACGGCATCACTGCTTCATAAGCACCTATTGGCACCATAGCCCGTGGGCTGCCATTGGTGGTGGTGGTGAAATTAAAGGTCTTACCTTTGTTGAATTTCGACAGATAAATATTTAATACCGAATGTTTATTAGACCCTAGGCTAAGATAACCCAACAAATCTCGGTCTTTGTATTCCTGAATAACCGATACCTGATTGGCGTAACGTCCCAGATAAAACACCGGGCCACGAGCTGTTTGTCCGGATAGCACAGAACCAGAAATAACACGATTATTCTGACCCGTTTCTTCGGTCTGCCCTGCCAGCATCTCAGTCAAGTTTGCACCCAATAAAGTACGGATCAAGCGAGGCTGAGTGACACGTGGGCCGGCCAGTGAAATAACACGCTCAGAATGCAACTCACCCGTTGCGAATAACTTAGCGACGGCGATAACATCCTGATAACCAATATGCCAAACACTTTTTGTTTCCGAAGCAGGTCTCAGAAAGTGAATATGAGTACCTACATTACCGGCTGGATGGGGGCCACTAAATTCTTCCACCACAGCGCCACTGTCAGCTACCGGAATATCGGCATTAGGGGCTTTGGCAACATAGACATTACCCGCCGTAAGCTTGCTGATAATTGCCAGCCCTTGGGCAAAATCAGCGCCTTGTTCGGCAATAATAACTGCTGGATCGGCTGCCAAAGGATTGGTATCTATGGCCGCCACAAAAATGGCTTCTGGCTGCGCACTCAGCTCAGGAACCTTGCTCAAAGGTCTGGTTCTAAAGGCTGTCCATAAGCCACAGGCCACTAGGTTATCAACCACCTGCTGGCGGTTTAAACCGGCCAGTTCAGCGTCGCTATAGCGAGAAAACTGCTCCGCTTCATTACCTTCAACGTTAATAACAACCGATTGCAGCGCACGTTTATCACCACGGTTAATGGCTTCAATGGTGCCCGAGGCTGGTGCGGTATAACGCACACCGCCAGTCTTCTTATCGGTGAATAATAGCTGCCCTTTTTTGACTGCATCGCCAACCTGTACCGCCATAGTAGGTTTCATACCTACATAATCGCGTCCCAGGACTGCCACAGTTCTAACCGCCGCGCTATCATAAATAGTCTGCTCTGGCGCACCAGTAATAGGCAGGTCTAGACCTCTTTTGATTTTGATCATATGTGTTGCCAACAATTAGTAAAAATTTTCACGATCATCCTTTTGCTTGCTAACTGGACAAACTGCCCAGCTAGCAAAAAACTTCTCTTATACGTCTTCAGCAGGGAACACTGGCAATGTTGCATTAGTGATTTGACGCAAAATACGCACTACCTGACAGGCATAACCAAATTCATTATCATACCAAACATACAGTACACAGCGTTTGTCTGTAGCCAATGTTGCTAACGAGTCAAAAATACCCGCAGAACGAGAACCAACAAAATCAGAAGATACTGCCTCTGGCGAATTACTGTAATCAATCTGTTTTTGCAATGGCGAGTGCAGCGCCATGTGACGCATGTAGTCGTTAATCTCTTGCGGATTAGTTTCGTTTTCCAAGTTAAGCGTCAAAATTGCAATCGACACGTTTGGCGTTGGTACGCGTACTGAACTACCGCTCAACTTACCCGCCATTTCTGGCAATGCCTTAGCCACTGCTTTTGCCGCACCCGTTTCGGTCAGCACCATATTCAGCGCTGCGCTGCGACCACGGCGATCACCTTTGTGGTAATTATCAATCAGGTTCTGGTCATTGGTATAGGAGTGAATCGTTTCAACATGGCCATTAATGATGCCAAATTTATCGTTCATCGCTTTTAGAATGGGGGTGATGGCATTGGTGGTACAGGAGGCCGCTGACAAAATCTTATCGTCGGCGCTAATCATGTCATTGTTAATGCCGTGCACAATATTTTTTAAATCACCCTTGGCCGGTGCGGTCAACAACACCTGAGAGACTCCTGAGGATTTAAGGTGCAACGACAGGCCATCTTGATCACGCCAGATACCGGTATTATCTACCACCACGGCATTTTCGATGCCGTAGCTGCTGTAATCCACTGTGTCGGGAGAATCAGAGTAAATAATATTGATGCGCTGCCCATTAATAATCAAGGCGCAATTTTCTACATCAACCTTTACCACACCCTTAAAAGAACCATGCACTGAATCCTGACGTAGCAGGTTAGCGCGCTTTTCAAGATCGTTGCCTTTAGCTTTACGCACCACAATAGCACGCAAACAAATACCCATGCCGCTGCCAGTACCGTCACACAGCAAACGCGCCAACAAACGGCCAATACGTCCAAAGCCATACAGCACGACACCCTTTTGCTGACCCTTAGCAAGCGCATCTAAGGATAGCGCGCCGGTGAGTTGGGCGTTAAGAAAATCGCTCAGTGACTCACCGTTGCCGTTGGCGCGGAAGCTAACGGCCAATTTACCAATATCAATATGCGACGGGCCTAAGGGCAGAGTATTCAACACTTCCAGCACGGCCAGTGTATCCGCAGGCACCAACCTAGACTCTTCGACACTTTCAACAAAGTCGTGTGCCTTAAGGATTTCATTGACAGTGCGCTTTACAACGAGACGCCCGAAAATAGATGTTTCGACAGACTTGTCGCGGTACAAGCCACCAATAATGGGAACCATAGCTTCTGCGGCACGTTCCCCGTCTTGCCAACCTTGTAAGTTCGAATCAAGCATATTTTCTGTCACTGATAAGCACCTTGAAATTTATCAAATTATGAATAGAGATCTCAGCATAACGTCATAAACCTAGTAGTTATGCTGGGTTCTCGAATAGATGGAGTGATACAAATACTGATCAGCAGTTACGCTGCCAAAAGACTTGTCATCCGGAACCAAATCACCCCTTAAAAAAGCGGCGGTATTCTCTCATAAATAGCCGCATATCTCTAATGATTTTTTTGTTTAGAGCGCGCTCGCACAAGGCTTTAGGGGGGGGTCAAAAAGCAGCCACCCTTAACACAAATATCTCATATTCATTTAGACCTTTTACGCGTAAACTAGCCAGCCTTTTTGGTATTAATCTCAACTCAGCTTCGAAGGTTTATGTCAACACTCACCGCCGTAAAAAGCAAAGCAAATCAGGCCATTCTTGGTGCCCATGAAGCCGCCGCCAGTCTCGCCATTTACGAAGCCAGCCTACAACACCAAGGGCTCAGTGTCGTTATCACTGCTGATTCACACAGTGCCGACCAACTAATTGCCGAGTTACGTTTTTTTAGCGCCAACCAACACAGCGGCAAAACGGCTGTATTGTCATTTCCCGACTGGGAGACCCTACCCTACGATAGCTTTTCACCACACCAGGATATTGTCTCGCAGCGTCTACTGACGCTCTACCGCCTACCAGAAATGAGCAGTGGTATTCTAGTCATCCCCGTCACGACGATAATGCAACGCACGCCACCCGCCGAATTTGTGCTAGGCAACAGTCTGTTACTGGAGCCTGGCCAACAGCTCGATATTCAAGCCACTCGAGCACGACTTGCGCATACAGGATACCACTCGGTCGACACCGTATACGAACATGGCGAATTTGCGGTACGCGGCTCCATCATAGATATTTTCCCGATGGGCAGCCAAACCCCCTACCGAATCGATCTGTTCGACGATGAAGTTGATCAATTACGCAGCTTTGATCCAGAAACGCAGCGCACCCTAGAGCAGGTAGAGGAAATTCGTATTTTGCCGGCCCGCGAGTTCCCCATGAACAGTGAAGCCGTGGCGCTGTTTAGGCAAAACTGGCGCGCCAAATTCGACAACGATCCTAAAAACAGCTACATCTACCAAGAGATTTCTGGCGGTATCACGCCTGCTGGCATCGAGTATTATCTACCGCTATTTTTCTCTAATAGCGCCACTCTGTTTGATTATTTACCGCCATCAACACTGTTGTTTTCATTGCCCAAACTGGATCAATCGGCACAGCATTTTTGGCAAGAAATCAACAATCGCCACGAAGAACGACGTTACGATACCACCCGCCCTTTGCTCACCCCGGACGAGATTTATCTGCCCGTCAACGAACTCTTTGCTCGCATCAAACCGCTGGCACGCATTAAAGTTGCAGCGGCCAGCGACTCGCCCAGTGATGGCGACAAAGAAATTGGTAGCCGCATGCCACCTCACTTCAGCATTGACCACCATGCTGAAAATCCACTCTTGGAACTGAAAAGCTTTTTACAAACAGCTCAGCAGCGCACCTTGTTTTGCGCCGAATCAGCGGGCCGTCGCGAAGTCTTATTGGAATTGTTACAGCGCATTCAGATAAAACCAACCCAGTATGATTGCTGGCATGATTTTGTTACGGCTGACGCTCCTATTGGCATCACTATCGGCGCGATCGACCGAGGCTTGGCGCTAACCAATTCCCCCTTGGTTATTATTAGCGAATCTCAACTGTTTGGTCGTCAGGTATTACAGCGCCGCAGGCGCACCAAATCACGCGATTTTAGTGACCAAATTATTCGTAATCTGGCCGAGTTAAAACTCGATGCGCCGGTGGTACACATCGACCACGGCGTAGGCCGTTACCGCGGTTTGGAAACACTGGACGCGGGCGGGCAAGCCGAAGAATACCTGACACTGGAATACGCTAACGAATCAAAACTCTATGTGCCTATCGCCGCTCTACATCTGATTGCTCGCTATACCGGCGCTAACGACGAGACCGCGCCGCTACACAAACTGGGCAGCGATAAATGGGAAAAAGCGAAACGAAAAGCCACCGAACAGGTACGTGATACCGCCGCAGAATTACTTAAGATACATGCCCAACGTGCTGCTAAAAAAGGCTTCCAATTTGAAGTCAGTACCGATAACTATGAGCAGTTTTGTGCTGACTTTGCCTTTGAGGAAACCCCCGATCAATTAGCTGCCATTGAGGCAACACTGGCAGACATGGAATCCACCCGCCCCATGGATCGTTTAATCTGCGGCGATGTCGGCTTTGGCAAAACGGAAGTTGCCATGCGTGCCGCGTTTATTGCTGCCCACGCAGGAAAACAGGTCGCCATTCTCGTGCCGACCACCCTGCTCGCCCAGCAACACTATGAGTCCTTCAAGGATCGTTTTGCGGCATGGCCAGTCAATGTTGAAGTGATTTCACGCTTCCGCTCCGGCAAGGAACACACGGCCGTTGAACAAAAGCTTGCCAGTGGTACAGCGGATATTGTTATCGGCACCCACAAACTGCTTAACGGCCAGATGTCATTTAAAAATCTGGGCCTACTGATTATTGATGAAGAGCACCGTTTTGGTGTCACCCAAAAGGAAAAGCTCAAAGCACTGCGCGCTGAAGTGGACATCCTCAACCTCACCGCCACGCCAATTCCGCGCACACTGAATATGGCAATGGCCGGTATTCGTGATATTTCCATTATTGCCTCGCCACCTGCCAAACGTCTGTCCATCAAAACCTTTGTACATCGTCAGGATGATATTATTCGCAAGGAAGCCATTAACCGTGAATTACTGCGCGGCGGGCAGGTTTACATTCTCCACAATGACGTCAGTAGCATTGAACGCAAAGCGGCCGAAATCTCGGCACTGATCCCCGAGGCGCGCGTTGGCATTGGCCACGGCCAATTACGGGAACGTGACCTTGAAAAAGTGATGACTGACTTCTATCACAAACGCTTCAATGTTTTGGTGTGCAGTACCATTATTGAAACCGGTATCGATATTCCCACTGCCAACACCATCATCATTGAACGTGCCGATAAATTTGGTCTGGCGCAGTTACACCAACTGCGCGGCCGCGTTGGTCGCTCACATCATCAGGCCTATGCTTATTTGCTAACACCACCACCTAAAAATATCTCCAGTGACGCACAAAAACGTCTTGATGCGATCGCCAACGCACAGGAATTAGGGGCTGGCTTCACCTTAGCGACGCATGATTTAGAAATTCGCGGCGCTGGCGAATTATTAGGTGATAACCAAAGCGGTAATATCCACACCATTGGCTTTGCTCTGTACTCTGAATTACTCGATCAGGCCGTCGACACCCTAAAACAGGGCAAAACCATTGATCTTGAAAAACCACTACGCCACGGTGCCGAAATAAATCTACGTTTGCCGGCCTTAATTCCCGACAGCTATTTGCCCGACGTACATTCACGACTGGTGATGTACAAGCGCATTTCTGAGGCCTATGATGATCAAGGTTTACGTGAGTTACAGGTAGAGATGATTGATCGCTTTGGGCTGCTAACCGACAGCATCAAACACCTGTTTGAAATAACCTCAATTAAAATTAAAGCGCAAAAGTTGGGCTTACGAAAAATTGATGCCCACACTGAAATGATACGCATAGAGTTTGATAGTGACACCTGTGTTAGCCCCCAATTATTAGTTTCCCTACTACAAAAACAACCAGCGAATTACCGCTTGGAGGGTGTCGACCGGCTTAAATTCATACATCCCATGCCAGACCCCCAAACCCGTATTGATACGGTGAATCAGCTGCTAAAACAATTATCAGGTTAGGCGCGGCCTCTGCACGAGCCGGAATTCATGCTTATAAATGACTCGATTGGGTACGCTTTTAACACCGCTGGAAAACAAAATAACAATCGAGCAAAAGCCTCTAAGAGTGTACCCACGCGGCTTGTCCCTATAAGATATATGCTATGGCACTAAAATCATCTCATTGTTTACCTCGCACACTGCTTAGCTTAGTGCTTACGCTGTGTAGCACGGGCACTATCCATGCCAAAAGTGACAACTGGTATCAGGTTGAAGTGCTTTTATTTGCCCAGCAGGCAGAATCTGAGCTAAGTAGCGAGCAATGGCATGATCGTTTTAAACCAAATTATCCTACTACATTGATCCGCCTTGATAACACCATCCTGCTGCCAGAGGAGCCAGATTTACTGCACGAAGCACAGCCCCCTTCCACCGTTGACGCAGTGAGTGACGCCCCGTTGAACACACTAGTGGAAACGGCTGACACTCCCTCTCTGAGCACCGAGATAATAGTCCAAGACTCCCTATTGAGCATTGAGCAAATCGCTCAAGCTGCTTTACTCAAAAAAGAAAATATCAATAAAAAAATCAATGAAAAAATCAACAACAGCCCCTTTGTATTACTACCCGATTCAGAGCGCACATTACTTTCCCAAGCGCAGCGCATAAGCGAAACCTCAGGTCTGCGCCTGTTAGATCATTTGGCATGGCGCCAGCCAGTATTGAACCGTGATATAGCCGAACCCATTTTGATTCAAAGTGGCGCACAGTTTAATGCCGAGTTCGAGCTCGAAGGCACGCTTACCATCAGTCTTGGGCGCTATCTACATGCCCGTACCGATCTATATTTTTCTGAATTTGCGCAGATGCAATCAAGGCAGGAACTGGACTGGAAAATCTTTGCAGAGGATAAATTAGATTTTGGACAAAGCGAGTGGAGTACTGGTTTCAGCAACCATTCAGCGACACAATTTGTGCGCGCGACAACGGCCAATTTAAAACAATCGAGGCGTATGCGCTCCGATGAATTGCATTACATCGACCACCCACTGCTTGGCATACTGATCAAAATATCACCCTACAAACGGCCAGATTTAGCCCTACAGCTAGAGGAGATAGCAAGACAAACACTGCCCAGCAAAAGGCCTTTGCCAGACTCTGCCATTAGCCCAAACTTATAAATTGAGATCTTTTCACGATTGTTATTTTATCTTCTAGCGTCGCTTGCTTAAACCATCTACTACTAGAAAAATGGTCTCGACCGGTCATTTATAAGCATAAATACCCAGCGGGGCATTTTCGCCTTGCTGGCAAACAAAATTCCGGCTCGTGCAAAGTCTGGGAAGTCCAGGTCTCATATTACGAAAGAATACTGACCGCTCTATTTAATATTTTTTCAACCATCGGCATACGTTCTGTGACCTGCAAGTGAACCTGCCCTAGGGACAAGGGTTTCTCACTACGGCCCGCCGCACGATTCACCACCAAACACACCGAGGCATAATCAAGCCCAATTTCCATGGCCAGTGCTGCCTCCGGCATTACCGTCATACCGACCACATCACAGCCGTCACGTGCCAACCGATCGATTTCGGCTCGAGTCTCTAACCGTGGCCCCTGTGTGCAGCCGTAAACCGCTTGTGTGGAGACCGTCAGCTCTAAACCACTAGCCGCATCAAGCAATGCATTCCTAACAACACTATTAAAAGGCTCGGCAAAATCAATGTGTTTCACTGGCTTTTTAATACCATCAAAAAAAGTATTTTCACGCCCATAGGTATAGTCAATGAGTTGGTCAGGAATACAAATATGCCCTGCCTGCATCGCCTCAGTAATGCCACCCACTGCGTTGACTGCAATGACTTTTTCTACCCCAGCCTGTTTAAGTGCCGTTAGATTTGCCCGGTAGTTGACACGATGCGGGGCAAAGGCACCGCCTTCACCGTGACGAGCAAAAAAGATCACCATCTCACCACCGACAAGGGTGTGAATCATTGGCGCGTTAGGCTCACCATAGGGGGTGCCTGGCCATTCACTGTCCATCATTTGCATGGCCGTCAGCGAGCTAAGACCAGTACCGCCAATAATGGCAATACGAGGAGTTTCCATCATCAAATATCCTTAAAAACCCTGCTATGAGGGCACAGTAGAACGACTGTGCTGAGTGAGTAGATGCTAAACATTTACGCGGAGTCAACCGCACCGCTGTGCTGCTCATCAAGACGCAACGCATCCGGCAACAGGATAGTGGACGTTGGGTACGCCACGTCAGCACCCTGCGCGGTAATAATAGCGAGGATTTTTAACAACACGTCCTGCTTCACGTCATGGAATTTTATCCAGTCGGTGGTTTTGGTAAAGGTGTAAATAAAAAAGTCCAACGACGAGGCCCCATAGGCATTAAAATTAACAATTAAGGTTTTATTGGTATCAATTTCCGGATGCTGGAGCAGCATCTCCTTAACCGTCTTCACAATGGACGCTAACTGAGCCGAATCATCGTAACGTAAGCCAATAGTTTCATAAATTCGACGGTTGGTCATACGGGAGGGGTTTTCTACACTAATATTTGCAAAAGCAGCGTTCGGCACATACAGTGGCCGCTGGTCAAAGGTGCGAATACTGGTCAAGCGCCAGCCAATCTTTTCCACAGTCCCTTCTATATCACGATCCGGGGAACGCACCCAGTCACCCACGGCAAAGGGACGATCAAGGTAAATCATCAGGCCACCAAAAAAGTTAGCCAGTAAATCCTTGGCCGCAAAGCCCACCGCAATACCGCCGACACCACCAAAGGCAAGAATGCCAGAAATACTATAGCCCAGCGTTTGCATCATCACTAACGCGGCTGTAATAACCACTGAGATACGAAGCAGCTTGCCCACCGCCGACACTGTTGTGGAATCCCACGGTTCTTCGACCTTATCGGGGGAAACCAGCGCGATTTCCGCACGAAGAATAAAACTCACCACAAACCAGGTGATCAAAACAATAACGGCGATATCTCGAAGCGGCCCAACGGCATCAAAAATAACCGCCGAAGTGTCTGTACCAGCAATATCTGCCGCCCAACCAATACCTAATAGCCAAACGAGTACGCTAAGCGGTTTGCGAGCCGCCAACACCAATGCATCATCCCAATAATTTTTGGTGGTCTGAGCGTGCTTGATTAGCCGCCGCAAGAAACCCAGCACAACAAAGTTAGCCAGTACGGTGACAAAAATTACCACCAACAGTTGGGCAACAAGCATGCTGTGTCCGTTAAGCCCAAGCGGGTATAACAATGTATTTATATCCATAGTTCTAACCTACTATTTTTTGATGTCTCAGCTTATGCTGTCAGCGCTATAAAATTTGTTACGCTGGCAACCACGTTCTGCCATTGCTCTGAAGCCCGCAGCTCTTCTCGGCTCATCCTACCAGCGCCAACTAAACGCGACAATCGATGACTTGGAACTAGCGGTTTTTTGGCAAGATGCTCAAGCACCTCAAGCGCTGCCGGCCGATTATTACAAACCAGCACCATATCACAGCCGGCAGCAAGGGCTGCATCAGCGCGTTCGGGGAAACCACCGGCAACACTGGCACCCTCCATACTCAAATCATCGCTAAAAATAACGCCATCAAAGTTCATTGTCTGGCGCAGCAAGGTTTGCAACCAATAGCTTGAAAAACCTGCCGGCTGGGCATCTACCGAGGCATAGATAATATGCGCTGGCATTACCGCATCATAGCTCGAGCAGAGTGCTTTAAAGGGTTGTAAGTCGGTCCTTTCAATCTCTTCATAGCAACGCTCGTCAACAGGGATCGCCACATGTGAATCAGCAGCCACGTGGCCATGACCTGGATAATGTTTCGCTGTTGCCACCATGCCAGCCTCATGCATACCCTCGATAAAAGCAGCACTGATAGCAATAATCTCCTTGGCACCGCTAGCAAAGGCACGATCACCAATCACATCACTTATGCCGCTATCGACATCCAATACTGGCGCAAAGCTCAAATCAATCCCCTCAGCCAACACCTCTGCTGCCATCAACCAACCGGTCTGTTTTGCTAACGTCAACGCCTGCTCAGGCTGCGAATCATAAAACGCACCCAAGCGACGCATCGGCGGCAAACGAGTAAAGCCCTTTTGCAAACGCTGTACCCTGCCACCCTCCTGATCAACGGCAATAATAATATCGGCTCTGACAGCACGAACTTGCGCTATTAACCGGCCTAATTGCACTGGCGATTCATAGTTTCGAGCAAATAAAATCAATCCACCCACTTGCGCATGGGCAAGCAACTGCGCATCGTCGGGTGTAAGGCTCAAGCCATTAACATCGACCATTAAAGGGCCTAAAGACATGATGATTTTTCCAAATTTTGAGACCACAAAGGTCTGATACTAGAGTTATTCATTAATTTGTACTGCACAACCATTCGGCACGGCGTCAAATAGCTTAAGTAAATCGGCATTACGCATACGAATACAGCCATGTGACCGAGCAACACCCATCGGTTCACTATCAGGTGTACCATGAATATAAATATAGCGGCGCATGGAATCCACCTGCCCTAAGCGATTTTTACCCAACTGTTGACCACATAACCAAAGAATACGCGTTAATACCCAATCTCGATCAGGGTAATTGGCAGCCAGCGCGGGCGTATAAATTTCGCCGGTAAAGCGACGTCCTGAAAACACCGCGTTTTCAGGCATATTTGCACCAATTTTAGCACGTACAAAATGTCGCCCGCGTGGCGTTTTTTCACTGCCTGACGCCTCACCTGCACCCTTAAGCGCAGTCGAAACAACGTAGCTGGCCAGTAATTGCCCATCACACCAGTGATCTAACCGCTGATGGGTAATGGAAATTTCAAGTCGTACTGCTGCAATCATGGCATCGCTGTCAGTTAAAGGTTTTAACAACCCGAGTTTGGTTGCCTGCATAAAATCATACAATAATTCCTGCTCTACAGGTCAGACAAGTGTCACTATCTTTACAAATTTTGCGCAAAAAAACCTAGCGTATTTCAGCGCCTAGATTCCTAAACGCCTTAAATTAACGATCGAGCGTAGCCTAATCCACCATTACTGTATACAATGACAGGCTGTGCAAACAAACAGGTACTAGCATGATTAAACTAACGGCTCGTCAACAGGACGTACTGGCATGTATTCGTAACGCTATCGAGCACACTGGTTTCCCGCCAACGCGTAAAGATATTGCCCTGCAACTGGGTTTTCGCTCAGCCAATGCGGCAGAGGATCATCTAAAAGCGTTAGCAAGAAAAGGCGTGATTGAACTTGTTAGCGGCACTTCCCGAGGCATTCGTCTGCTAACAGAGTCAGAACCGATGCCGGAAGGTTTGCCCATTGTGGGGCGAGTTGCTGCCGGCTCACCCATTCTGGCCGAACAGCACATTGAGCGCTATGCCGATGTACCGCCACATATGTTTGCCCCACAGGCGGATTTTTTACTGCGCGTTTGCGGTGACAGCATGATAGACGTGGGCATTTTTGATAACGACTTGGTGGCGGTAAAAAACACACAGGCAGCCAACAATGGTGAAATTGTGGTCGCTCGTATTGATGATGAAGTGACCGTCAAGCGCTTTCAAAAGGCTAACAATGAAATACGTTTGATTGCCGAAAACTCGGACTACCAACCGATTACGGTCAATGCTCAAAGCTGCCAAGAGTTTGCTATTGAAGGACTGGTGGTTGGTGTGATTCGCGATAAAATGTAGCGGCGAGAATGCTCAGTCAGCAGGCTGCTTGGGCATTGACTAATGCACAGTGCGGGACACTAGCTGGTCCTCTTCGCCTTCGATTTCCTCACCACTTTCCAATTGAGCCACCGCGCGAATACCAGTGTTGATCATCGCTTTAGCAACATCGACGTACTGTTCCTGAAGAAAGAATTTTGCTTCTTCAGAAAAGTTAATGCGCACCAGCGGCGCACTTTCATCGTCATCAACACGCTGCAGTGCAATCTCACCGTCAGACAATTGAACAATTTCGTAATAGGGGCTGTTCATGCAAAGTTCTCAATTAGATAGTGGCTCAAAACGCGGCGCATTCTAACACCCTTTAGCGGCAATAAAAATATACCTCTGCTCAAGCCATTAGCTCGCCAATATTACGCCTTAGGTTTTGCCGTGGCTTTAGCTTTCGCCTTGGTTTTAGGCTTAGCTTTAGCTTTAGCTTTAGGTTTCGCCTTGGCCTTGGCCTTAGGTTTTGGCACTTCCTCGTCCCAGCGGCCATTATTATAAAATGCCCGCCAACCAGTGGCCTTTTTATCCACCTCGGTCATCACATACTGCTCTTTAGTTTTACGACTAAAGCGCACCATTGCCTTATTACCGTCGGCATCCTCAGTTGGTGCAGTCAGCAAAAAATCGTATTTAGAATCAATCTCACCGCGGTGAGGGATTAACTCTTCAACCAGTGGCGCACGCGTTTCGCGATTACGCGGAAACTTGCTAGCAGCCAAGAACAGTCCAGCCGCACCATCACGCAGTATATAGGTGTCATCGACCTTTTCGCAGGTCAGCTCAGGCATTGGTACGGGATCCATTTTGGGTGGTGCTGCTTCACCGCTACGCAACAATTTACGGGTGTTTTTACACTCGCTATTCATACAGCCAAAATATTTACCAAACCGCCCTGACTTAAGTTGCATTTCTGCACTGCACTTATCACACTCAAGCAGTGGGCCATCATAGCCTTTAATTTTAAACGCGCCCTTTTCAATTTCAAAACCGGCACAATCTGGATTATTACCGCACACGTGCAGTTTCCGCTCCGTATCGAGCAAGTAACTGTCCATCGCCGTATCACACTGCTGACAGCGATGCTTGTTACGCAGCAGGCGTGATTCGGCCTCGTCATCTTTTTCAGCATCAACCGCCTCATCACCGGGGGTCAGGTTCATGGTTTCCTTACAACGTTCCTTAGGGGGCAAAGCATAACCCGAACAGCCAAGAAAAACGCCGGTGCTGCCGGTGCGAAGCTGCATATTGCGCTCACAGGCAGGACAGCTAATATCTGTTTCCGTTGGGTTGTTACCGCGCATACCCAAGTCATCATCGTTGGCCACATCCAGACGTTTTACAAACTCGCTATAGAAGTTGTCTAATACGTCCTGCCAACCTAACTGGCCATTGGCCACTTGGTCTAAGTATTTTTCCATTGAGGCAGTAAAGCTGTAATCCATTAATTCGGGAAAGTTTTCCGTCAGTCGGTCGGTAACAATGTCACCAATTTTACCAGCATAAAAACGTTTGTTCTGAACGGCAACATAACCCCGATCCTGAATCGTTGAAATAATTGCTGCATAGGTTGAGGGGCGACCAATACCGCGCTTCTCCAATTCCTTAACCAATGCTGCCTCGCTATACCGAGCCGGCGGTTTAGTAAAATGCTGTTTGGGTAACAACTCCGTCAGTGTCAAAATTTCATTGATTTTTAGATCCGGCAAAACGACATCATCATCTTTGCCCGACATGACCTTTAAAAAGCCATCAAACTTAAGAATTCTGCCCTTGGCTTTTAATTCAAAATCGGCTGCATCGACACGGATCGTTGAACTAATAAATTGTGCGTTGGGCATCTGACAAGCAACAAATTGACGCCAGATCAGTTCATACAGTCGCTCAGCATCACGTTCCATATTATTAAGCTGTGTAGACCTTACCATTACGTCCGACGGCCTAATCGCCTCGTGAGCTTCCTGAGCGCCGTCCTTGGAGGAATAAGATATCGGCGCATCCAATAGATATTTTTTACCGTATTCATGGCTAATAAAATCACGACATGTGGCGACCGCATCGGCACTTAAATTGGTCGAATCAGTACGCATATAAGTGATGTAACCAGCCTCATAAAGGCGCTGCGCCATCATCATGGTTTTCTTCACGCCAAAGCCCAAGCGAGTACTCGCGGCCTGCTGCAGTGTCGAAGTAATAAAAGGGGCACCGGGTTTCGATGATGTCGGTCGATCTTGACGATTAACCACCTCAAAGGTGGATTTTTTAAGTATCTCTAAAGCACGGTTAGTCTGTGCTTCGCTGGTGGGACGAAAGGCTTGGCCAGCCTGTTTGATAACGTCAAAGCGTACCTTATCGTTAGCAGATGTTTGCAGCTCCGCGTTCACATCCCAAAATTCTTCGGGATTAAAGGCGCGAATTTCACGTTCTCGTTCGACAATTAGACGTACTGCGACAGATTGCACACGCCCAGCAGATAAACCACGTGCCACTTTTGCCCATAGCAAAGGTGACACCATAAAGCCCACCACACGATCTAAATAGCGGCGCGCATGTTGTGCATTAACCCGATCAATATCCAGCTCACCGGGTTTCTCAAAGGAAGCCTGAATCGCTTTTTTGGTGATTTCGTTAAAGGTTACTCTTTTATAGCGTGACGCATCACCACCAATCACCTCCTGCAGATGCCAAGCAATGGCCTCCCCTTCTCTATCCAAATCCGTCGCCAGATAGATGGTGTCGGCGTCTTTAGCCAAGCGCTTCAGTTCATTAACAACCTTTTCCTTACCCGGCAGAATTTCATAGCGGGCTTTCCACCCTTTCTCAGGGTCGATACCCATTCGATTAATAAGCTGTTGTTTAGCTTTTTTCTTTTTATGTGCCGCTTTTGTCACCGGATCCATTTTACGCGTTTTTGCGGCTTCCTTAGCGCGCGCCTTTGGATCAGCCGTAGCAGAAGATCCGCTGACAGGCAAATCCCGGATATGACCAATACTGGACTTCACAACATAGTCGTTGCCCAGATATTTGTTAATCGTTTTTGCTTTTGCTGGTGACTCAACAATAACTAAAGACTTACCCATAATGTTTGGTCTATTCCTTGCAGGATTAACAGCCCTACTCGCCCTTATATTTACCGCGCACAAGAACACTCTTTGCCGCCAACGACATCGCCATCAACGAGTCAAATACTAATCAAAGTGCTGGATAATTGAGTTGCCTAACCACCAAAAAATAATGCCTAGGCCTTTTTAGCTTAAGCCAGTATTTATAAAAGACACAAGAGCTGCGAGCAATTTTTAGTAACAAAATGTTGAAACGCCCATCAGCTTAGCCACTAAACGACCCACAAAAACCCGTAAAGCGCAGCCATAAAAGTAATCGATTGACGGTAAAAAATCTTGCAATTAAGGGCAAATTTATTAGCCTCTTCTCTTTCAGGAAAGCCCCTATAAGCCTTATAATAACTAACTGCAATAACCAAACCCTAGTTCAAAAACCCAAGCCTCAACCGTTTACGTGGAGAAAGACGCCTTGCAACTTAATCAGGCCAACAAAGAACAACTGCAGCAATGGCAAACAGAATTAACATCGCACTATGCTGAACTAAAAGAACAACAGTTGAACTTGGATTTGACCCGCGGCAAACCCTCTCCTCAGCAATTGGACCTTTCCAATGCGCTTGATGGCATTTTAGCGGGCGACTACTGCTCTCTAAATGGTACCGACACACGCAATTATGGTGGCCTTGAAGGTATTGAAGAGGCACGTCAACTGGGCGCTGACCTATTGGGCGTATCCCTTGACGAAATTATTGCTGGCGGTAACAGCAGCCTGACGATGATGCGTCAGGCCATGACCTTCGCCTATCTGTTTGGCCCAGAGGGTCGTGGCACCGACTGGCAAAGCGAAGGCCCAATTAAATGCCTGTGCCCAGCACCCGGCTATGATCGTCACTTTGTGATCTGCCAAGATCTTGGCATTGAAATGATTCCCGTGCGCATGACCAGCGAAGGTCCTGATATGGATCAAGTCGAAGAGCTGATCCGCAATGACCGCAACATCAAAGCCATTTGGTGCGTACCGCGCTTTTCAAATCCCACCGGCATTGTTTATAGCGATGAAGTAGTCGACCGTATTGCTCAACTTGGCAAGCTCACCAGCTCCAACTTCCGTATTTTTTGGGACAATGCCTACGCCGTCCATACCCTGTCTAACGACGCCCCGCCGTTAGCTAATATTATGGCGCTGTGCAATCAACATGGCACGCAAGGCACATTACTACAGTTTGCCTCAACCTCAAAAATCACCTTCGCGGGTGCTGGCATCGCCTTTATGGCAGCCTCAGGCGCCAATCTCAAAGAATTCAAAAAACGTCTCGGAGCCTCGTTGATAGGTCCAGACAAAGTAAACCAACTACGCCATATGCGCTTTCTTCCTAATATTGATGCCTTAAAAAGCCATATGGAAAAACATGCTGAATTATTACGGCCGCGTTTTGCCATCGTGTTAGATCACCTACAAAAGGCCTTTGGCGATAATGATTTAGCCGCATGGGAAACCCCCAAAGGCGGTTATTTTGTATCCGTTAATACCCGCCCAGGACTCGCCAAAGAAGTGGTGCGTTTAGCCGCAGAAATTGGCGTGAAATTAACCCCTGCCGGGGCCACTTTTCCCTATGGCAACGATCCTAAGAATAACAATATTCGTATCGCTCCCTCTTTCCCTAGCCAGCAGGAAATAGACACTGCCATGGCCATCTTTACCACCTGCGTAAAACTGGCCTCAGTCAATCAAGCATTGGATAAAATCTAAAGGGCAGACCAAAACCAAAAAAGCCGTCAAACGACGGCTTTTTTATTTCTTTTCTGTAAGGCTAGCGATTAATTCAGTTCGCAGGCCCGCCTTTAAATCAGCATGGCTGCGCCACAGGCAAACAACGTCATCACAAATAAGAACCATTTAAGCGCCGCTTGGCTCACCTTGATCGCCCATTTGACGCTGTAATGAGCTCCCACCATCGTTCCACAGGCCAGAGCTAAACCTGGCAACCATTCCACCTGCCCGCGAACAATAAAAACCGTCAATGCGATCAAGGTAAAACCAATCGTACAGAGCATTTTTAGTGCATTAGTACGCACCAAGTCATAACGCAGCGAGCCGGCAATCGCGGCAATCAATATAAAGCCCACCCCGGCCTGCACAAAACCACCGTAAATACCGGCAATAAACAAAATCCATTTAGCCTGAGGGCGCTGACTTAATAGTCGTACCGGTTCACCTTCCTGCGGCAATACCAATGCCGGTTTAATCAAAATAACCAACGCCATTGTTACCATCGCAATCAACAGTGCTGGCTTTAAATAGGTATTAGGCAAATAGGATGCCGCTAACGCACCCACTAAACCACCTCCCAGCGTCATTAGCATTATCGGTAAAGCATCATTCATATCGAGCTTGTCGTGCCGTTTAAAGCCACGTACACCCACCACACACTGCAGACCCACCCCTAGGCGATTAGTCGCATTGGCCACGTCGGCCGGCATACCCATCATCATTAAGGCCGGCACCGTCAAATTAGAGCCTCCACCTGCCAAAGTATTAATCACACCGGCAATCAGCCCCGTTATGGCGAGCAAGATATAATAAAAAATAGGATCCATTAAAAAGTCGCTTTGTTGTTATAGGCGATGAATACCACCTATTGATGTCTCTTTTAGATATAAAAGCATAGCAACGCGTTTATCGTAATGAAACTGAATTTTATCAGGCACCGAACAACTGGTACGCCAGTCACAGTTTTTAGCTAACAAACGTTAGTTAGCTGATGATGTCACCGGCCACCGGCACAACAAAAACCGAGTTCGGTAATCCGCTATTCCAGCAATTCACCAATAACTGGCAAACTCTAGTCAATCTGCCTTGACTCTGTAAGGCAGATCGCTAAAATAGCGGCTCCTTGAATTAAGCAGCAATTGTTTTGTTCTAGGTGATGTCTTTGCCATAAAGATGTCAAGAAGAGTAATTGATATGCGGGAATAGCTCAGCGGTAGAGCACAACCTTGCCAAGGTTGGGGTCGCGAGTTCGAACCTCGTTTCCCGCTCCAATTACTCATATGTAGCAGATAGTTTTAGGTTTAAGGCGCGGTAGCAAAGTGGTTATGCAGCTGACTGCAACTCAGTCTACGCCGGTTCGATTCCGACCCGCGCCTCCATCCTAGCCCGGGTGGTGAAATTGGTAGACACACAAGACTTAAAATCTTGCGACTTAACGGTCGTGCCGGTTCGATTCCGGCCCCGGGCACCATCTACACCAAGGCTTCTCCTCTAACGTATTGATTAACAACTGTTTTTAACAATTGTTATGAGGTGCGGTAGACCATGCGGAAGACCATTTTCAAACCAAACTATACCTTCGTCAAAAGAGATATCTTCTACTTCTCCAGACGCATTCCTGAAGATCTTCAACAGCACTACCCAACAACACGTATTACTCAGTCACTGCGAACTAAGAAAACGAGAGAAGCTGCAACGGCTGCACGCCTATTAAGTAGCCAGCTAGATCAGCAGTGGTTTCAGCTCAGACTCCAGAAGCAGGCTGGTCAATTATCAGGTCAATCCTTTCTTAGCCAAAACAGCACCCAGTTCACCCTCGAAGAAGCGCTCACCTATTACCTGAAACACAAAGGTAAAAGCCGTAGTAAATTATTCCATGAGCACGCCAGTCGACATGTAAGCTATCTACAGCAAGCCGTAATAGAAAAGAAACAAC
>Ga0233427_10001857_pt1 | contig 21332 bp, 22 predicted proteins | sample SI_118_April2016_5_FD_179885 | JGI IMG/M metagenome (GOLD analysis project Ga0233427, IMG submission 179885) | Seawater microbial communities from Saanich Inlet, British Columbia, Canada - SI_118_April2016_100_MG | ecosystem: Environmental > Aquatic > Marine > Inlet | place: Canada: British...
GCGCCAGCTGCAGTGCCGGGTAGCTAAGTATGGACGAGATAACTGCTGAAAGCATCTAAGCGGGAAACTCACCTCAAAACTAGTTCTTCCTATAGAGCCGTGGTAGACCACCACGTTGATAGGCTGGATGTGGAAGCGCAGTAATGCGTGCAGCTGACCAGTACTAATAGCTCAATTGGCTTGATTTATGCACTGAAAAAAATTTTTTAGTATATTGTAATTATTTTAATTCTTTTATTTTTGAGGAAATAGCCCTAGATTTTGTGAATATAAAATGACCAAGAGGTATGAAAACAATATAAAATTTTTCCATAAACATGGGTTTTGTATTTACACTTCACCTGATATCGAGAAAAAAATAAAACTCTGTAAAAAAAATTATCAAAAATTTTATCTTAAAAAATTTGCAAGTAAAAATGATAAAAGAGCAATAAATATTTGTAAAAGTTTTTCTAGAGATTTAAGTATTGCTAATATTTATTCTGATAAAAATTTTATAAATTTTTTAAAAAAAATTAATGTATCAAAACCAATACGAACAAGTCCATTTTTTACACATTTAATTACTTACAATAAAATTTCTAAATTACAATTCTTACCATTTCATCAAGATTGGCCATCATTAGCTACTTCATTGGATGGAGTTGTAGCATGGTTTAATTTTTCTAATGAAAAAAATAATAATCTTAATGGGCTTGAGTTTGTATTAACTTTTAAAAAAAGAATATTAAAAGGTAAAGTTAAAAACAATTTATACAAAATTTCTGAGTCAGAAATAAAAAATATAGAAACTATAAAAATTTTACCAAAGAATGGAATTTTAATTTTTTCAACATTTTTACCACATAGAACTATTCCACCGATGAAAAAAGGAAATAAAAACTTTTGGCGCATGGGTGTTTCAACAAGATTTGATAATTTAAATTGTAAATTTTGGAATAAAAATCACTTTGTTAATGCTTATACAAATTTTGTAGATCGCAACTTATTTAAGAAATTAATATGAAAAAAATTTTAATATTTGGCTGTGGCGAAATCTCTGATGCAATTTCAGAAATAATTATGTTTGAAAAAGCATTTGAAATAGAAGGATATGTATTGAACCAAAAGTATATAAGCGACAAATTTTTTAAAACAAAAAAAATATATCCAATTGAAGAAATTGAAAATTTTTTTTCACCAAATGATATAACGTTTTTAACAGCTGTCAGTTATAAGAATTTAAATTCAAATAGAGAAAATATTTATAAAAATATAAAAACAAAAGGTTACAAATTTGAAAATTTTATAAGTAAAAGTGCAAGATTAGTTAATTCTAAAATTGGAGAAAACAACATCATTCTTGAAAACAATAATATTCAAAATAATGTAGAAATTGGTAATAACAATATTTTTTGGAGCGGAAACCACGTTGGTCATGATACAAAAATTGGTAATAACAATTTTATATCAACAAATGTGACAATCTCTGGAGCAGTTAATATTGGAAATAACAATTTTTTTGGAGTTAGCACAACTATTAGAGATAACATCGAAGTTGGACATAGCTGTGTATTAGGTGCTGGGTCAATTATTTTAAGAAATATTCAAGATAATTCTGTAACTTCTCCTAAAACTACAGAAATAAGCATAATATCCTCAGACAAATTGAAAAAAATATGATCAAAGTTTTAACAAATAAATTAATTTATAAAAATTCAGATAAAAAATACACTCATACACAATTTCCTGTTTCGATTAGATTAAAAGACAAAGTTAGAATTTTTTTTTCTAAAAGAGATAATAATAATAGATCACAACCTTTTTTTATAGATTTAGATCCATCAAATTTAAGTAGAGTAATTTATGAGCAAAAAAAACCAATCTTAAAATTTGGTAAGCCTGGAATGTTTGATGATGCAGGTGTTATGCCTACTTCTATCATTAAGTATAAAAAACTTTACTATATGTATTATATAGGTTGGACTACTAGAAAAAATATTCCATATTCTAATTACATTGGATTAGCTACATCCAAAAATTGTAAGAATTTTAAAAAATATTCAAATATACCCTTGTTCAATCTAAGTAAAAAAGAACCCTATTATACAGCCTCACTTCAAGTTATAAAAAAAGGAATATTTTATGGTGCCTATCTATCATGTATTGGTTGGAAAAAGATTAACAATTTATATGAGCCAATATATGATGTTAAAATGTCGACTTCTAAAGATTTAATTAACTGGAAAAGAGATGGTCGATCGATACTAAAATTAAAAAAAAAAGAAGGAGGCATATGTCCTTCTGATTTTGTTAAAATTAATAAAAAATACTTTATATTTTATTCATATAGGAATGCTAAAAATTTCAGAACTTCAACAAAAGATAGTTATAAATTAGGACTGGCTTTTACTCAAAATTTTAAAACTTGGAAGCGTTTTGATAAATTAAAAATTATTACCAAAAAAAATTCCTGGAATAATGATATGCAATGTTATCCATCTGTTTTAATAGAAGATAAAACAATAAATATATTTTATAATGGAAATGGATTTGGAAAATCTGGTATAGGTTTAGCTCAAATAACAGGAATAGATAAATTATGAAATCTAAAACAAAGGGATGGAAACGTCAAAAGTACGAGTTTGAATTAATTGATGAGCAAAGAAAAGTTTATAAATTATATAAAAATTATATAAATAAGCAAAAAATTCAAAATTCAACAGTTTTTGAAAACTTTCCGTTTTATACAGGAAAACTTACATTTATAAAATTTTTATCCTTATATGAAATATATAAAAAGATTAAAAATCTTCATGGGCATATTGGTGAAATAGGCGTTTATAACGGTACTACGTCAATTTTTTTTGGAAAATTATTAGAAATTTTTGAACCACATAGTTTAACATTAGTGCATGGTTTTGATTGGTTTAAAGGTAATAGGCCAACACGACATGATAGTGATAAACAAAAAAAAAATGGTTCAAAAGGTAATTACAAATATTTAATTGATAATATCATGATGCAAAAACTTGATAAAAGAATTAAAATTCACAAAATTGATTTAAAAAAAATTAACGAATTTTTTAAAAAAAAAGAAAATAGAGCTATTTATTTCAAATTAGTTTATTTTGATTGCGGCATTTATGATGTCGTAAAGCCAGCAATTAGAAATATTTGGAAAAGAGTTGTGCCAGGTGGCATAATTATTTTTGATCAATTATATCATGCTTTAGCTCCAGGTGAAACTAAGGCTAAAAACGAACTACTTAGTGAATACAAGTCTTATAAATTAGACTTTTCTTGGATGCCTACAGCGTACATAGTAAAAGAAAAGAAATAATCTAATTATTTTTAATAGCAAGTATTCCTTCAAATTGCCCATACTTAATTACTAATTGTATATTTTTAAAACCTGCTTTTTTTAACATTTTGATGTTCTCACTAGATTTAAGTGGCATTAAAACCCCTTTTAAAGATTTACTTTTTTTTAAAACATTGGCTGGTGAAATACCATTTTTAATTTTAAATTCGTTATATATTTGAGTGAACATATTTTGTGTTTCAGAATTTTCTGATAAAACTTTTTCAATAAAAAAAAGGCACCATTTTTATTAAGACCATTGTAAATTCTATTAATTAATTTTTGTCGTTTGGATTGTTTAATAAATTGAATTGTATAAAAAGAGGAAATTAGACTACTATTTTTAAAATTAATATTAACAACGTCTTTTTTAAAGAAATTAATTTTTTTTTTATTATATTTTTTTTTACAAAATTTTATCATTTCTGGAACTGCATCATAACCTTCGAATGCGAGTGAAATATCAAACTTATTTTTATCATATAACTTAGATAAATAGTTTCCACTAGAGCAACCAAGGTCAATTATTCTAGAATTTTTTTGAATGAAAAAGTCGCTCAAACTTAAAAAAATAAAATGACAATTTTTATAAAAAGGAACAGATTTATCTATATGTTTTTCAAAGCTAGAAATATTTTTCAGATTAAAATTCCATTTTGTAGATTTTTTAGCTCTGTACATATATAAATATCCATATTTATTATTATATAGAATATTATAGTCAATGAAAATTTCAATTATGCAACCATATTTTTTTCCATACTTAAATTATTTTAAGCTAATAGAAATGAGTGATATTTTTATAATTTTAAATGATGTGCAGTTTCAAAGAAGAGGGTGGGTTCATAGGAATAAATTTGTAAATAAATATAATAAAAATTATAACGATTGGTTAACTCTACCACTTAAAAAATGTAAAATTTCAACTAATATTAATGATTTAATTTTTGATGAAACAAAAATTAAAAGTTTTTTTGATAAAAGTATAAAATTTGATTTTTTTTGTAACAAAATTAATTCTTATCCAGAAATAAAAAAAAATATTTTTAAATTTGATCTCAAGCCTAGTGAATATCTGTTAAAACATATTAAACTAACGAATAAAATACTTAATATTAAAACCAAATTAATTTTATCAAGTGATCTTAATATATCTAACAAAATAAATTATGAAGAAAGAATAATCAAAATGGTACAATATTTTAAAGGTGACACTTACTTTAACTTGCCAGGTGGAAAAAAACTTTATAATAAAAAAATTTTTAAGAAAAATGGAATTGATTTAATTTTTCTCGAAGATCTAGAAGAAAAAAAAATTAGCATACTCGATACTTTAGATTAAATCATGCGAATTAATTGCATTTTCAAAAAGAAAAATTATCAAAGATTTCAAAAAAATACATATGATTATCTTCACTCATTGTCCTCCAAAAAAATAAATAATTTTTTTTTTAATGAAGAGCTTAACTTTGATTCAGTCAGAGAGCTTAATAATTGTGATATTATCTGGGCTCGACATGATGTGAACAAGAAAATTTTGGATCAAATTAAAGTTCCTATACTTATTCAACATGAAAAACTTTTTTTGCCAAATTTCACCAAACCTTTTACAAATCATTTTTATTATGATTTACGGCATTTATTTGGAAGATCTAATGTATATTTTCTAACTGACAAAACTCATGAAAATAGAGAAAATAATATCTTTTCCTTCTCTCATATACAGCACTACGACTCAAAAAAATTAGATACACCAAACAATAGAGATATTGATATTTTACTTTTGTCAGGAGAAAAAAAAATTAATTTCGATCCCTTAATTCAAAAGTTTTCGAAATTAAATCTTAATAATTTTAATAATATAGTTCAAGATTCAAAAATTTTTTACCAAAATAATAAAAGTTTTATAGAAAAATTATCTGGTAAATTTTTGTATAAAACAAAAGATAGTTTCAGTTATTTCTATAATGAAAGTTTTCATACTATAAAATATTTCAGAAAACAAAAAATATTAGAAAACTTAGTTGAGTTAAAAGATGATTATAATATTCATTATTATGGCAATAATGAAAATGACGAATATAGATTAGATTGTAGTGACTATATTGAGTATGAAAAATTCATCGATATTTGCAAACGCTCTAAAATTATAATTTGCCAAACTCCTCTTCAAAACAGTATATTAAATGAAAGGTTTCATTTTGCTTTAGAATATTTATCTATACCTATATTAGAGAGGTATCCTCAATATAAGGATTTAAATGTACCTGAAAATTTATTTTTTGATTATTCAGATAACAATTTATTTAAAAAAATAAAAAATATTTTGATAAATTATGATGATATTTATTCAGAATTTAAATTGTTTACAGAAAATATAGCGTACCACAAATACTCTATTAAAGAATTTTTAATAGAAGTTATTGACCTTAATAAAAAAAAGAATTTATGATCTTGCAGTTTTTAAGAATTTCTTTTTTTGATATATATTCACTCAAAGGGAGGCATAAAATTTTTCTACTAATACTTCTAGAATTTTTGCATGATAAATTTTTCTTAACATGTTTTAGTTCATCAAGGCTTGGATAAAAGTATCTTCTTGGATAAATTTTATTTTTTTCTAATTTTCTTTTTATTTTAAGTAAGAGTTTTTCATTTTTCAAAATTATCGGCATATAATTATAATTTTGACTTAATAAATTTATTGTTGGTTTTAAAATGTTTAAATTTAAATTTTTAAAATAAATTTCACTTAGCTTTTTTTTCTTTAATTTAATTTCATTTACTCTTTTTAAGAGAGATATTCCCCAGCTAGCAGAAAGCTCATTCATTTTAGCATTAATTCCTCTTGAGGGAAAAACATTTTTTTTATTTAAATAATCATATCCAATGTGAATCAATTTATGAGCAGCAAGATAGTCCTTTTTATTTTTAAATACTATTGCTCCACCCTCACAAGTATTAAAGAATTTTGTAGCCTGAAAACTAATAATACTTGCATCTCCATAATTTAAAATTGATTTTTTTTTATATTTTATATCGAAGCAGTGTGAAGCATCGAATAAAAGTTTCACACTTTTTTTTTTACAAATTGATGATAATTTGTCAATATTTTCAGGAATTCCAAAAGGATGAACTACAAGTAAACCGCTATTTTTTTTTAATTTTAATTTTTTTATATCAATAGTCAGCTTATCTTTTTCTAAATCACAGAATTCAAACGGTATTTTTTGCCATTCAACAGCATTTACTGTCGATACATAAGAAAAAGGAGTTATGGTTACTTTGCGAATAATATTAAGTGTCTCTAAAGCAATTTGAATTGCCATTGTACCGTTTGATACAAGCAATAAATTCTTAACACCTAAAAATTTTTTTAATTTTTTTTCTAATAAGTTAACCTGAGGGCCATTAGTGGTTAGTTTATGTGTTCTATATATTTTCTTAATTTCATGCTTAAAATCAGATGGTTTTGGTAAAGAGGGTTTGGCGACAAATAAAGGCATTTACTAATATATCAGTTTTTTATTTCTTTCATAATTTTAATTAAAAATTGATTATTTGTTAAAATTTGTTGATTAAACATTGATTTAATTTTGTATTTTTTATAATTTTTAAAAATATACTCAAACATTAATTCAAATTGATCGTAGTATTTAAATAAAATTTCTTTTTTTTTCTTATTTTTTCGAATAAGAATTTTAATTCTTTCATCCTTAGTTTTAGTATATATCTTTTTGTAAAAAATTATTGAATCTTTTAATTTAATTTTTAAAAAATTTTTATAAGCTAATCCTGTTCCCCAAGTAAAAACTCTTTTTTGATCTAAATAATCATATTCAATAGTACCATTTATAGGAATATTTTTTTTAAATTTTGTATTTGTGTTTAAATTTTTAATATTTTTAATCTGATTTTCCAACAAGAAAGTTTCTAAAGAAATCGGATAAACTGCAGAATCTAAAAAAAATCCTCCTTCTTTTGATTTATATCTAAAATTATTATTCTTCAAAAAGGGAAAATGAAATGATGAATGAATATATTTTATTTCTTTACCTTTTAATAAATTATTTAATTTTATAAAACTCTTATTAAAGATGTAAGAAAACGTTTCGAAAATAAATAAGTTTTTTTCTCTTATCTTTTTTAAAATAAATTTTGTCTTTTTTAAATTGGTAATAATAGGTTTTTCACAAATAATATTAAAATTATTTTTAATACATAAATTTAAATACTTTTCGTGTGTAGATGGAATACTGCTTATATAAACAAAATCAAATTTATTTTTAAAAAAAATTTTACTCTTATTTGTTGTATCAAATGTAAGAAATCTATTTTTATTTTTTCTTAAAATATATAAAATTTTTACGTTTTTAATTTTTTTTAATGCAGGTAAAATTTTTTTCTGGAAATGATTTCCTGGTCCAATAATGCCAATTTTGATTTTCTTCATAACTTGTATTTTGAATAATTATATAAGAGTTAAAATAGATCTTAAATGTGGACTTACCCAATCTTTTTTTTTTATAAACTCTCTTATTTGCCATAAAGTCATCCATTTAAAATTATTATTTGGTATTTTATTGCTTTTAATTTTTGAGTTTACTATCCAATGTAAATTTCTTTTTTTATATAATCTTCCCCCATCTTCTGTAACCCAATATTTTCTTAGTGTTTTATATTTTTTATCAAAATAATTTTTTTTTATAAAATTCTTTTGACCATTATGAGCCCTCTCTAAATTTGAATAAGTAGCTTGTAATGTAGGTGATAATTGAATTTTACCAAAATTTCCTGGTTCAAATTTTGCTTCAATTAAATAGTGGGGTATACCATTAATTTTTTTTCTAATGAGTCCTATGATGCCTCCTTTATATCCAACTTGCATTATAAAGGGCTGATCCCAATTGCTCACTTCTCTGCCTGATTGTGTGGTTCTAACTCCAATTACTTTAAAAAATTTTTTTGATTTATGTTGAATAATTCCTTTTTTTTTATCGAATATCCAATCATTTAGTAGATGTAATCTTTGAAATTTTATTTTGGCAGGATGATTTTTTTTAATTTGTTTAAACCAAGTAGTAAGAAGTTTTTGATCGTTTATAGACTCCCAGTTGTATAGTTTTTCAATACTATGTTCATATTCTACAACTAATTTTTTTTTGTATAGCTTTTGTGCTTTTAAAAAAATAATGTATTCTTTAAATATATCATCGAAATTGTTTATCATTGGTTATTAATTTTTTTTATTATCAGTCTTGATGAAATTGATATATTAAATTTATAAATCAATTAAGAATATTTTACAGTAATTATTACAAAATGTTAAATTCAATAGTAAAATTTTTTGGCTTATTAAGTATTAAGTATAAGATTTTTTATATGATTTTGTTTATTTCATTTGGAATAAACATATTGATTGATCTAATTTCTATTGCAGCAATTTTTCCCATAATTTTTTTTATATTTGATGAGAATGCAGTTTTAGAATCTGAATACTATCTAAAATTTAATGAACTTATAACCAGTTATGGATTAAATTTTCAATATGATAATTCATCTACCATTTTAACTAATTTTTTAATTATCTTGATAATAGTTTTTATATTGAGGACTTTAATGGGTATATTAATTAATTATTTTGCAGTAATCCTAGATATCAAGACCAAAATATTTATTAAAGATTTGCTTTTTAAAAATTATTTTTCTCAAAATAATAACTTCAAATTTTTTAAAAATTTAGCTACTATAAACAGAACATTCTCTCCAGATATTGAACATACATCAAACTTTTTTACAGGCTTTTTCTTAATTTTATTTGACATAATCTTCTCATTAGCATTGGTTTTTTCCTTATATTTTATCTACGGTAAACTGATAATCTATTTTTTTTTAATTCTAATTTTCATTGGATATTTGTATTTAAAATTGATCAATAAAAAATTAACTAGAGATGGGGTTAAAAGACAAAAAACAACTGCTGAAAATTATAAAATTGTACAACAGTTATATAATACAACTAAAGAGATAATATTTTATGGAAAAGAAAAATATTTTCGAAATTATTATATAAGTCAATCAAATAGAATGTATGACACATATATATTTAAAATAATCTTAAATAAATCTATCAAGTACGTTGTTGAACTTTTGATGTTTTGTTTTTTAAGTTTTATATTAATGTATTTTTTATTTCAAGATAGAGATTTAAATATTATTATTGCTGAAGTATCAGTTTTTTTTATTATTTTAGTTCGTCTTTCACCAGCCTGTCTGAGAATTTTAAGTTCATATCAAGACATGAAGTTTGCAGAGAAGTCTGTTCATAACATTTTTGAATTTTTGGAATATAAGTCAAGTGATACATTATTAATTGATGACAGAAAAAACTTAGAAAAAATTTCTAATGTAAAAAAAATTATTATAGAAAATTTATCTTTTAGATTTAATGAAAATAAGGAAATAATTAATGGTTTAGACTGCTCATTTGAAAATATCAAACCAACATTCATTTCTGGTAGGAGTGGAACAGGAAAAACAACAATATTATCATTAATTTGTGGTTTTTTGAAACCGAGTAAAGGCAAAATTTTATTTGATGAGAAAGAATTAGTTACAATAAATCAATTTGATAAAAATCTAGTTGGTTATGTATCTCAAGAATCATTTTTAATTGATGATACAATAAGTTCAAATATAACTTTTGGTTTAAAGTATGAAAAGATTAATATTGATCGACTTAAATATATCCAAGCTATGTTAGGTATAAATGACAAAAACTTTGGAAAAAATTTCGAAAAGAATAAAATTGGTGAGAATGGATCAAATTTATCTGGTGGCCAAAAACAAAGAATTTCTATAGCGAGACTTATTTACCAAAACCCAAAACTAATTATTTTAGATGAGGCAACAAATTCTTTAGACAGAGATAGCGAACTAGAGGTTTATAAAAACTTATTTAATTGGGGAAAAAATGAAAAAATTTTCATTTGTATAAGCCACAACATTCCAACAAGTTTTGACATAAAAACTATTAAGATAGATTGATCTATGTATAGAGTTTTGGTTTTTTCATATCAGAAAACAGCAAATTATAGTTATGCAGATATTAATTTTTACAATAAATTAAAAAAAAAAATTCCATCAGATTTTGCTGCAGCATCACATAAAATGGAAAAATTTCAATCATTTGAAACTTATCCAAAAATATTTCAAAAAAATGTTAAATTTAAAAAAGCTAAAACAATATGGATTAATAATTTTTTTCAAGCTGCAAAAATTTTTAACAAGTATGATGTTCTTATACTTTGTGGAATATTCGGTTCAAAAATATTTTCAGATTATGCAAAAAAACTAGGTTTAAGAGTTATATTAATAGACAAAACCTTTAATTATGATTTTTTTGTTAATCAAAGTGTAGATTTAACAATCTTAAGAAACAAATATGGATTACAAAGATTCAGAAAGATAAATAAAAATTATAAAGGAAAAATTAAAGTAGCGAGCTCTATAGATGCTGGAGAAATTAATTTTCCATTTTATAAAAAGCAAAAAAATAAAAATGCATTAGTTGTATTGTCGGGAGCACAGCATCAAGATATTTGGTATGACAAAAAAATAAAAAAAATTGAAAACATATTAATCAAAAATAATTTTAAAATATATTATAAGACACATCCAAGAAATAAATTTAAATCAAAAAAAATTTTTAACAATTCAGTAAATTCAAATAATTTAAATTCAGTTTTAAAAAAAATAAATATTGTAATTTCAATTCATAGTAACTTTTACCAAGAATTAAATTATTTTGATTACCCAGTAATATTTATAGATAGATTGCTTTTTTTATCCCCAGACTACATTAGAAATAAGTTAAAAATAAATAATTTTTCTTCTAAAATAAATATTTATAAATTTTTGAAAGATAAAAAAATAGTAAAAAAAATTTACAATTTTAAGCCTAAAGAAAATTGTGAAAGAATAGATATGTTTTCATCTAAAATAGATGATAAAATTAAATTTTATGGATGTGATATTTCGGTTGATTATCTTGATAAATTCTTAAGAGAAAAAGAATATCTCAATGTCAAAATCAAAAAAATTAAATTAGAAAAATATAAAAAAGAACTTCTAAATGAAGTTGGAGCGAAAGGTGTTCAATTAATAGTTAAAGAAGTAGTAAATAGTTTAAATAATTGGAAAAAAAATCAAAAAAAAGTTAAAACAAATACAAAAAAAAAATGGTTACTATTGCAATTATTTATTAAAAAAAGCTTAAATACATTAAACATATTTTGATGAAAAAAATTTTTTCTAATATTTCTGGTCCTGTATTTTCTATTATCACTCCTTTTTTAAAAAATGGTAATATTGATTATCAAACCTTATTTAAAAATTTAAAATATTACTATCGTTGCAATGTAAGAATATTTTATTTGATGTTGTATAATAGTCGATTAGGATTAATGAGTGATAAAGAAATACATCAATTAAATTTTAAAATTGCAAATTATCTAAAAAAAAATTTTGCTGACACTTTGTTTATAGGTGCAGAGCGATTTGAGGGATCAAGTAAAGAAACAATTGTAAGAATAAATAATCTGGCAAAATCTGGTGTTGATATTTTTAGTGTTATACTGGGCGAAAAATATTATAATGATAAGCAAGTATTGAGTCATTTTAAGTATTTAAATGATCATTCGAAATTACCATTACTATTGCACCTACAAATGATGATGAATGGCCATGGCACTAAACCTCCAGTGGTAGATTATAATTTAGCTCTTACAGATAAAATATGTTCATTAAATAATTTTGTATCAATAAAAGAAGATGCTAAAAAATATAATTTTACAATCAAGCTAATAAAAAAGATAAAAAATAAAGTAAAAATAATACGTGCAGGAGGAGGAATGTCTGCGTGGTCTAAATTTAGCAAGTTAGGCTGTCATTCTTGGCTCGTGGGAATTGAATTAATTGATCCAAGATTAGCTTTTGATTTTTTAAAAAAATTAGAACAAAAAGATAAAAAATTTTTAAAAATTTTGAAAGAAAAAATTGAAAAACCTTTTTTTGAAAAAGCTAATATTTATGGATGGCATACTTTTATAAAATCTTGTCTTGAGATATGTGGCTTTATGAAAAGTTATGAAAGATTACCTTTGACAAAACTAAATTCAAAACATCATAGAGAAATAAATCAATTTATAAATCAATTAAGAAAAAATTCTAAGAAATACTTAAAAAAAGATTATTTTAAGAAAATAAAGATATGAAAAATTTAGGTATTATAATTGCAAGAAAAAATTCAAAAAGATTAAAAAATAAAAATATTCTAAAGATTTCAAAAAAGAAATTAATAGAATTCACGATTTTAGCAGCAATTAAATCGAAAAAATTTCAACAAATTGTTGTAAGCTCTGATGATAAAAGAATATTAAATTTAAAGAAAAAATATAAATCAATTATTTTTTTAAATAGACCAAAGTCTTTAGCAGGAGATAAAGTTAAAGCAATTGAAGTTGTTCAGGACATTATTAAATCAAAAATTTATGACAATTTTGAAAAAGTTGCTTTAATGCTACCATCATGCCCATTTAGAAATTTTAAAGATGTTCAAAATGCATTTAATATGTTTAAAAAAACAGATACTGTAATAAGTGTTTGTGAATATAATTTTCCACCAGAGCTAGCTTTTGTAGAAACTAAAAATAAATATGGAAGATATTTTATAAAAAAATCTCCATATTTGGCTGGAAACACTAGTAGCCAAATTTTTAAAAATGTTGTTCGTCCTAATGGTGGGATATATATATCCAATATAAAAAAACTTAAAAAAGTTAAATCTTTTTTTAAAGGAAAAATCAAACTGTATAAAATGCCTATACTAAGATCAATTGATATAGATAATAGAATTGACTATGAACTCGCTAAATTAATTTATAATAAAAAAATAGCTTCATGACTCCAAAATTTAAAAGATGCTACATAATTGCTGAAATTGGAGTTAATCATAATGGATCAATGTCCCTTGCAAAAAAATTAATTGATAGAGCAAAATCTTCTGGTGCTGATGCGGTAAAATTTCAAACTTTTAAAGCTGAGAGATTGTCAAAAAAAAATACTCCTAAAGTGGCTTATCAAAAAAGATCTGGAAGCAAAAAAGAAACTCATTTTGAGATGTTAAAAAAATTAGAGCTTAAAGAAAAAGATCACATATTACTTAAAAATTATTGTCATAAAAAAAAAATTGATTTTATATCTACGGCATACGATGTTGATAGCGCAATGTTTTTAAATAAGCTTGGAGTCAAAATCTTCAAAACTGCTTCAGCAGATATTGTTGATCATCAAATGCATAAATTTTTATCCAAAACAGGCAAACATGTAATTATTTCTACTGGGATGGCGACAATAGATGAAATAAATCAAGTCATAAAAATATATAAAAATAAAAAAAACTTTTCATTATTGCATTGTACCTCTAATTATCCCTGCTCTGATAAGTCAATAAATGTTAAGAATTTATTAACATTAAAAAGAAAATATAAATGTATCGTTGGATACTCTGATCATAGTGTAGGGAATTTAGCCTCTATAACTTCAATCGCATATGGGGCGAAAATAATAGAAAAACATTTTACATTAAGTAAAAAGATGAAAGGTCCAGATCACTTTGCATCCATAACATCTAGGGATTTAAAAGATTTAGTTGATGATATTAGACGAACTGAAAAAATTTTAGGATCAGAAATAAGAAAAGTTCAAAAAGAAGAGATGTCTATGAGAAATGTTTCTAGAAAAAGTTTAATTTATAAAACAAATTTAAATTCAGGTCATATAGTTCGTGATAAAGATATAACCAGTATAAGACCTGGTACAGGTATGTTAGGTAATAAGATTGATATAATTATTGGAAAAAAAATAAAAAAAAAAATTATCAAGGGAAGTTTTGTAAAGGTTTCTGATTTTGAAAAAAAATAAAACTTTAATTATTTTAGGCGCAGGAGGACACGCGAGACCCTTTGTAGAATTACTAAGTATTATCTATCCTTTAGATAAAAAGATAATTTTAGATGAAAAATTTAATAAAAATAAAAAAGAAAAAATTCTTGGAAATTTAATTTATGGAAATTTTAAAAAAATAAAATTATTTAAAAATAAATTAATTTTTTTAGCTATTGGTGATAATTTGAAAAGAGAGTTTTTTTTTAAAAAATATAAAAAATATTTAATAAATTTAATTAGCCATACATCTAAAATTTCAAAAACTTTAAAAATTGGTATCGCTAATTTAATAAATAATAATGTTTTTATTGGAACCAATGTAAAAATTGGAAACAATAATATAATTAATAATGAATGTATTATTGAGCATGAAACTGTAATCCATAATCATACCCATATATCTCCAGGATGTATTATTGGTGGTAGAGCTAAAATTGGAAATAGAGTTTTTCTAGGTTTGGGAACAAAAGTTTTAGACAAAGTAGTAATAGCAGATGATTGTATAGTGGGTGCTGGATCAACTGTAACTCAAAATCTTGATTTTCCTGGTGTGTACGTCGGGTCGCCTGCAAAAAAAACTAGCTTAGAAAATAATTTTATTAAAAATAAATTTGTTTTAGCAACTTATGGAGAAATGGGTGTTGATTTGATTAAAAAATTGTTTGAATTGAATATTAATCTAAAAAATTTAAAGGTAATAACGCATGCTAAATTTGAAAATAATAAAAATTTTATCGATTTTCTTAATAAAACAAAAATAAATTTTTTTTATGATAATGATATCAACTTGATAAAAGAAATTAAAAAATTTAAACCCGATATTCTATTAAGCTTTCATTATAGAAAAAAAATACAAAATAATATTATTAATATTCCTAAATATGGTTCAATTAATGTCCATCCATCGTTACTTCCTAAGTATGCAGGCTGCTTTTCCAGTGTATGGGCTTTGTTTAACAATGAAAAGAAAACAGGTATTACTTTTCATTACATGAAGAAGAAGTTTGACTCAGGAAATATTATATTACAGGATACTATAAATATTAAAAAAGAAGACACAGCATTTTCTCTTTTTCATAAGTTGGTTTTCTTGTCTTTAAAAAATCTATTCTCAGCCCTTAATCTTGTAATTTATGATAAAGATAAAGGTAAGGAACAAGATATGTCTAAAAGGACATATTATCCCAGAAAACTTCCAAACAATGGGTTGATAGATAATAATTGGAATAAAAATAGAAGAAATCAATTTTTAAAAGCTATGCATTTTCCTCCAATTTTTGACCACCACAAAATAAACAAAAAAAGTTAACAAAATATAGAATGAGTTTAATTTATATATCGACGGGTGGTTATTTTGATCAAAACGGAATTAAAAGTTTTGACTATCTAAAAAATAACAAAATTAAATTAGTTGAGCTCTCTGGTGGAAAATATTTTAAAAATTTTAAAAAGTATTTACCAAAATTAAAAGATAATTGTCAAATTCATAACTATTTTCCTCCTTCAAAAAATTCATTTGTTCTTAACCTAGCTTCAAAGGATCCAATTATTAGTAAAAAAAGTTTTAATTTAGTAAAAAACAACATTCTATATTCAAAAAAAATAAATTCTAAGTATTACAGTTTTCATGCGGGATTTAGAGTTGATCCTAAACCAAAAGAACTTGGTAAAAAATTTAAAATAAAAAAGATACTAAGTAAAACAGAAGCAGAAGAAATTTTTTTAAAAAGATTAATAAAATTAAACAAGTTAGCCAAAAAAAATAATATAAAATTATTAATTGAAAACAATGTAATTAATAAAAAAAATTTAAAATCATTTCAAACAAATCCTCTATTATTAACAACTCCAAATGAAATTTTGAATTTTTTTAAAAAATTACATTATTATAAGTTGGATATTGGTTTATTGCTTGATGTTGCTCATTTAAAAGTATCATCAAAAACAATGGGTTTTAATTTACAGAAAGCACATAAGGATCTTAATAAAATTATAACAGCATATCATTTAAGTGACAATGATGGTTTGACAGATTCTAACAAAAAATTCTCTATTAACTCTTGGTTTTGGAAAAATTTAAAAAAAAAAGTAAAATTTTTTACAATTGAGGTCTATAAAATTGATTATATGGGTTATTTAAATTTAATAAAAATTTTAAAATCAAAGTTATAATATTATGAGTAGATTAAAAAATTTTAAAATTAATATATCCTCATCTATTTCTAAAGCATTAAATGCCATCAATAAAAATATGTCTGGTGCATGTTTTGTCGTAGATGATAAAAATATTCTTAGAGGAGTAGTTACAGACGGAGATATAAGAAGAGCTATTTTAAAAAAAAAACCTCTTTCAACAAAAGTTTCTAAAATAATCAAAAAAGATTTTTTTTATCTAAACTATAAATCAAATCCAAAAATCATTAACAAATCTCTAAATAAAAATATAAAAATAATCCCATTAGTTAATAAAGCTAATGAATTAAAGGATTTTGTAACGAGTAAAAATCAGATATCACTTGCAAAACCAAATCTGAGTGGAAATGAATTAAAATATTTAACTGATTGCATTAATACGGGATGGATATCGTCAATTGGAAAATATGTAAATTTGTTTGAAAAAAAATTCTCTAATTTTACAAAAATAAAACATTGCTTACCAGTTTCTAATGGAACAACAGCTTTACATCTTGCTTTAAAAACTTTGGATATTGGAGAGGATGATGAAGTAATAGTTCCTAATTTAACATTTGCCTCACCAGTTAACTCGATCATACATTGTGGAGCTAAACCGGTATTTGTTGATGTAAAAGCAAATACTTATTGTATTGATGAAAACGAAATAAAAAAAAAAATCACAAAAAAAACTAAAGCAATAATTGTTGTTCATCTATATGGCCATCCAGCAAATATGAAAAAGATAAAATCTATTACAAAAAATAAAAATATTTTTATTATTGAAGATTGTGCAGAGGCTTTAGGCTCGTATATAGGAAAAAAGCATGTAGGTTTATTTGGAGATATTGCTACTTTTAGTTTTTTTGGAAATAAGATGATTACTACAGGAGAAGGTGGAATGATGGGCTTTAAGAGTAAGCAGCACAAGCTTAAAGCAGAAATCTTAAGAGATCACGGGATGTCAAAAAAAGTAAAATATTGGCACAATCATATAGGATTTAATTTTAGATTAACTAATCTTCAAAGCAGTATTGGGTGTGCACAGCTAGAAAGAATTCAATGGTTTATAAGAAATAAATTAAATTTAGCAAAAAATTATAGATTAAAATTATCAAAATTTGATTTTATAATTTTACCAGGTGTATATGGAAATGTTCAAAATTCTTACTGGCTCTATACCATCAGATTAAGTAAAGATTCTTTAAAATATAAGGACATATTAATTCAAAAAATGCAAAGTAGTGGCATTGAAGCAAGACCAATCTTTTATCCAATGAATATGATGAAACCCTATCAAAAATATATACAAAAGAATGAAAAATTTCCAGTCTCAGAACTCTTGTTTAATTCGTCTATTTCCCTGCCTAGTGCTTACGATGTAAAATTAAAAGACATAACCACTGTAAGCAATTTTTTAAAAAATTTTAAAAATTTAATAGATAAATAATACCATTTTTACTATATGAAAATCTATTCATTTACTTTTGCTAGGTCTGGGTCAAAGGGAATAAAAAACAAAAATTTAAAAACGTTTAATAAAAGACCATTAATTAGTTGGGCGATAAAGGACTCATTAAATTCAAAATTTATTACTAAAGCATTTGTCTCAACTGATAGTAAAAAAATTGCTGCTACAGCCAAAAAAGCTGGAGCTATAGTCCCCTTTTTAAGACCAAAAAAATTATCAACATCTACAAGTCCTGAATATTTATCTTGGCAGCATGCAATTAAATTTCTTAAAAAACAAAAAGATTTGCCAGATTTATTTGTATCTGTACCTTGCACATCTCCTTTGCGAACAAGTAAAGATTTAGATAATATGATAACTTTATTTATTAAAGAAAAAGCAGATTTTGTTGTAGGTATTTGTGACTCTCACAGAAGTCCATATTTTAATTTAATGAAAAAAAATCATAAAAAATTAGTTCTTTTTTCGAATTTAAAAAAAAAAATATTTAGACGTCAAGACACACCCAAAACATTTGATTTAACTACATTTGCATATATAGCAAAACCTGATTATATATTAAATAAATCAAACTTTTATTCTGGAAAATCAAGAGGATACTATATATCAGACAAATTTAGATCAATAGACATTGATACTCTTGAAGACCTAGAATATGCGGAGTTTTTAAACAAAAAATATGGAATTAAATAATAAAATTATTTTAATAACGGGAAGTGCTGGAAATATAGGAACTGCAATTTACAAAAAATTGTCAAAAAAAAATAAAATAATTTCTGTAGACATTAAAAAAGTTAAAAGAAAAAATGTTGATCATTATAGTTGCGACTTGAGTGACCGTTTACAACGCAAAAGTACTTTTTCAAAAATTTTAAAAAGATACAAAAAAATTGATAGCTTAATAAATTGTGTAGGTGCTTTATCAAATAATTACTCTTCCAGCAATATCGATAACCAATACCCAAAAATTTGGGATAAGTTTATTGAAATTAATTTAACAAGTATCTTTCATGTAATTATAATGTGCAAAAAAAAATTGATTAAGTCAAAAAGTCCATCAATAGTTAACATTGCTTCCATTCATGCATCTACATTCCCTGATTGGGATTTATATAAAAATACAAAAGTAAATAACTTAGTTTCATATAGTGTATCAAAAGGTGGATTAGTTAATATGTCAAAATGGCTTGCAACTTATTTATCTCCAAAAATTCGAGTAAATACAGTTTCTCCTGGTGGAATTAAAAAAAAGCAGGATAAAAAATTCATAAAAAAATATATAAGCAAAACGCCGCTTAAACGAATGTGCAAGCCGGAAGATGTTTTAAATTGTGCTGAATTTCTAATTAATGATAAATCTAATTATATAACAGGTCAGAATATTATTTTAGACGGAGGCTATAATCTAAAATAATTATGAAAAATAAAAAAACAGATTGTATTTTAGGTATAAACGTAAGTCATAATGCAAGTGCAAGCTTGATGTATAAAGGTGAAATTTTACTTTGTATTCAAGAAGAGAGGTTAACCAATAAAAAAAACTTCTTTGGTTATCCAAAAAAATCTATTGAATATTGTATAAATTTTTCAAAAAAAAAATCTTTAAAAATTAATAAAGCTGTTTTTACAACGCAAAAACTTCCAATTTTTAATCTAAAATATCCAGTAAGCCATTATTTTACAATTAATGATTATCATGATTATTTTGGAGAAAAATATTATGGAAGAAAAATTAAAAATCTTTCTGTAAAAAAATATATTAGTAAACTTAAAAAAGATAGAAGAAATAAACAAGACCTATATTTACCATTAAATAAAATATCCGAAAAATATGATTTTAATTTTAAAAAAAATAGAGAATTACAATCTAATTATTTAATTAAACAAACAAAAGGTAAGATCAAAAATATAGAATTTTATGATCATCATAGTTGTCATGTTGCTTATGCTTATTTTTCAGCCAAAAAAAGATTAAAAAATTCTGCTATTATAACTTTAGACAGTGAAGGAGATGGACTTAACCAAACTGTTTGGATTGTGGATAAAAATCAAAAAATTAGAAAAGTATCTGAGAGCTCTCAATGTGATATAGCAAGAGCTTATAAATTAACTACTTTGCTACTTAAAATGAAGCCAGATGAGCATGAATACAAAGTTATGGGATTGGCTCCATATGCTAAAAATGAATATTCAATTAATGTTTATAAAAAAGTTTATAAAGATCTTCTTCAAGTTAAAGGTACTAAGATTGTACATAAGCAGAGACCAAAGGATTTATATAAGTATTTAATTGATAACACTACAGGAGAAAGGTTTGATAATATTGCAGGTGGTGTACAAATATTTGTTGAGGAAATAGTTAAAAAACTTTTTTTTAACATATATAAAAAATACAAGGTCAAAAATTTTTATTTATCTGGTGGTGTTTCTATGAATATTAAAATGAATAAAATGATTAAAGACTTACCTTATGTAAAAAATTTTATTGTTCAACCGTCTGGTGGAGATGAGTCACTTTCTATAGGAGGGTGTTATTTGGAAAGTGGATTTAATTCTAAATCACTTAATAATATTTATTTAGGAAGAGATCTTTTTGATGGTTATAGCGAAAGTAAATTTTTAGATTATGTTAAAAGAAAAAAAAATTTTAGAATAAAAACTAATTTTTCGGCAAAGAATTTAGCAAATTTATTAGCTACAGGTAACGTTATAGCTGTTGCAAGAGGTAGAGAAGAATTTGGAGCAAGAGCTCTTGGAAATAGAAGTATCATAGCTGATCCATCAAATATTAAAATCGTTCAAAAAATAAATGAACTAATAAAAAATAGAGATTTTTGGATGCCATTTGCTTTATCAATTTTAAAAGAAAAGCATAAGAAATTTTTAAAAAATGTTAAAAACATTAATAGTGAATATATGACAGTTGGTTATGATAGTATTGAAAAATTTCATAACTTGATAGAAGCTGGAACACATAGATATGATAAATCAGTAAGACCACAAATTTTGGAAAAAAAAGCAAATAAACATTATCACAAAATAATAGATGAGTTTTATAAGCAAAAAAAAATTCCAGCTTTATTAAATACGAGTTTAAATCTCCATGGATATCCTATAGCTTCAACTATAAAAGAAGTTCTTCAAACTTTTCAAAATTCAGATTTAAGATTTTTATATATTAATGATAAATTTTTAATTGAAAAAATAAATGATAAGTAAAGTATTTAGATGTAAAAATTGTGTGATGATATCTACAAGACCAAGGTTAACTTTTAATAAAAATAGAATTTGTAGTGCTTGTGAGTGGAATGAAAAAAAAAAAAAATTAAATGGAAAGAA
>Ga0233427_10001869_pt1 | contig 21208 bp, 27 predicted proteins | sample SI_118_April2016_5_FD_179885 | JGI IMG/M metagenome (GOLD analysis project Ga0233427, IMG submission 179885) | Seawater microbial communities from Saanich Inlet, British Columbia, Canada - SI_118_April2016_100_MG | ecosystem: Environmental > Aquatic > Marine > Inlet | place: Canada: British...
GAAGTAGTTAGCCTCTCAGTAGATTATTTCAAATAAAAAAATGATTAGATAAAAGAAAATGATTAGAGGGCTTCTGAACCCGTCTTTTTTGATGCAATATTTAATACACTTTCAACACTAGATACGGTGATAATTCCATCTCCGCCTTTGCCTGTAAAAGCTGCATCTGCAATTGCTGTAGTAACTTTTTCAACATCTGAGTCATCCACAATTGTGGTTACTAGGGCTACTTTGTTATATTCTGCAACAAAAGTACCAGTTCCTCTTCCTGCTCTAATGGTTTGTCTTTCACCAGATCCTCGTCCATTTCCTTCTATAATGGAAAAACCTCCGACAATGTCATTAATTGCATTAGAAACTGCTCCTATCTTAGTGGCTTGAACTGTTGCCTCAATTCGTTTCATTTTCATTTCTCTTTATGTATTCTTTAAAAGAGATCATATGTTTTTATTCTAATTTTATGATACTATGAAGTAATTGGTTATTGCATTATCCTCTGACCTTTTTAGCACGAAAATAAAGTAAAATTATGAAAAGCGATGAAAAAAGATCTCATAGACTAAACTATCTTTTAAAATGCTATTTGTCAGATCCCCAAGAAAATTCCCTATACATTAAAGCAAAACAGCTGGGAGTATCTGATTCTACTGCAAAGGATTATCTTAGAACAGTCATGATTCAAGCCCAAAAAATCTACTCTAGATAGATTATTTTTTGAAAATCTATTTCAAGTTGTTCTATCTATTTTCCTGGAAATTATTCTAAAAAATTACTATCTTCTTAATTCCATAGACTGAAACTAGATTCAATTGCATTTGCAGTTATCCTTGTAACCATCCCAAATATTCTTTCACCAAAATTTTCAGTAGCTCTATCTAGATTATCTTGTCCCAAAATATCGTTTTCTGCTATATCAAAAACAAGATCCATTGCGTTAGTGGCCAAAATTTCTGAATCTGTATCATTCATACCCATTTCAGCAATTGGACCTACTCTTTCCATATCCTCAGGAATAGAAATAGAAAAGATTGCATGTGCGTTATCTGCTGTAGGGTTTCGTATTGCATCTTGAAAGATATTACTTTCAGCATATACGTTTGGAATAGATACCATAACAAGCATTAATGCAATTACGGGAATTGATTTTTTGAGTGAAATACCCATACATTCTATGTTATTATCTAGAATAACAACGAGGATATGCTTATTGTGAGCATATCTTTTGTGAAATTGTAATACATTTTTTATAAAATTACCTTCGTTTTAGCTACGTTATTCATAAATAATCATTATGTGAGAAAATACACATGATTGATTCCTTACATGATGATGTAAAAGCACTTTTGGATAAAGATTTTGGAGATGATAGAATCCTCAAGCAAATTTCTCGAGCATGTGAGAATAATGAGGTAATTAGTAACTATGAAAGAAATTATGTTAGAAAATTAGCAGAAAAACATTTGGGACGAGCACCTAAAGTAGAACCGACCCCTAAAGTTGAAGAAAAACCAATAATTCCAGATGTAGTGATTCCCGAATCACCTCCTATTCAAACTACACAAACGTTTCAACCTGAATCACCACGAATTTCCTATTCTAAATCAAAAAACTCAAAAATGATGATGGGTATTGGTGGACTTGTTTTAATAATAATTTTAATTGCTGCTGTATCTTTTAGTGGAGCATTCAATGTATCTGATAATCCCACTACATCAATAGAAACACCAACTAGTGATGCATTATCAATTCAAACAGATTTTTCATCGTATAATAAAAAAGATATTATTTCAATTAATGGAATTTCTGATACTACTGGAACTGTAACTCTCTCAATTAACACTCAAAATAATGAACTTGTATGGACTGAAAAAGTTTCATTAAAAAGCGATGGTAGATATTCTACATTAGCAATTGCTGGTGGTCCGGGATGGGAAAATTCTGGTACATATACAATCAAAGTAGATAATGGTGTAGAAATAAAATCTAGTACATTTTCATTTACTAGTTAATTTTTTTCAAATTCTTTCCAATGTGAATCTACAATATCTCGTAATCTCTCTACACTAACTTCATCCATGAATTCTCGATAAACAATGAATTTGTTTTGTCTTTTTGAATCATTTTCATAAATATCACTAGTGTTTTTTGGGATGGCACCTTTTTTCCATTGACCCATCTCAAAAATCCAAATCGTTGAATCAGGATTTGAAAAATCAATGTCATCACAACCAACTACATATAGGTAGCACTTTGTTGCTTGGTTTAATTTTTCATGTAATTTTTCATATGCAATCATTTGTCCCTTTGCGATATTGATTTTGTCATTGTGAAATCCTTTGAATTCTAATATGATAAAACCACCTTTGTGCTCAATTAACCAATCAATGTCTGTCCCCCCTGAGGCAACCATTCCATGAACAATTAGATCACCTAACACTTCTCGTCCACGTGTAAATTCTGCCTCATCAAAAATCTGATATTTGGCTTTTGGGCTTTTTCGAATTATTTGGTCTGAATTATGGTTATTTTGGATTGGGGTTTGTTTTTCATAAAATGTATCTAGAAAATCACTAGTTTCACTAACCATAACTTTTTGAATCTAAAACTTGATGTTAAGAGAGTTTGTAAAATATTGTAAAGTTTAACTATTTTTCTGGTTTATCTGCAGAAGAATTCCCCGCCTGTACCCTTGTACAAAACAAAATATTCTTCGGGCTTTTCTCTATCTTTTTTTGCATTTAATGCATCTTGATACATATCAAAATGCTCAATTAGATACAATTGATTTTCTGAATCTGAAAAATAATCAATTCCTATCAAATCAAATCCTTTCTCAGGAGTAAGTTTCATTTTCTCTTTTTCAAAAATATCTTCAGACAATTTTTAACAATCACTCATAAATCATCAATTCTTTTTCTTCTAAAACAGAATGTAAGTTGTGTACAGAACGATATACATCTGATTCTTTTTTAGCACCAGTGCAAACTAATTTTCCTGATGCAAATAACAAAATGACTGTTTTTGGATCAAGCATTCTATGGATTAACCCTGGAAATTGTTCTGGTTCGTACATACTTCTTGGTAATGTTCTAGCTGCTTTTTCTAAATGGATTTTTCCACCAAGATTAATTGCTGCAACTATATTTTGAACTGTAATTACTGCATCTTTTTTTATTTTTATTTTACCTTTCCTTAGTTTTTGAACAACAACGTTTACTGCTTTAATTGCCAAGTCTTCAGACTTTGCACCAGTACATACCATTTTTCCTGTTCTGAAAATTAAAGTTGCAGTTTTAGGACTCTTTATTCTAAAAACTAACCCTGGAAATTGTTCTGGATTGTATTCTGTATCTGGAAATTTTTTTGTTACATCATTTAGGTCAATCTTTTGATCTACTGATGCAGATGCCACAACGTTCTCAACACTAACCATTGGTTTTGTTTGAGGCATATTGATGGACTATTTATACTCCTTTATATGTACTGACCAAATTTGTTATGAAATTATGAATTTCTTCTAATGACGTCCAATCCATTGATAACGATATTCTTCATCAATTATTTCTGAAACAATTTTTTTGTTTTTAATTTTTGGGAACTCTACATCAAAGAATCCTAATTGGCCTTTCCATGGAATTGGAATTCTAAGTTGTTTTGAATTTTTTAACATGAATCCAAATGTTTTTCCATTATATTTTTTTGAAGCAAAATGATATTTTTGATCTTTTTTTATTTCTTTGATTAAATCATATTTTTTTACATCATACAGTTCTGCTTTTCCGACTATGGCCCCTGTAACTAATTTTTTATTTATTTTTAATCTACTACAATCTTCAGTTCTTATTTTAATTGGGGCATGAATTAAAAATTCCCCTCGAAATTTTGTATTCCAATTTCTTAACTCTATAATTTTTTTACCTGAAATAATTAAATCAGCAAATGGTTGTGATACCGATAAACATTTCAAAATATTATTCAGTAGCTGCTTTAATAAATTCACCAGGGTTTTTACCCATTCCCTCAGGCAAATTTGTTATTCCACCATTCAAGCTTTCAGTTACTATGCCCTTACTTGCAAGAACTTGAGCAGTCATTAATGATGTATTTCCAGCCATACAAATGAGTAATGATTTACCTTTAGAACCATCAAGATCTTCACTTAGTTCTTTTGGAATTTCTCGTGTTGATAATAATTCATTGATAGTACTTGCTTTGGGTATTGCAATTTTTTCTTTATCAATTCCTAAAGATTTTGCAATCATTTCAATTCCTTCCTCTTTTGGAGTATACGAAGGATGGACCCAAATCACTCTATCATACTCTGAAACACTAGCTGCTGCCTCATCTAATGAAACCTGCATACGTTGTTCGGTGAACATTGCCTCTAGGTTTTTCTTATATTTCTCAATACCATCAGCCACTATAACTATGAATTTTCCTTTATCCCCATCACTTACCATCTCTAGTATGCTGTACAATGCTAATGCGGTACTTTCTCCAATATTGTGACCTTTCTCTACAAAGAATTTGAGAATATGTTTTGCTTGTCCAAAGTCTACTTCGTGTTCTGCTTGATATGCATCTGGATTATACAATTTTAATCCATCAGCTTTGGCCTTTGTTCTAATTCCTGCAACATCTTGACCTGGAATTGGAAATACCACATGTACTGCTTTTTTACCATATTTTTCATTCATATGTTTACTTAGTCCTCCTGATGTGCCCCCAGTTCCAAAGGCACACATTAGTCTATACTCTTCTAATGAATCTCCATTTTCTTGTAATTGTTGTTCAATTTCTTTAGCAGTAATTGTTCTATGAGCTTCGATGTTTAATTGATTATCATATTGTTCTGGACAAAAACATCCATAAATTTTTGAAATTAGTTTTGCTAAATTAATTATATCTTCAGCAGCCAGTAGTGTTTCAATTTCAGAAATTGAATCATCAAAAATTTTAGGATCAAAACCTAATTCTGTTAATTGTGAACGAATGTTACCTGCAGTTGCTTTTGCTTTTAATGCATCAGCATCACTATCTTTCATTCCTGGAGCTGGACAAATATCCATATCTAAATCCATTATTCGAATATTTTCATTTCTTAATTCTTTGAAAACACCTTCTTGTAATTTTCTTGAAACAAGTGAAATTACAGTTAATCCAAGTTTTGTCATTTGTCCTAAAGCAATTCCAAAATTACCTGATGTTGCCTCAATTATTGTTTGATCACTTTTCAATTTACCAGTCTTTATGGCATCATGCATAATGTGAATTGCAGGTCTAACTTTGATTGAACCTGATACTAAATTTGCATCAAATTTTCCATAGACTTTCAAATCTAAATCTGATATGTCTAGTTTGTAGATACTTTTTGCACATTCTTTAAAATCACTAGTTAGATCAGTTAGGGGAGTTGCATTGACTACCTTTCCATCTTCTAAATGTGGTATTTTACTCCAAATTTCTTCTTCAAATTTTTCAAGTAGAACTTTATCAAAATCGTTTTCTGACATTTTCTCTATGCACTCATTTTTTCACTCATAATAAATATCTGATGAGTTTTAGAATCATCTTATTTCTAATTCATACATCTAAAATTTTGATCACTTTATTTGGAATATCTTTTAGTCTGCTTACTGCCATTGTTTTTTCATATCCCAAATGTGAGAGATTATTTGCAATCATTGTTGCTCTAATCGTATTTGGACCTAAACCCATTGCAACCATGTTTATGCCTAATCCTTTGATTGATTTTGTCATTTTTCTAACTGCATCAGAATCTGATGGTTCACCATCAGTTAATGTCAAAAAAATATTAGGTCTTTTTGCTTGAAGAATTGGAAACATTTTGTCATATACTTCTGCTAATGGGGTTGAACCATTTGCAACAATTTGTGCTAATCTTTTTGCAGTTACATTATTCCATTTTACATTTTCAGGTTTTATTGACCAGCAAACCATTAACCTATTTTGTGTGCTAAAAGCATAAACTGCAAATTTTACTCTAAGAAAAGATAATACTTCACAAAGTGCTAATGTTGCTTTTTTATATTCAATAGAATCTGACGCAATACTTGATGAATGATCTAATAAAATAACAATTTTTGTTTTAATTGATTTTTTTACATCAGTAAAAAATGGTTCATGACCTTCAATGTAATTTTCTTCATCAAATTCTTCTCCTGATTTTAGATGTTGTTCTTTCCAACCTGATTTCCATTCTTTAAATTTTGTTTTTAAACCATTAATCAAACTCATGTCATAGATTATTGTTTCATTGACATTTCTTGTTGATGGAATTTGAATTCCTACTCCTTCAGGGATTAATCCTTTATTTTCTGTTTTTTTATTTTCATCTAGTAATACTTTGTATTCATCAAAGACATCATTTCCACTTAATACTGCATTTGGATCAATTGAACCAAAATCACTTTGTTTATTTTTTGAAATTATTTTTAATACTTTTAACATCTCTTCTTCAGTTAATGGCATTCCAGCTTTCATAAACGGCAATGATATTGGAATTGTCAAAAGAGAATCAATTTCTAAAATTTTAATTATTTCAGTTACATTTTTTTCAAGCCAATCTGTTTCATAATTCTCTTTAATTGCTTTATCGATAATTTTTCTTGCAAATGTATTTGCTTTTTTTATCTTTTCAAAATGACTAGATTGAATTTCTCCTTTTATTGCACCAAACATAAAGTACTGATAAAATGCCTCTACGAGCCTAGCTTTCCCATAAACTGTGTGAAGTTGTGGTCTTGAAACCAGATTGTATGAATAATTAAAAATAATTTCATCATCCATCCCTTTCCATATTCTCCTTCCTAATTCTTCAATTCTTTTTGTCTCCATTGTATTTAGAATAAACCCAAATGCATGATCATTGCTGAGAATCTTTTTACAATATTTTATTCTCATTGCTTCATACCATAATGAAGTTCTAAACTGCCTATATTTTTGAAAATCACTTCCAATTCTTTTTTCTAGTGGAGTTAAGATTACCTTATTTTCTTTTAATCTTGTTTTTGTTTCAACTTTATCTGAAATTTCAATGATGATGTTGTCTTTTTCAGACCATCTTCTTACAAGAAATGTAGCAATTTCTACTAATGATTCATTTTGAAGTTGAACAGTTTGCATTTAATTTCCAAACATCGAGGTGATGATGTCGTTTACTTTTTGATATTCAATGTTGCCCCATTGAGTATACACATTTCCAAAAACATATTTTGCTGCTTCTTTTGGAGACATTCCTTTATCTAATAATTTTCCAAACGCAATTGTTTCCCTTAAACTAGGCGAATAAAATAATTCTTCGACTGCAGCTGCTTGTCTTAAAGTATTTGCTAACTTTATTGCTTGAATAATTTCTGAATCATGATCTCCTGAAATATGTTTTTTAATAATTTCTAATTCTATATCTTCTGGAGGATATTCTAATCTAATTCTTACTGGAAATCTACTTAGAATTTGTGGGGGAAGCTCTTTTGTTCCAGTATGTGTTAACGGATTAATTGTTGCAACTACAAACCAATCTTCTTTTGCTTTGATTACTTCTCCTGTTGATTCTTTTAATACAATTTGACGTCTATCATCTAATGCTTCATCTAGTCTGAGTAAGACATCTGCTTCAGCTGAATTAATTTCATCCAAGTAAAGCATATCTCCTTTTTTCATTGATTTAATCAATAATCCCTCATCAAAATTCACAGTTCCATCAGTTAGGGTTTTAGTTCCAATTAGATGGCTTTCCCTAGTTCTGAGGCTAAAGTTAATGGATTCAAGTTCTACACTCATACTTTTTGCAAAATCTCTTACTAGCGATGTTTTACCAGTCCCTTTTGGTCCTATAATTAACACAAAGAGGTTTGCTTCATATGCCTTTTTTAAAATCTGAATTGAATTATTCCAATCAATATATTGAACTTCTTCCAAAGTACATTTCATTAATTTTGAGGATATTTAATTTTAGATCTAATCATTAAAGACTGCAATTTTTGCAAAAGCTGCTTCTAATCTTTGGTGTAGAGTCTTATTCCATTCATCAAAACCTTGAGGATCTTTTGGATAATTATTGTAATGTTCAACTAACCATTGATTTTCAGTAGATGTATACTTTAGTCCCTTTGCAACTGTTTGGTTTAATGCGCCTCTGATAATCATACCAACTTTTCCTAATCCTGTAAAGTCTGGGTGTTCTCCTTTACTAATTGATTCAACATCCATATTCCCCAAAAAGTGTTTCATTCCATAACTAATTTGATCATTTGTCATTTGTTGTACAAGTCTTCTGAACAGTTCAAGACCTGCAGTTTTGTATCCATATTCTTTAATGTAATCAAGATTGTATTGCCAAAGACTAGCTTCTGAAACATCGTTTGCCTCTAACGCCTCAGCTACATTCTTCCCAAGAATTGTTCCAGCAATTAATGCCGGTCCTATTCCACCTGCGTCGATTGGTTTTGGCATCCATGCAGAATCCCCAACCATCATGTATCCTCCAGACACCATGCAATCATTTTGTCTTCTTACAGAAACTTGGAAAATTCCCGAGTTATTGTTCCCCTTCATATCTGAAGGATCATCTGAAAGTTTTGCATTTTTAATTGCTGTGTTTCTTTGAAGATATTCTTTCATTAATGATTCAACATTATCTTTTTTACCCAATCTTTGATTTCTTTTATCTAAAAATGATTTTTCAACTCCTAAACCAATATTCACTTTGGTTTCTCCTTTAGGGAATACCCATCCATATCCTCCAGGAGCAATATCTTGATCTAAATGAATTATACAGTAATCAGGATCAAATTCTGTAAGATTTTTTTGCCCTTTTTCAAAATTCATAATGTATCTTCCAGTAATTTCTAAATCTTCAATGTCGATTCTCTTTTCTACTTTGGTTGAATTTTTGAGTCCATTTCTTAGAAGAGATGTAACTCCTGTTGCATCAATTACTAATCTTGATGTTTTCTTGAATGGTTGTTTTGTTTTATTATCTACTCCTTGAACTCCAACTACTTGTTGTCCATCATAAATTAATCCTGTAAGACTTACTTCATATTCAAATTCTATTCCCATTTTTTTACATCTTTCATTTTGGATTTCAGGTAACTTTGTTCGGTTTAACATGAATCCATCTCCATCAAATGGAATTGATGTTTCTAAATCTGGAGAAAATGCCATTACTCCTTTTACATCATGTTCAATTTCTGGTCTGGTCCAATTCACCTTGATTCTTTCTGACATGAAATCAACTGCTTCTTTAGAGCATGCGTCTCCACATACCCATCCGGCAATTGATTTTCTACCTGGTAAAAATTCGGGACTTCTATCAACGACTAAAATTTTTAAATTTTGATTTGAATAATGAGTAATGGATTGAGCTGTAATTGTTCCGGCAAGACCGCCGCCTGCAATTATAACATCATAATCTGCCACGATAATGAGGTTTCTCTATCCGTATTTAAAATAATACCTCTTGATCAAATATCCAAAAATTCTATTTTGATCGATTAAATAGGGTCGGTTCGTCGCGGCGTCTTCAAGGCGTTAGCTCAGACTGGAGCGGCTAATATTTCCTCATTCCCGAATTCAATAATTCTTTTATTCCTATTTAATCTAGTTGACAATCTGAAAAATCTCAGTAAATAATTTGATAGTATCTTTTTTGTTGTAAACTGGTGTGTGGATTTTTATTTTAATTGTGCCTTTTTCAGTGACTATTAGATTTCCTTTGATTAATTCTTGCTTATCTAATCTCATGTGAAATCTAGAATCAACTGTTCTTTCTTCGATTTCCTCGATTAATTCATTAATTTGCTGAACAGATAATGATTTGAAAAGTTTTTTAACAAAATTTCGAGCCTGCTTTTTTTGGATTTTTGTATTTAGCATAATTATTGGATTATCAAAATGACCCACAGTTTCAAGAATTGTAAAATCTTCTTCTTTTAGTTCTAACACATCTTCAAAAGATTGGGATATTTTTGAAATATCCTCTGTTGCATGAACAATTACATCTATTGTAACTTCGATTTTACTAATCATAGTTGTAACGAGAATACTTGTTGTTGTTTATGCTTCAAGTAATTTTGTTTCTTTATCTGCAGTTCTGATAAGTTTCACTTTTTCAAGACCTACATGTCTAACTCTAATTACTCTCTTGAATGCTGCCATAATATCTGAATTAATTTTACTATAACATGTTGCTTGGACAAATTGATCAATTGTCATTTCTGGAATGGTTTTGTTAATTACATCTCTTGCAATTACTCTAAGAGCATGTTGTCTTGATGTGTTTAGTTGTCTATGGGTTAAAGCTAACATCTTGATTCTGAAGATATAACCATCTTTAGTTTTGATATCCATAATGAAATTGATTTTTGAAGAACCACGTCTTACTAAACTACGCAAAAATTCTTTTGAATACTCGTATCTTTTGAAAATTGTTAATGCTTTATCCCCATCAATTTTGCTAATCTGGAAATAGATTTTGTATTGATGTTGTGAAGGATCTCCTTTAAGAATATCATATAGTGTAACTTCTAAAACTCTACCTACTGCATTATCATCATCAGTAATTGGAACATATGCAATTGGGACATTGTTAAATGAATCTGGTGCTTGTACTGTAACCCAGCGTTTATCTCTCCACTTGTCCTTTATTCGACCTTTTCTACGTGCCAATTATTAACGAACTTTAAATCCAAAATATAAGGGTATGTCACTAGATCTCTTTCTGATTTCCCATGTAACTCTGTAAAACAGTAGGAATTCTAATGTGTCCATCTTTAGTTTGAAAATTCTCCATTATTGATACCATTACTCTAGTTGTAGCAATTAGAGTACTGTTCAGAGTGTGTAGGTATTGAGTATCCTCATTTGTTTTATCTCTGAATCTGATCTTCAATCTTCTTGCTTGATAGTCTAAACAGTTTGAACAAGAAACGATTTCCCTGTATGCGTTTTGTCCTGCCATCCATCCTTCAATATCATAAGTTTTAGCTGAAATTTTTCCCATATCTCCTGTCGATAGTAACATCACTTTATGAGGAATTTCTAATTTTTGATAAAACTCCTCAACTACTCCTAGCATTTTTTCATGCTCTTTCCAAGAATCCTCTGGTCTTGAAAAAACAAATTGTTCAATTTTATCAAATTGATGTACTCTGAAAATTCCCTTTTGATCTCGTCCATGTGCTCCTGCCTCCTTTCTAAAACATGGACTAACCCCTGCATATCTTAGTGGTAGGTCCTTTCCTTCAATGATTTCTTTTGAATGCATTGCAGCCATTGCATGCTCTGATGTTCCAATCATGAAAAGATCCTCTTCTGCAACTTTGTAGATTACCTCTTCAAAATCATCAGCAATTACTGCCCCCTCCATGGATTCTCTATTAATCATGTAAGGTGGTTGAACAAGAGAATATTCTTTTTTTGCAAGAAAATCTAATCCAAAATGAATCAATGACTGATTTAATCTAACAAGATCATTTTTCAGATAATAGAATCTTGCACCTGCAACCTTTGCTGCTCTTTCTAAATCTACTAAATCTAAATTTTCAGAAATTTCAATATGATCATTTACCTTAAAATCAAAATCTGGAATTTTACCCCATTTTCTTATTTCTTTATTGGCACTTTCATCAACTCCGACTGGAACTGATTCGTGAACAAGATTTGGAATCGTCATTGCCAGTTTAGAGTATTTGTTTTCAATACTTTCTTGTTCTAATTCAAACTTTGAAAGATCAGCTGCAATATTTTTCATTTCTGCTAAAATTGGTGATGCATCTTCTCCTGCTTTCTTTTTTTGAGAAATTTGTAATGCAACTTGATTTTTCTTTTTTCTTAATTCATCAGTTTTGAGAATAAATTCACGTCTTTTTTGATCAGATTCAATTAGTGAATCTAAATCAAAATCAACTGATCTTGATTTGAGCATCTCTCGAATCATTTGAGGTTTTTCTTTGATTAATTTTGGATCTAACATTATTCTATCACCTTTAGTGCCACCTGTACATGTTCTAGTATTTCATCAACTGTTCCAATAAGATGTTTCATGTTCTTCTTACTTTCAAAATTAAAAACTAGTTTGTTATCAATATTTTCAACATAAAGACTTAATCCTTCAGGAAAATCCACATTATCTGGTTCTAATGCTTTTTTTACAGTATCTGCCTTTTCTTTTGAAATATTATTGAGACTAATTTGCACTTGACACGTTAACGACATTTGCTTCTAAATAATTAAGAAATTCATCTAATTTGTCTTTAGTTATTTTTGCACCTGCAGCAGCTGCATGACCTCCACCTATTCCATCAAATTTTGCTGCACCCGTTCTCATTAATTCGCTGAGATTAATGTCTGATTTACAACTAAATGATTTTCTTGATGAAAATTTTATTGTATTTTCTTCTCCATTGGTTCTTAAAATTACAATTTTTCCTGAATTTTTTGGTGATCCTGCAATTAATGATGATATAGTTCCAGTCATTGTTTCTGGTACTATGTCTGCACCATTGACCATTACACAAGTCTCACTTTCTGAAATTCGCCATCTTTCATTTGATAAAACATTCATGTATTCTCTAATCATTTTTCTATAATCTGTTAGAATAACTTCTCCTTCTCTTAGAATCTTATTTCTATCCCCCATACATACAGCCATTCCTACACCCGAACGATTGATTCTTCCACAAGAGTTTAGCATAGTTGAAAATTCTCTTCCATCCCTCAAGAAACTTCGTCTATCTTCTCTTGGAAATGTGTATGTATACCCAATTAGTTCTGACATTATTTCAGTAGCATTTTTGCCAGAAGTAAATTTTGTAATTGATTCAATAACTTGTCTTTTTTCTTCCTCATTGAGTTCTGCTGGTACTCTCCATCTACCCTCCTCTTTTAGTCGAATTCCTGATGAATTTAGAAGTGCATAACATGCTTCTCTATTCCAAGTTAATCCTTCAATAAATGGCTGTGATGTAAATGCTAATGCATCAGCTAGAGGTCTGGTTTCTCTTCCTACTAACAATAAATCCAAATCAATTTCTACTAATCCTTGTTCTTTGGCAACATTTGCAATTTCAAAATTTTTACCAGTAAATGATTTTCTTTCTCCTTGATCTTGTCTATCCCCTAATGCTGAAACTACTGCAATTGCTGATAAATCTGAATTTTTTTCATCTAATGCCATTGATGCTAGATATGCCATTCCACCTGCACAAATTTCAACTCCTCCATCAATTCCATACTTCCATGAATTGATTACATTTTGATTATCTTTTTCTTCTTCTGGGATTTGATGATGGTCTAAAACTATCCAGTTATCCCCTAATGTTTCATCTAGAGTATTGGCAAAACCTCCTGCTAAATCTGTAATAATGTGAAAATCACGAGAATCTGTTTTGAATGATTCAGCTATATTTTTACTAAATTCTTTTGATGTTCTAACAGTACATTTTGCTCCTGCTCTGATTAGTGCCTTGGTAATAATACTGCCAGATGTAAGTCCATCACAATCAATGTGAGTTGTGACAGAAATAGATTTTCCAGACTTTATACAATCTGAAACTTTATCTTTGAAAAATGAAAGTGATTCGTCTAACGATTTTGTCATCACTCTAATTGAGCGACCACTGATTTATACTTCCATGTTTTTGGAATTCTTCCAATTCTTTTGTAGTATACTGATAGTCTGTGAACTTTGGCTTCAATTAATTCCAAAGATCTAACATTTCTGTTGTCTCCTTTGTTTGCTTTGAGGTGCTTTTGAAGACCTACTGCTTTATTGACAATATTTCCAAGATCTTCTGGCATATCTGCTCTCAACTCATTTTCTTCTAAAATTTGACCCATACTTTTTTTCATGATAGGTTTTACTAGAGGAATTGAATGCTGATCTCGTAATTTAATCCCAATTTGACTAGGAGTCAAACCATCTTTAGAGTATTTTACTATCAATGCTTCGACTTCTTTAGGACCTAATGTAATCCAAGAAGGTGCACGTACTGTAGCTGGTCTAATGGAATGTGATTTTCCATGTCTGTGTGTGTGCATTCGTCCCATGATTTGGCTGATTAAATTACAAAATTAAACGTTACTTATCCTGATCTCGTACATTGTCCAAAAACTGAAGTTCAGAATAAAGTTTTAAATAAGTACTCATCACCAAATCGAACAGGTAATACGTATGAGTAAAAAAATACTATTCGCAGCAACCTTACTAGCTGTAGTCTTTACAATGGGATACTATGCAGAAAGTGCAGTAGCATTTGCACAATACATGGGTAACGTTGGTGGCTCCGGTGAAACAGGCAAATATACCCTAGAAGAAGCACTCGAACTTCAAAGACGAAGAATCGAAGCAGCTGAAGCAAATCCAGCTTCTGGTTCAGGAACTCCTGTACTTGATGCCGGTGGTGTTGCAGGTGCAGCAGTTATTGCAGGTGCAGTGTTTGGCGGAATTTCAGCAGCTTTCTTAATCAAAGGAAGATCTGGAAAATACGCAGCAATGGGTAGAGGATAAACCTCACTTTTCTCTTATTTTATTATTCCACCTTAGTGAAACTGATCTCGTACTTGTTGAAACTAAAAGAAATGTATATATCGCACAAATAGAGCAAAAATATTATGATTCCTATCGTAGGTATTTTCCTAAATATCCTGTCATCAATTACAGGACAACTAGGACCAAACTATGATCCATTATTCTATGATGTAATGATTTACATCTTCGGAACCATGATGTTCACTGTATTCTTACTAGCAGTAATTTCATTCTGGTTACGTGTACACGGATGGGCTTACAAAGACAACCGTGAGAGATGGGTTGACGAATTAGACAGACACTTTGAAAGAGAAGGTATCGGTCTTATTCCAGACAACGGCAAATATTGGTAAACTTACCGCCTTTATTTTCATTATTTTTAAATTCTTTAAAATAACAACTTGCCACATTTATTTTTCTATTTTTTGGTTTTTTTACAAAGTCTACAATTGGGTTTTTTACAAAATTTACAATTAGTTTTCTGGTAAGAAATCTGTGTCCTTTGATTCATCATATGCCTTTGATGTGAACACTGCTTTGTAGTGATATCCATCTTGTAGTGGATGATTTATGAAATGAGTTGATTCTTTATCATTGACATAAATTGTTGATTTACCTTGGTCCATATCCCTTAGTGGAAAGTCCCACATCCACAAAAAGTGACCTACCTCAAATGGAAATTCTTCTTCCCATTCCGCGTAAATTGTACCATCATTAGTTAACGTATACATGGATCTCTGACATTCATCACTATTCAACGCATTTGCTGGAATGTCCACTTTTTCACCATCGATAAAAATCTCTAGTGATGCCTTGATTTTGTATGGAGTGATTCTATCATCGATACAAGCTTTGAGAGTATTGTCTTGACCTAGATACCCTTGGATTACACTACTTCCTACTCCAACTGATATTGCAATGATTGCAGTAATCCCTAGAAATTTTAGAGTTTTTTTTCTCTTGTAAGGATCCCCAGTACCTGGCCAAATCATAATAATAATTTTATCCAGATTCCTTAAAGTCCTTTCTTTTACTGGCGATGATTTTTTGAAAAATTTATTTTGTTACAAAGTCATTTGAAATAATTTTGAATTAAAGACTTACGTAAAACGTAATGGACTAATTAAAATGAAAAGGAAAAGTGGGTGGTTAAATTACTTGCCAAGGTCGTGTTGCAAACGTAATGACATATCCTACACCAATGATAATTGATTGATATGCAATGTTTGTATATGGAATTGGTTTGATAATTGGATCACCTTCAACGACAACTGTTTGACCTGGACCAAGTCCTGGACCAACTTTTGCTACATTGAGTTGAGTATGTACGTGGTACACACCTGCTTCAAGTGCTTTGGCAGATAGTGAATATTCAACAACAGAGTTTCCTGCAATGTCGAAGACATTACCTGGTGGGTCTCTTGCTAACATTTCCCATCTATTACCTGCATTAGTTGACTCTGAGAAAATGGATATCCATCCTCTTAGATCTCTTTCTACAAGACTGACTAAAGTTCCTTGAAGTGTCAAGGTTTCGCCAGTTTGTAGGGATTGTCTGTTAAAAGTCTCATCTTCAATTCTAATGAAACGACTTTGGAGTTGTGCTTGGACACCGTGTGCATCTGCAGTTGGCATAATAGTTTCAACCCAGTTGAATCCTAGTGTACCTAGTGCAAGTACGACAGATAGTCCAATTACTAAAATCTTTTTTTCGACCATAGTTATCCCTATTTTGTAAAAGACAAGTCACGTCGTTATATATTTTACCTTCATTACTAGGATCGGCGTTTATTGCTATGTTTATCATTGATGATAAACAACGAAAACAAGAAAAATATCATGAAATTATTTCATCTAATATATTATAATTTGATTATTCTTCAAAAATTTTAAAAAAATATCTAAAAATTTAGTAATATTGTATTGATTTTCAAACTCTTACTTTATATCACTAATCTACATGTATACTGTTATGGCACAGATGCCCGCATTAATCCCAAAAGAAGTTGAGATCCAGAGACTAAAGAAAATCTGGCTCATCGTTATTGCTATGGGATCTACTGCAGCCTCAGTCGAAGTGGATAACTTCGTTGATGGTTCACTACACCAGACTTCTATCAGAGATAGTGCATTTACACCAGCACACTGGTGGCTATACTCCCACTTCATCACATTACCACTTGGATGGGGAGCAGCTGCAATCTATGATAGAAAGGTCCCAGTTCTTAGAGGTCCAAATAATTCAATGAACACAGGTTTGAAGATGACCATTCTTGGTTACCTAGCAACTATGTTTACAATTGGAGTCAATGAGATGTGGCATTTCTGGTTTGTAGAGGAAATATTTGCGGTTCCAAACCACTGGATGTTTAACATGGGAGTCGTTGTGGCTTTCATGGGTGCACTTGCATACGTAGTTAGAGTATATGCTCGACTCGTAGAATTAGGTGCAGAAACTCCTGGTGAGAACCCATACATTGCAGAAATGTACAAGATGGCCTTAGAAGGTAAATTGTACAGTAGATCAATTCCATAGACAAAATGTGCAAAAGCACAATTTTTTCTCTTTTATTATTTTTTTAATTTGTAATGGTGATCGTACCGCCACATTGGGTTTAAGAAAGATTTAAAAGGATTCTGAATCAGATTAATTCCATAATGACTCTTCCAAAAGGATTCGGATCTGGCAGTGCTGGTGGTTCATCAAGCGCTGATGTAGAACGAATGATTGGACGACGCGTTGAAAACATGACTGGAATGATTACAGCTTCATTCTGGGCAGCATTAATTGCTACTTTTGCTGGTACTGCAGCAGGATACTTCTATTATCCTTGGGCATATCCAACAGCAAGTGGTCACTTTGCATTCATCGTACTTGCAATCATAGAATCAATAGGTTACATCTTCTGTGTTAAAGTCATGGAAGAAGGTTCCAACAAGAACAGCAATGGCATCGTAGGTGCTAGTGTTGGTGGTGCAGTTGTATTCGTACTCATTGTATCACTATACGTTGGTTGGTAACCAGAAGGAAATTCCTTCAGATACCACTCTTTTTCATTTTAATTTAGAACAACTTGGGTTGTATTTTACCCCTGTATGATGACGATCTTCATCACACTCTATAATTTTATATACTGACCGTTTCCTCAACACCATATGGTCTGGTTAAGACGATGTACACACTACTTATTCATAGTAGTAGTTGCAGTTAACTCAACACTGTTAACAATTAATGCAGGTGATTACATTTTCTATACTGACTGGGCTTGGACTTCGTACACGGTATTTTCAATATCGCAAACGTTGATGCTTCTCGTAGGTGCATGTTATTATCTTACGTTTACAGGCGTTCCAGGCACAGCAACATACTACGCTTTGATCATGACAGTATACACATGGATAGCAAAGGGTGCATGGTTTTCACTCGGATATCCATATGACTTTATTGTAACTCCAGTTTGGCTACCATCAGCAATGCTGTTGGACTTAGTTTACTGGGCAACAAAGAAGAACAAACATTCTTTGATACTGTTCGGAGGCGTACTAGTAGGAATGTCTTTACCATTATTCAATATGGTAAACCTGATAACAGTAGCAGACCCACTTGAAACGGCATTCAAGTATCCAAGACCAACATTGCCACCATACATGACACCGATTGAACCGCAGGTAGGAAAGTTCTATAACAGTCCAGTTGCGTTAGGTGCAGGTGCAGGTGCAGTATTGGGATGTACATTTGCAGCATTAGGTTGTAAATTGAACACTTGGACATACAGATGGATGGCCGCTTGGTCAAAGTGGGACTAAACACCCAACCTTTTCCTTTTCATTTTATTATCTTCTCTTAGAGTAATCTCTACACAAAAAAATTCTAAAAATTTTTGTAATTACGAAGTTTGTATTTAACTTCGTTTTTCTATAGGAAAAAATTAGTTCAAGATCAAATTATTTTATGTTAAGCAAAGATCAATGAATTTTGTAATACCCATTATTGAAACAAACCTTTAGTCAAATACTTGCAACTCCAAAACCATTTGTAAAATGGGCTGGAGGTAAACGACAATTAATTCCAATATTAAATGAAAATTTACCTGACTCCTTTGGAACTTATTTTGAGCCATTTTTGGGAGGCGGTGCATTACTATTTCATATGCTAACTGAACGAAATGGGCAAAAATGTAGTATCTCCGACTTGAACTCTGATCTTGTTTTAGCTTACACTACAATTCGTGATAGAGTTGATAGTCTAATTTCTTCTCTTAAAACTCATGAAAGAAATTATCAAAAAGATTCTAAATCTTACTATTATTCTATAAGGGAAAATAATCCTAGAAGCCAAATAGAAAAAACATCTCGATTACTCTTTATGAATAGAACTTGTTTCAATGGACTTTATCGAGTAAATAGTAAAGGAAAATTCAATGTTCCCTTGGGAAAATACACAAATCCAAATATTGTAAATGAAGAAAATCTTCGTTCTGTTAGTAGTATACTACAAGCAAGTAGAGTTTCAATAAAATGTCGTGACTTTGGAGCAGTTCTACGAGATGCCAAAAAAGGAGATCTTGTATATTTTGATCCACCATATCAACCAGTTAGTACCACTGCAAATTTCACAAGTTATACAAACAAAAGTTTCTCTTATGATGATTTGAGTAGACTGGCAGAACTTTGTCAAAATCTAGATGAAAAGGGATGTAAGGTTCTATTATCCAATTCTAATTCAAAAGAAGTTTCAGATATGTTCTCAAAGAAACCTTGGAAAATAAGTAAAATTCGTGCAAATCGTTCAATTAATTCAGACTCTAAAAAGAGAACTGGTCACTTTGAATTATTGATTAAAAATTATTAGAAGCTTCGAACGGGATCTGAACCCGTGACCTTTACATTACCAATGTAACGCTCTACCAGACTGAGCTACCGAAGCATAAAATTCTCCTGTAGAAAATCCTTATAATTCTTCATCCTAGTGAAAAACACTCTAAACTGTTAAATTTCGCCTGGATTCCTAATCTTTTGGAGGAGTAATCAAGCCTGGCCAAAGTAAGCACATTTGCTTTTGGACATGCAGGACTTAAGATCAAATAATGGGTGATCCTGTCTTTCAGGAGTTCGTGGGTTCAAATCCCACCTCCTCCACACAATCTATCTTGGATTTTTGATTCCTTTAGCATTTAGAACTTCGTAGACATCTGGTAATGAGAAAACAAAACCAATGTGTACACAATCTTTTTCATCACAGAGCTGACAAAATAATTCTCCTTTTTGAACTGCGACTTCTGCAATTCTGTTTCTGATATTATCTTTTAGTATAACACGGTCATCATCGACTGAAATCTTTTCAATCTTTGGAGCATACCTTGCAAAGGTTTTGTCCTTTTGCATCATCTCCTCTAACATGTAAGTTACATAACCTGAAAAGCTGTTGACCCCTTTCATCGTCAGGTCGTCTTTACTCTTTTGATAAATATCGTGGAATTTATCGTAGACTGTTTCTGACACTGTAATTGATTTGAATCCTGCTTTTGGCAATTTACTTTTCCTTACCGTAATATAAGGTACCCAAGTATATAATGTTTTATTTTTTTTAAAATTACCTATCTGAATTCCTGGAAATTAGTCTTTATACAATACTATAATCCAAGAGCACTATGGGTAGGGGATATTCAACTGAGGATATCAGAGAAAAACTAATTTTAATTTTAAAAGATTCTGACTCTGGAATGTCTGGAGTTGAGATTTCAGAAAAAGTTAGCATCAATAGAATCACGATGATAAAGTATCTCAAAGTTTTTGCAGCTGAGGGATTACTACGCCAAAAAAATATTGGTAATGTCACTTTATGGTTTTTGGAACCTGGTCAAGAATCATTTGATTTTCCAGATGATTATTTCAAAGTGACATCTAGGTATGCTGATTATTTGATCAAAGGTACAGAAGATCAAGTATATTCTTTGATTAGAAATTGCTTACATTCTGGTGCTATTGTTACTCGTTTGATTCTCGAAGTAATTGTACCTGCAATTGATTCTGTAAAGACTTTGTATGATGAGGGTAAAGTTGGCACTTCAGAATTAAATCTACTTCAAACAACTATCTCAAAATCACTCCAAATCTTTAACCAACTTCAGATCGTCCCTGAACCTAAAAAGAACATAATTGTCATCGCAGCAGATAATCAAAGCAATTTAATTTCTGAGGCAGCATCATCTTCATATCATTCTAATGGTTGGAATGTTTTTCATTTAGGCGATATGTCCTCTGCAATTGATGTCTTGTTTGATCTTGATTTTCAAAAACTAGTTGGAAAAGTCTGGAAACAAAAATTAGGTATTTTGATAGTATCTGTTTTCTCACAAACTGGTGAGGGCCTAAACTTTTTTGCAGATTCTATAAACCCAATTAAAGAGAAATCTGGGAAACGTATGAAATTAGCACTATGTGGAAAAGTCTCTAAAAAAAGTAAAATCAAATCTGATCTGACATCTGAAAAAATTGATGATATTTTGCAATGGTCTCAAACTGTTTTTGAAAATTTAAAATAATGAAAATGGGCCCGATGTGATTCGAACACATGACCTTTCGATTATCAGTCGAACGCTCCAGCCAAGCTGAGCTACGAGCCCACGAACAAATCTCTAGGCTGAGGTCATT
>Ga0233427_10001870_pt1 | contig 21204 bp, 19 predicted proteins | sample SI_118_April2016_5_FD_179885 | JGI IMG/M metagenome (GOLD analysis project Ga0233427, IMG submission 179885) | Seawater microbial communities from Saanich Inlet, British Columbia, Canada - SI_118_April2016_100_MG | ecosystem: Environmental > Aquatic > Marine > Inlet | place: Canada: British...
GAGTGAGCTGTACTGGATGTGGTTTTGAACCGGCTCGAATTCTGGTGTGAGTAGGTAAAACTCCATCTCGGTGGCGACGAACGGGTCGAGGCCTTGGTCGTTGAGCCGGGCGACCTGATCGGCGAGAACGTTGCGCGGTGCGAGCGGATGGGGGTCTCCGTGTGGGCCTTGCACCGATGCGAAGACGATGGCGTAGCCGGGGCGATGCGAGAGGATGCGACCAGTGCTGACGTCGGGTATCAGCTTGCAGTCCAGGTAGCCGGACTCTGGGTTGACGTATTCGTTGTCGGGTAGGTCGTTCTGTATGTCGAACACGAACATGGCGTCAGCGATGTTCGCGCCACTGGTAATCGTGGTGTTGAAGAACCGGTCGACGGGAACGCGCTTGCCCCGCAGATGACCTTGCGTGTCCGGGGTTGCCACCTCCACGGTGTGCACGCCGGCCTCGCGGCACTGGGTACGGAACTCGTCAGCAGTCATGGTCATCGGGTTTCACCTTCAGTATTTCGGGCTGGGCTAGGGGAGGAGAACGAGGCGGCTTGTGAACTGGCCGCGGCGGAGACGGTCGTGGGCGGCTTGGGCGTCGGCGAGGGGAAGTGCTTCGACGGGACGGATGATCGACGGTTCGCGACGGACGAGAGCAAGCAGGTCGTCCATTTCGGTGCGGGTGCCCCAGAAGCTCGACATGAAACGGGCTTCAGGTGCCACGACGGTGAGGCCAAACGGTGTGGTGCCGCCGGCGAGACCGACGACGATGACTGTGCCTTTGCGGGCGACGTTGGCGGCCGCAGTGGCGAGGGTGACGTCGGCGCCGATGAAGTCGATGACCACGTCGCAAGGTTCGATGTCGGCGTCGGGGCCGACAGCGTCGTGAGCGCCGATCTGGATTGCTTGGCCGCGCTTGTCCTCGGCCAAATCGAGAGCGATGACCTGGGCGTCGCTCATCATGCGGAGGTAACTGATGGCGTATTGGCCAAGGCCGCCGGCGCCGATCACGAGCGCCCGTCCGCGTTCGCCGACGTTGTGGAGGATGTCGAGGCCGTGGCGCACGGCCCGGTAGGCGGTGAGGCCGCCGCAGGCGAGGGGAGCCGACGCGACGGGGTCGAGTCCGTCGAGGGGTGCGAGGTAGCGACGGTCTTTCACCCACATCTGTTCGCTGTAGCCGCCGTCGGTGAAGAGGCCGGCTTCGGTGGCGTTGGCGCAGATCATCTCTTCGCCGTCGGTGCACTGTTGGCAGTTGCCACAGCCCCAGGGGGCGTAGAGCATCACAGGGCCAAGTTCGGGGTGAACGCCTGTGACCTCATGGCCGAGCACGATCGGCAGCGGGCTCGGGAAGTCGCCGTCGACCACATGGAGGTCGGAGTGGCAGACGCCGCAGGCGGTGACGTCGATGATTTCGCCACCGTCACGACCGGTCCCGGCGGCGGGGTGGTCGTCAACGACGACGAGTGGTTCGTTGGCAGCGGGGAGAACAACAGCGCGCATGACAGGTATCTCAGTATGACTTGGGGAGGCCGAGGCACTTTTGCGCGACAAACGCGAGCACCAGATTGTTGTTGATCGGGGCAACTTGGTAGAGCCGTGTCTCGCGCAGCTTGCGCTCGATGTCGTATTCCACGGCAAAGCCGAAGCCGCCATGGGTGTTGACGGCGGCATTGCCCGCTTCCCACGATGCCTCCGAGGCGAGCATCTTGGCCATGTTGGCTTCGGCCCCACAGGATTCGCCGGCGTCGAACAGGTTCGCGGCTTGCCAGCGCATCAGGTTGGCGGCTTGGAGGTTGGCGTAGGCCTTGGCGAGTGGAAACTGCACGCCCTGGTTCATGCCGATTGGCCGCCCGAAGACTTCACGTTCATTGGCGTAGGCGCTGGCCCTGTCGAGGAAGAAACGGCCGTCGCCGATGCACTCGGCGGAGATCAGGATTCTCTCGGCATTCATCCCGTCGAGAATGTGACGGAATCCCATGCCTTCGGTACCGATCAGTGAATCGGCGGGAATTTCCACATTGTCGAAGAACACCTCATTGGTGTTGTGGTTCATCATCGTGGGGATCGGGTTGATGGTGAGACCGGGGATCAGTTCGCCGTCGTCATCACGCATCTCCACGATGAAGACGGAGATACCTCCGAGTCGGTTGTCGACGTCTTCAATCGGCGTCGTGCGAGCGAGGAGAATCATGAGGTCGCTCTGCATCGCTCGGCTGGTCCAAATTTTCTGACCGTTGATGCGCCAGATGTCGCCATCGCGTTCAGCGCGAGTGCGGATTGCCGTGGTCTCGGATCCTGCGGCGGGCTCGGTGACACCGAACGCCTGAAGACGCTTGCGACCATCTGCCACCTGAGGCAGATAGTGCTGCTTTTGTTCGTCGGAGCCATGCCGAAGCAGGGTGCCCATCACATACATCTGGGCGTGGCAGGCCGACGGGTTACCACCGCTGGCTGAGATTTCTTCGAGGATGACCGATGCTCCGGCAAGACTGAGCCCGCCGCCGCCATATTCTTCAGGGATCAGCGAGCCGAGCCACCCCTGGCTGGTGAGTTCCGTCACGAATTCGGTGGGGTATTTGTCGGGTTCGAGGCCGCGCCAGTATTCGTTGCCGTACCTGTCGCAGAGGCGGCGAACTTCGAAGCGGATGTCGTCGAAGTCGGAGGGCTCGCTCACGAGCTTCCTTTCTCAGAAAGGGATTCGTCATCCCAGAAACCTTGGGCACGGAGGACTTCCACAGCACCGACACCGCTCTCGTGGAGGTGGTCCTCCATTGCTTGGCGTGCCGCGTCAGCGTCGCGCCGAAGAATTGCGTCGAGGATTTCCTCGTGATGATGACCGGCTCGGGCATTCCAGCCGTCGGCAAACTCGTAGTAGTCGGCGGGCACGGAGCGAGCGAGATGGCCGAGCAGCCAACGGGTGCGCCGCGGGGCGGTTCCGTTAATGATCCGGTGGAAGGTGTCATTTAGTGCTGAATAGTCGGTTTCGCCAACCTCGATGAATCGGGACTGCACGGCTTCGAGTTTGTCGCGGTCCTCGTCCTTCAGCGTGTCGGCGGCCATGGCTGCGGCACGACCGGACACAAGTCCGAGAAGTTCGTAGTGATCGATGATGTCTTCCGGTGTCACGAGCGAGACAAAGGCGCCTCGGCGGGGGGTGACATCGAGGAGGCCTTCGTGGCCGAGAACGACGATCGCTTCGCGGATGGGCGAGCGGCTCACACCAAGGGCTCGACCGATCGCATCCTGATCGAGCTTCACCCCCGGCCTCAGCGCACCGGTGAGAATGAGATCGCGCACGTACTTGGCGATCTCGTCGGCCAACCCGCCGCGCCGGCGTGTTTTCGCCGGTGCCGGTCGGTAGGGGTTCGTCGGATTCATGCGTCGGCTGCACTGCCGAGGTATGCGGCCTGCACGCGGGCGTTGGCCTGGACCTCGTCGGGTGTTCCGGTGGCGATTACGGTGCCCTGGTCGAACGCGTAGATACGGTCGGAGATGCCGGTGATGAAGCCGAGGTCGTGATCGATGACGATCACGCCTGCACCGACGGTGGCGGCCATGTGACGAACCTGTTCGATCATCTCGAGAGACTCGTTGTCGCTCATGCCGCTGGTCGGCTCGTCGAGGAGAAGGAACGAGGGAGCGAGCGCAGCCGCCCGAGCAAGCTCGAGGCGACGAGAGTTGCCATAGTCGAGTTCGCTGGCCCGGCGGTCACGGTGGGCCCAGAGACCAGCCTCACCAATGAGGGCATCGGTGTCGGGAATTGTGCGACCGGTGCGATGCGAGTGGGCAATCAGGGAGGAAACCTCGACGTTCTCTCGGACCGTCAGCGCACTGAACAGGCGAAGATTCTGGAATGTGCGGACGATGCCGCGACGAGCGAGTTCGTGCGTTTGAGCATTGGTGACGTCTTCGCCATCGATGGAGAAACTTCCTGCGCTGGGTTGTACGAGACCGGTGATGACGTTGACCAACGTGGTCTTACCGGCGCCGTTGGGACCGATGATGCCGACGACCTCGCCGCCGTTGGCGTGGAGACCTGCGTCGCTGAGTGCCTTGAATCCGCCGAAGGCGACCTCGATGTTTTCGGCGTGGAGCACCGATGCAGTGTCGGCAACGACTTCGAGGAGCGGTTCGGGCTTTGGTTCGGGCTGGTTGCGGCGAATACGGGCCCGCAGCCATTCGTCGAGTTCCCAGTCGTCGAGGAGGCCCTTGGGGCGCCAAATCATGAAGCCGAGCATGGAGAGGCCGAGGAATACGGTCTGGAGGTTTTCGCGGAAGATCCAGTCGAGCGGCTTGCCGTCGAGACCGATGCCGAAGATCTCGAAACCGTCTTGACCGAGGCGGCGAGCGAGTTCGCGGCCAGCGGTCATCACCGCGACGCCGAGCACGGCACCGGTGACGCTGTTGCGGCCGCCGACGATCAACATGACGAGGGTCAGCAGGGTGAAGTTGAAGAAGAAGTTTTCCGGTAGTAGCGAACCATCTTCGTAGACCGACAGGCTCGCGCCGACCGCCACGATGGCGACCGAGATGACGAGCGCAATCATCTGCTGAACGAGTGGATTCACGCCCATGGCCCGGGCGGCAAGGTTGTCCTCGCGGGCAGCGACAGCGAGGCGGCCACTGCGACTTTGCGCATAGAGGCGGGCCACGATCAAGGAGCCGAGCAGGGCTAGGTAAATCGGCGCCCGTGTGTCGAGTGCTCCACCGATCGGGAAGAACAGGCCAACTCGTTCGCCGCCGGTGAGTTCGGGCCAGTTGCGAGAGACCTCGTGGGTGACGAACAGGAGTGCGAGGGTGATGACAGTGGCGGAAACTGCGCCGGACTGTGCGCCTGATCGGGCGAGTCCGATACCGAGAATCACCGCCGCGGCACAGGCCACCATCACGGCAACGATGATCGCTACTGTGCTGCTCATGTCGACGTCGGCGAGTCCGAACGGTGCGTCCGGAATTCGCTTGGCTTTCTCTTCGGGGGAGATGGCCAGCACAGCGAACGTGTAGCCGGCGATGGCGCCGAAGCCGATGTGGCCGAAGGACAACACGCCCGTGTTGCCGACATAGACCTGGATGCCAAGCACGATGATGGCGTCGATCAGCATCACGGTGATGAGGCGCTCGGCCGCACCGCCGGTGAACAGCGCTTGGTACAAAACGCCTGCGCCGGCGAGCAGACCGAAGAGGATCAGGCTGCCGATGAGTGGGAATGCGATGTCGCGGTCGAACTTGGGGAACATCACACACGCTCCGCATGGGCCACGGTGATCAGGCCTTGGGGCCGGAAGATGAAGAGCAGCGCGATGAGCACGAACACCACACCGTCGGTGAGGGGGGCAATACCATCGGGGAGCCGCGACCGGAGCAGCACCTCGGCGAGTCCGAGCACGAATCCGCCGAGCACTGCGCCGCGCAGCGAGCCGAGGCCGCCGATCAGCGCCGCGAGCACGCCACTGAGCATCGGATCGATGCCGGCACTCGGCGTGGTTGAGCCAGAGCGCATCAGCCAGAACACACCGGCAATACCGGCGAGCAGACCACTGAGGGCGAACGCTCCCCGGATGACCGAGTCGGACTTGACGCCCATGAGGCGGGCGGTGTCGAAGTCGGCGGCGGCGGCGCGTAGGGCGAGTCCGAACATGGTGCGTTGGAGCAGCCAGGTCGTGGCCAGCAGGGTGATGACCGTGACGATGATCACGATCGTGTCGAACACCTCGATGTTGAGTGACCCGACCGAAAATGTGTCCGTGACCCATCCTGGGCGAGAGAACGTCTTCACCGATGCAGAGACATAGAGCAGGAAGATGGCCGACACCACGAAGTGAACGCCGAACGATGTGAGGAGCAATGTGAAGTCGGATGCTCCGCGGACACGACTGAAGGCGATGCGTTCGATGAGTAGCGATGCCCCGATAGCGCAAATGATGATCAGCGGGGTGATGAGATACCAGGACCAGCCCTGGTTTGAAGCGGCGTAGGCGGCGTAGCCGCTGACCGTGATGAGTTCGCCGTGGGCGAAGTTGAGCAGGTGCATGACGCCGAAGATCACGGCGACACCGAGAGCGAGGAGGGCGTAGATGCTGCCTCGGCCCAGCCCATCGATGAGGTTTTGAAGAAGTTCGATCATTGTGTCGTGGTCACCCGTTGACAAAGGTGTCGAAGAGATCGTCGCGTTCGCTGAGTTCGGCGCCGGTGCCCGTGGCTACAACCTCGCCACTGCGAAGCACGTATGCCCGGTCGGAGGCTTCAAGCATCCGGGTGGCGTTTTGTTCGACGACGAGCAGGGTGCGTCCCTGTTCCTTGAGGGTCGTGATCAGGTTAAAAACGACGTCGACGAGGATCGGTGCGAGACCGAGGGATGGTTCGTCCATCAGTAAGAGTTTCGGGCGTGACATCAGAGCTCGGGCGATGGCGAGCTGTTGGGCTTCGCCGCCGGACAAGAAGCCGGCTGCAGTCGTCCATTTGTGCTTGAGTACAGGGAAGAGTTCGGCCATTTCATCGAGGCCAGATGCTCGGTCGGCGACGGAGCGAGTGATGCCACCGATCTTGAGGTTCTCTTGCACCGTCATGTCGGTGAAGATGCGTCGATGCTCGGGCACTAGCGCCAGCCCGGCGCGCAAGAGCTTCTCGGGTGATGAGCCGGTGACATCGTCGCCGGCGAAGCTGACGGAACCCGCCGCCGGGCTGAGCAGCCCGGCGATCGTATTGAGCAAGGTGGTCTTGCCTGCCCCGTTGGGTCCGATGAGGCCAATGACCTCACCGGACCCGACGGTCAGTGTTGCATCTCGAAGTGCGGAGATCGCACCGTATTTGGTTGTCAATCCCGCAACTTCGAGCACGGTTGTTCAGCCTGGACTAGCTCAGCCGATGGTGGCGACGAGCGTGTCGACGCCGTCCACGATCTGGTTGACGGGGACAGCTTTCGGCGGGATGCCGTTGGTGCCGGCGTAGGTGATGGTGCCGGAGAGCCCTTCGAAGCCGGAGATGGCGGCGACAGCATCGCCGATCATGGCCGGATCGTCACAACCACAGTCGAGCATGGCCTGGATGCCCAGGAACATGGAGTCGACGTAGAGCGGCATGAATCCACGGCTCTCGAGCTCTTCGCCCTTGGCGGCTGCGTAGCCCGCGAGCATGGTGTCGTTGCGGTCGCCCGCAGCGATGCTCACGTGTGGCGTGTGGACGATGCCTTCGTTGTTGTCCTCGAACTGGATGCCAGTGGCGTCGAGAGCATCGGTGCCCGCATAGGCGAGACTGTCGAGGCCCTGACCTTCAAGCTGACCGCGCAGGGCGGTGAGCTGGAAGCCAAGCATGGCCGAGAAGATGATCTCGTTGTTTTCGGAGAATCCGGCGATCTCGTTCACCTGTGCGGAGAAGTCGGTGTCGGCGGCCCAGACGTAGGTCTGCTCGCTGACGACAGTGCCACCATTGGCCTTAAAGTGTGCCTTGAAAGCGTCAGGGTTGACGCCGGTGTAGGGCACACCCTCGCCCTCGGTGAAGATGATGGCGCGGGTGATGCCATTGTCGAGCGCCCACTGGGAGGACGCAGCAGCCATCAGATTGTCATCGAACGTGACGAGCCACGAGTTGATGCTGGCATCGGCGAGCGTCGGTTCGGTGGAAGCGGCGACGAACAGCGGCACGTTGCCGCCAGTGGCTTGCAGGATCGGGAGGGCGAAGTCGGCGAATGGTGGGCCGATCAGGAAGTGTGCACCCCAGTCGAGGAGTTCCTGGGCGGCGAGGGCGGCGTCGTCGCCAACCTCAGCAACCTGGACCTCGACGGGACGGCCGTTGATGCCGCCGTTGCAGTTGGCCAGTTCGGCGATGTAGGGCACGAGGTTCGAGCCGGGGATGTCGACGAAGCCGACGACGTCGGAGAAGTCCATCGCCATGCCGACCTTGATCGGGTCGCCGGTGGGGGCGGCTTCGCATGCGGCAAGATCGGCAGCGAGAATTGCATCGATGTCGAGGCCTTCGCCTTCGGGCATGTCGTCTTCACCGGTGTCAGCAGCGGCGCCAGCCTCGGTGCTTGAATCGTCATCGTCACCGCACGCGGCAGCGATGAGGCTGAAGACCGCGAGTAGCGCGATCAGGAACTTGAACTTCATTGGGAAAATCCCTCCAGATGTTGAGTCCGCGCACACTACGTCTTAGTTCGTTTGCTAGCAAATAAACTTTATATACAAAATAGACTTTCACGATTGCCAGCACTTGGCAACCAGGGCTTCAAGAGAAATGGGACGGGGGCCAGACCCCAGAAGGGACGCGTCTCACTTGAGGTCTGACCCCCCCGTCCCTTCTCAGAGGGCGTCGACGTGGGCTTGGAGGAGTGGGATCACCTGGTCGGGGTGCATGCGACCCATGCCGCATTCGGCAGCGACGCCGAATCGGTGGAGGTGGCGGCGAGCCGTTGCCATGCGACGCCTAGCGCCGTCGCCCCCGTCTTCGAAGTGGACGAGTCCGAGATAGATGAATGCGTCACCGACGCGAAGATCTCGTAGTGGCATGAAAAAGGCGTCGTCATCTCGATCGATGGGGATGGGCATGTGTACGAAGTCGATCCGCCGCCCTGAGTTGTTGACCAGGAAGTTGGCGAGCCCGACGCACTTCGACAAATCGGCAGGTTCGACGAAGTGCTCGTCGTGCATGCTGCCGTAGCAGAGGTGGTAGCCGACGACGACGTCCTCGGGAATGTCCATGCTGATGATGGGCGTCTGCTGCGCGATTCGGTGCATGGGGTCGCCGGCCGGTGCCCAGTCGAACACGTCTTCGAGAACGACGGTTTCCCAACAGGCGTCCCACTGGATGGTGAGATCCTCGTGTGGGATGGCCGCGCACAGTCGGCTGACCTCCTCTGCCATGGCGAGGGAGTAGGCAATGTTGACCCGGTCCGCATCATCTGGATCGTGGAACCACCACGACACGGCGCTCTGCGGCGATGGCAACGAGACTTGGAAGCGGATGCCGGACGGGATAACGCCGCTCTGGCGCAGTCCGACAAAATCTCCATATGACGCGACCGCGGCTTCGACGTATCCGAGCCCGTCGAATCGGGGAAGCCCGACGCCATCGCGTACTCGAAACAGCCAGGCGTCCTCCTTGAGATCACCAGGGCGCCACGCGTCTGGATTCTCGGTGAAAGATGCTGGTTGGGAGATGGTCTCCAAGTCCGGGTTCGGGTGGAAGACATGGACTGCCTGCACTGTGGTCCAGTCGAGGCGGTCGCCGGTTTCGCCGTCGGGGATCGATGCCAGCTGATCACCGAGCTGCGCAGCGCACAACTCCATCACTTCACGGCCGGAGTCACGCGGGACACTGCCGACGAGGTGGGCGCCACCGTGGATCCGTGGCGCTGACTGTTTGTCGCGATCGGGGAGGCCCAGCGACTCAGCGGTCGGCCGGTCTTGTCGGAAGACATCGCCGAGTCGGGTGTAGGCCATGCCGAGACGGCCGAGCGGGTCGAGCAGATCCGGCTCGACGCGGCCGGTTGGTCCGAGCAGCCCTTGGAGGACGTGGAACCGGACGACCTCGCCGATGATCATGAGGCTGTCGTGGCTGGGACGAACCTCACGCACGACGCACTCGAGGCTCACGGGTGACTCTTCGACCAGTGACGGACCGATGTCGACCGCCGGGGCCTTGGTCAACCCGGCCAGGTCGAACTCGTCGACGTCGCCTGGGACCGCGGCCGCGGTCAGTTCCATCGCCTCGGCCAGGGAGCCACTCACGATGTTGACGACGAACTCACTCGTCTCGCTCAGGTTGATCGCCGTGTCGCCACCGCGGTCGGCACTGAATGCGACCAACGGCGGATTGGCCCCCATGGCGTTGAAGTAGGAGTGGGGGGCAAGGTTGGGCACGCCGTCAGCGGACACGGTCGAAACCCACGCGATGGGGCGGGGAACGACCACTGATGACAGGAGGCGGTAGCACTCGTCAGCGCTGAGCTCTGCGGGATCGAACTGTTGTTTTGAATCGGTCATGTCTTCCTCAGTATCTTTGGACCCAGCCGTCGGCATCCCACGCGAGGGGCGCAGCCGCATCGATGTCGGTCACCACGTCGATGATCACCGGTTCGTCGGCGGCCAGTGCCTGGCGTAGCGCAGGGCCGATCTCGTCGGGATGTTCGACCCGGAACCCGAGGGCACCGATCTCGTTGGCGATGGCGGCGAAATTGACCTCGCGTTGAACCCATAGTGCCCGTGATCGTTCGGTCGGTTTGCCGTCATATGCCAGCGTGAAGCCGCGTCGGGATTGGTTACCGGAATGGTTGTTGTTGACGATGGTGACGGTGTTGATGCGGTGGCGCACCGCCGTCTCGATCTCGGCGATGTGGTACCAGAAGCCGAGATCGCCGGTGAACGCGATGACCGGGCGCTCGGAGTCGGCGCACTTGCCGCCGAGCGCGGCGCTGAACGCCCAACCGAGATGGCCTGAGCTGCGAATGAATCGCTGGTTCGGCGAGGTGATCTCAAACATGGACGCCATCCACATGCCGGCGTGTCCGGTATCGACGACCATCGCGCCATCGTCGGGGAGGGCAGCTGTCAGTTCGGAACACAGTCGTTCCGGCCGGATCGGCACGGCATCGGACTCAAGCATCGGTTGACGTTCCTCGAGCCACTCGTCGCGGAGGTCTGCGATCCGGCTATGCCACTCGTCTCGGTCCTGCTGGATCGGCACTTCTTGCCCGGCAAGTTGCTCCACCGCAAATCGGAGGTCGCCCGTGGCGCCGACGGTGACGGGGTAGTTGCGGCCGATCATCTCCGGGTCGATGTCGATTTGCAGGATTTCGGCGTTGTCAGCGGGCAGGCGCCAGAAGTTGGTGACCATGCTGCCCGTTGAGCTCCCAAGGATGAGGACGACATCGGCCTCCTGCATGGTGCGGTTGGCCGACTTGCGCGAGTAGGTGCCGATCACGCCAACCGCAAGAGGATCGGTTTCGGCGATCGTGCCGCGGCCGCTCAGGGATGTGGCGACAGGAATCCCCGTTTCGGCGCTGTAGCGCCGGACTGCATCGCCTGCGCCAGCCTTCAGGACTCCGCCCCCGGCGAAGATGATCGGGCGTTCGGCGACAGTCAGACGATCTGCGATCTCGCGAATCGCGGCAAGGTCGAGGCTAGGCGCGGGGTCGACGGTCAGCGGAACGACCTGGGGGAAGACACCGTCGAGTCGGTCGATCTCGCCTTCCTGGCCCTCGAACTGGAGATGGACGGGGCCAGGGTTGCCCGATGCCGCGGTTCGAAAGGCATTGTGGAGTGCTGGGGCGATGTCCGTGACATCGTGCAGCGCCTGGTTGTGCTTTGTGTAGGCATCGAAGGCAGGAAGGTCGTCCGCCGCCTGGTACAGACCCTGTCGCCCCCCGAGCGGTGGACTCCCGCCGGTGAATGCCACCACGGGCGACGATGCCAACGCCGCGTCACGGATTCCCGCAGCGAGGTTCAGGGCTCCGACCTGCTGGGCCATGCAAACGGCCGGCCGGTGTGCGACTCGGGCATAGCCGTCAGCCATGTAGGCGGCCGATTTTTCTCCGTGCGTGTGTACGGCGGTAATGGACGTGCGCCGTTCGATCTCGGCGAGCGTTCGCCGGAGCACTGCCGGAACCATGAAGACATGCGTGACGCCGAAGGCTTCCAGCTGGTCGGCGATGTAGGTGGCGGCGCGCTGGCGTCGAGGTGCACTCATCGTGTCGCAATCGCAGTCCGTACGAGGTCGTGGAAGTAGGCGATGACGTGCTCACTCCCAACACCGTGGGATGGGTTGCAGATGAGAACGTTCGTGGCGTCCGGATCGGACCTCATGCCGACCTGAGCGCCAGAGACGATGGCAGCGTCTTCTGCCCCCGTCGTGTTGGCGTGGTGCTCGGCGTATTCGCGGATGGCTTCGGTCGACTGGCCGGGCGCCGCATACCAGCGGTACTGGTAGGTCGACTCGTCGACGCTCCTCGGATACATGTGACGGATGCACCAGACCATGCCGACACCGGGCAGAGGGTAGAGGCCCATCGCCGTATTGGGCCAGATGTGCCACAGGCGCTGGGTCATCGAGTTGTCGCGCCCACCGACAACGTGTCGCTGAACGAGTCCGGCTGCGGAGACGTCGTAGGAATCGGGGTCGATGATGTTGTCGGTGAGGTATTTGTGGACCGGTCCGCAGTGGTAGCACTCGGAGAAGTTCTCGACCGACACCTTCCAGTTCGCCGTATGACGGACCGGGGATTCATACGCGAGCGCCATCGTGTCGGGCGAAGGCGCCCACCGTTCGAGCTCGGCCCGCAGCCCGGGGTGGCACTCGTCGAATGACGGGGCATCCGGATCGAGGTTGACGAACAGCGCGCCGACCACTCGTTCGAGTCGGACCGGGCGGAGGCCGAGTTGCCCCTTCTCGACGTCGGCCACCCCGTTGGTGTGCGGTGCGTGAAAGAGCGAGCCGTCGTGGTCGTACGTCCATGCGTGGTACGGGCACGTGAGACGACGGGCGTTCCCTCGTCCCTCTGCGACCGTATGACCGCGATGGCGGCACACATTGTGGAATGCGTTGATCGACCCGTTGTCGCCCCGCACGGCCACAACGGAGTGGTTGAGGATCGCTTCGACCAGATAGTCGCCCGCTGCCGGGATGTTGGCATCGTGACCAACACAGACCCAGCTTCGGCGAAAGATCCGCTCCCCCTCCAGCGCCAAGCGTGTGGGCGAGGTGTAGTCGCCATGCGTGAGGCCGGGCCGAAGCGCGGCGGCGTCGTTGTCGCACGGCACATGTCGGAGTGCGGCGTAGAGACGGTGGGCAGGGGAATTCACATCAGCTCACGTGTGGAGCGAATCCATGGACTCGCTGTCGCCTGCCTGAAACGCCATCATCCGGTTGTATGCATAGGTTGGCGCGTCCTGCACCGTGTACATGAGTACGTTGCGATCGCCGCTGTTCCAGTGCTCGTGGTACGAGTACGATGGGCAGGAGAACGAGTCGCCGTCCTCCCACTCGATCCGGTACTCGTTGATCGTGGAGTATCCCGAGCCGCTGATGATGTAGTACATCGATCCCGGCGTGTGGCGGTGCATGTCGATGCGCTCGCCCGGTTTCAGGAGATGGACCGTGACCCACATCGTAGGGATGCTCGAATTGTTCGGACCGTCGGTCGACTTCAGGGACAAATATCGGGTGTTGCCGTCCCACTGGGGGTCCTCAGCCATTGCCTCCAGCTGCGTGCGAATCTCCTTCATGGGCCAATGGGCGGGACGAATGGCACCCGGGATTGCTCCGTCGAAGTAGCTGTGATGATCCTGAAGCTCCGACGCGGCTGGGTCGACTGGCACGAACTCCGTTGGGGTGGTGCTGTTTCGCTGCAGATCATCGGACATGATGAGACTCCTATCTGGCGGGTGGGATGTCGTTGGGATCGTTGGGATCGAAATGGTGGCGGTATCCGTCCACCACGCCGGAGAGCAACTCGACGAGATCGGTGCGTCGGTCGGCGGTGACGAGGTCTGTGAGGTAGAGGGCGATCAGTTCGCCGAGCCGAGCTCGGCACAGGTCCCCGAATTCGCTCGTCTGGTCGGTGGCGTGGACTCGATGGACCCGCTTGTCATCGACGTCGGCTCGGCGACTGAGGACACCCTTCTTCTCGAGTCGTTCAATTCGATAGGTGGCGTGACGCGGCTCGGCGGCTAGCCGGTACGCGATATCGGACATCCGAACGCCGACGGGTTGCGCGTTGAGTACGACCTCGAGGATCGCAACGTCATCGCTCGTGACTCCGAGATCGGCGCGCAGCTCGCGATCGACGTGGCGCATCACCATGCGCCCAGCATCGGCGAAGACCTCCCACAGCTGCCGGTCGATCGCATCTACATCCGCCATCGTTCGAAAGTATTACGAATTCGAAATAATTGTCAAGTAGGCGGGATGGAGGTCAGTGTCGCGGGGCGACGACACAGACTGCGCTTTGGCTACAGCGTTGCGACGTGATCGACCATGTGGCGGCAAAGGGCGGGCACCTCGTCCATGGTGTTCACGTGTTGCGCCGGCTTCATGCAAAACGTCGTGTAGCCGGCGGCCAACTGATCAGGGAAGTCAGCCATGGATGCGTCGATGTCGGCGACGTCGTCAGCACCGGTGAATCGAGCGCGAGTGCCGCCGATCTGTTCGAGTTCGCTGAGGTCGCGGCCCGCCGCAGTCATTCCGGCGGCGAGCTTCGCCAGATCGTCGGCGGTAGGTGAACCGAAGGGATGGAATGCGTCGCCGTACTTGACGATTCGGCGCAGCAGGGGATCGTGCATCGACTGGCCACCGAACCACATTGTTGGTCGAGTGAGTGTTGGCTTGGGCATTGAGTAGACGTCGGCGAAGTCGAAGAACTCGCCGTGGAACTCGGCCGGCGTGTCGCTCCATAGAGCCATCAGGGCCTCGAGTTGCTCGTCGAGGATTCGGCCTCGCTTGGTGAAGTCGACGCCGAGGGCGTCGTACTCCTCGCGATGCCACGACACGGTTGGCTGCACGACCAGGCGGCCATGGCTCAGCCGGTCGAGTGTCGCCAGTTCCTTGGCCATCGCCACGGGGTGACGGAGCGGCGCGATGATGGCGCCGAGCACGATTCGCACGTTCTCGGTAGCGGCCGCAATCGCCGACGCCATCACGATCTGGCTCGGCCAGCCCATGGCCGGATCCTGGTTGCCGGGCGCGGCGTACTCGCGAGGGTTGGTCGGGCGGCCGAGTGCTCCCGCCGCCGGGCCAAGGGCCAAGTGTTCGCTCAGCATCACGGCGTCGAATCCCTCGGTATCGGCGATGCGAGCGAGCTCGACCATCGCGTCGAGGTCGTCCAGATCGATGAGGGGCTCGTTCTCGGTGAGGATCATGAGGAGGCGGGGAGCGGTCATGTCTTACCTGACGTCGAAGGGGCCGAGGCCGAGGGCGCCGCCATCGACTCGGTAGGAGGCTCCGTTGGCGAATCGTCCCACCGGGGCAACGAGATAGTGGACGAGGCCGGCGATCTCGTCGGGTTCGCCGACCCGGCCGACCATGTTGATCTGAGCGTCGTCGGCACGGGCGGCAGCGACTGCGTCGGCTGCGAGCGGGGTATCGACTAATCCGGGGTCGACCTGGTTGACCCGGATGCCATCGATCATCCATTCCTTGGCCATGGCAACGGTGGCGGCAGCCATCGCCGCCTTGGTCGCGCCATAGGTGATGGCGCCCGCCGAGGGACGGGTGGCATCGATGGAGCCGATCATCACAACCGAGGAGTTGTCGCCTTCGGCCAGATGCGGATGGGCAAGCTGGCATAGGCGAAGCGGTGCCCACATGTTGAGATCGATGAATCTGTCGAAGAAGTCGCGGTCGATCTCGGTGAGTGCCCGCCACTCAGCGAAGCCCGCGTTGTTCACCACGATGTCGAGTCCGCCGAGCCGGTCGACCACCGAGTCGATGACGCCGTCGAGCTGATCGGGGTTAGTCAGATCAGCGGCCACACCCATCACCTGATCGGTGTGGGGAGCGCGTCCGGACCGAGAGACCGCAACCACCGTCGCTCCCGCCTCAGCCAACCGTGTGGCGATTGCGGCACCGATTCCCGTTGATGCTCCTGTCACGAGTGCTCGGGTGCCGGTGAGGTCAAAGCCAGGGTCGGTCATGCCCGGAAGGTAGCAGCGGGCGCTAGTGCTCGGGGTGGAGGTGTGAAGCCGCCAACAGCGTCCTCGATCGCTCGGGCGAAGGCGATGGTTGTGCGATCGGACAAGAACGGACCAACGATTTGAACGCCGATGGGCAGACCGGTATCGGTGAGTCCGAGAGGGGCGACCGTGGAAGGGAGGTAGGCCGACCCCACCAGGGCCGTCCAGTCGATGAGGTCGGTGTACGGCCGATTCATCCCTGTGAGCTGAGCGGCGAAATTGCTGCCACCCGGCTCGGGCTGTTGATGCAAGATCGGTGCGACCGGCTGCACCGGGCACAGGACGACGTCGAACCCCTCGAAGAACGCCGCCCACTGGTGGCGAGCCTCGATCCGAGACCGATCGAGTGCGTGCCATTCGACGTGGGTAAGTAGCCGTCCGTCCGATCGGCCCTTGGCGAGCTGTTGCTCGCTCAGCACCGGTGTGGCTGCAGCTCGGATGAGCTGAACACCAGCGTCGGCGACAGTGCGAGGGTCAAAGTCAGGGCGAGCAATCTCGATGTGGGCGCCAGCCGACTCGAGCGCGTTGAGCGCTCGCATGTGAACTGCCTGAACGCTGGGTTCGACCGGGCAGAAGGGGTCATCGAGCCAGGCGGCCACCCGAAAATCGCCGAGCTTGGTTGCCCGCGCCGGCGGCAACTCGAGGCTCCAGCCATGGGCGGTGGGCTCGGCCGGTCCGAGTAGAAGGTCGAAAACCATCTCGAGATCATCGATGGACCGAGCCAGCGGTCCGAAGACATTCACATCCGCCTCGGTGTGACCACCCTCGGCATGGTCCAGATAGCCGAGCGTCGAGATGATGCCGAAGCTCGGCTTGTGGCCGTAGATCCCGCAGTTCGACGCCGGGATGCGGACCGACCCGCCGATATCGGTGCCCAACTCGAATGGGCTCATGCCGGTGGCGACCGCAGTCGCCGCCCCACCAGATGAACCACCCGGCGTGCGAGTGAGGTCCCATGGGTTGTTGGTCGTGCCGAACAGTTCGTTATAGGTCTGAACGTCTGCTGACCAACAGGGCAGGTTGGTCTTTGCGAAAACCACGGCCCCTGCGCTGCGGAGGCGGGATACGGCGGGGGCATCGACATCGGGCACGTTGTCGGCCAACTCTGGCGATCCACCGGTGGATCGAATGCCGGCCGTTTGGAGTGCGTCTTTGATCGAGATTGGTAGGCCGGCCAGCGGTCCGACCGCTTCACCAGATGCTCGTCGTTCGTCGACGTTGGCTGCTTCTTGAGTGGCCCGTTCGATGGCGAGGGTGGCGATGGCGTTGAGCGCGGGGTTGAGCGCGTTGACGACATCAAGATGCGTCTCGAGTAGCTCCCGCGCCGATACCTCACGGCGTTCGAGTGCTGCGCGTGTGTCGATGGCCGTGGGAAGCGTGGGGGAATCAGTCACGAGCGTGAGTCTCGCACTGTCGGGCGACCGGGCTCCACTGAGCCGGTCCAGACGTCGACGCCGCCTTGAATCATTCGGTACCGAACGATTAGGGTACAGCTATGGCAGATCTCAAGGGATTCATGTATCCGCGCACGGCGACTGGTGCGGCCGGCATTCTTCCCGGCCCGCCGTGGCACTACTCGGGCGAGATGCTCACCGTCGAGTACCGCACGGATCCGGCGCGGGTGGCCGAGTTGTTGCCCGATGCGATGGAGTTGGCCGACGACGACCCCGGCGCCGTCGCCTTGATCTGGGCCGAGTGGCAGAGTTGCAGTGACTCGTTCGAGGAGCTGCTCGATCCCGCTCGAGCGCAGTACAAAGAAGTGTTCCTCGTCATCCGAGGTACGTACAAGGGCAAGACCTACAGCCGGGCCGCCTACATCTGGGTCGACAAGGATTTCGCCATGGCCCGCGGTGTGGTGCAGGGCTACCCGAAGAAGATGAGCGAGATCTGGATGACCCGTCACATCACCCACGGTAAGGCTGGGCCGCGTCTCGAACCGGGCGGCCGCTTCGGGGCCACTGTCTCCACATGGGGACGTCGTATTGCTGATGCCCGCTTCACCATCACCGGCACAGCCGACTCGGCCGGCTTTGTGAACGGGCATCCGATGCTACATACCCGCCAGATGCCGGCCATCGAAATGGACGGGCGTGACTCCCTTGACGAACTTGTCACGATGAGCGGTTTCGATGTCGAGGTCGGCCCCGTGTACTCCGGCGATGCCGAACTCGACATCTTCGACAACCCGACCGAGGAGCTTCACCGCCTGCCGGTTCATGAAGTCATCGGCGGCTACTACCGCCAGGTCAGCAACTCGATGGCCGGTGGCACCACGGTGTGGGCCGGTCCCAACCCCATGGAACGTGAGTCATGAGCACGTACGCCGATAACTATCTCGCCAACCTCGGCCCCGATGACGCGGACATCACCTCACACGACGCGTACACCGATGGCGTACCCCATGCGACGTTCGCTCGTCTACGAGCCGAGGATCCCGTCCATTGGACTGACGAAGCAGACGGCACCGGCTTCTGGTCGATCCTGAAGTATCAGGACGCCCTCGCGGTCAGCCGCGACGTCGCCACGTTCACCTCCTCACAAGGCATCCGCCTCGAGGACATGGACGAAGAGGAGGCGGCCGCGCGCAAGACGATGATGGAGATGGACCCCCCGGAACACACCCGATATCGCCGTCTCGTTAACAAGGGATTCACCCGCCGCACTGTCGAAACGTTCGAGGAGCCGATTCGTCAGCTTGCGGGCGAGGTTGTGGAGAAGGCGCTGGAAAACGACGAGTTCGACTTCGTGCACGACATCGCCGAAGAGTTGCCGATGCGCATGCTGGGTCGTCTGCTTGGTACGACCGACGAACATGGTCGACGCCTCGTCGATTGGGGTGATGCACTGCTCGGCAACACCGACCCAGACTTCACTGACTTCCCCGTTGATCTCGTTGACACCGAAGAGTTCCGGATGATTCCGTTTCGTTCACCCGCCTCGATCGAGATTTTCCAGTTCGCCCAGGAGCAGGCCAGCGAGCGCCGTACCTGCCCAAAGGACGACATCATCAGCCAACTCCTGGAACCGGCCGTTGATGGTGTGCCGCTGACCGATCTGGAGTTCAACAACTTCTTCACGCTGCTGGTCGCCGCCGGCAACGACACCACCCGTTACACGATGACGCATGGCGTGTGGACCATGATGAATCACCCGGAGCTTTGGCAAACCCTGCGAGAGCGTCCCGAGTTGATGGACAAGGCAGTCGAGGAAGTGCTGCGCACGAGTTCGGTCACCATGCACTTCCGTCGCACCGCCACCGCCGACACTGAGATGGGCGGGAAGCAGATCAAGGCCGGCGACAAGATCGCGCTGTGGTTCAACTCGGCCAACCACGACGAAGACGGATTCGAGAACCCGTTCCGCTTCGACATGGACCGCGATCGCAACGATCACATGGCGTTCGGCCGCAACGGTCCACACCTATGTCTCGGAGCTTGGCTTGCCCGTATGGAAGTGCGGCTCGTGTTCGAAGAGTTGATGAAGCGTGTTGATCGCCTCGAGCCCAACGGCGACATCGATCACCTGCGGTCCAACTTCATTGCCGGCATCAAACGCATGCCGGTCAAGGTCGTCGCGTAGGCGACAGGGAGATTGTCTGATGGGTGAAATTGTTGGTGCGGCAGTCGTGTCGCACGTCCCCCCGCTCGTGCTTCCTGAGCAGGTGCGCCGAGAATTGAACGGTGGCGACGACACCTCCTTGTTTCAGGGACTGCATGACATGCGTGCCGAGAAGCTTGGGCCGATCGCGGCCGACACTGTCGTGGTGATCGACTCGCACTGGTTCACCACCATCGAGCACATTGTTTCTTCGGCCGACCGGCGACACGGCATCTATACCTCTGAGGAACTGCCCCGCGGCATGTCACAGATGCCTTACGACATGCCGGGCGACCGGGAACTGGCCGAGGCCTGGGGCGCACTGTCCGAAGGGCGCGACGACACATGGATCACGCCGATTGATGACCCGTACCTGCCGGTCCATTATCCGACACTTAATCTGCTGCCGTTCCTACAAGGCGACGAGAAATGGATCTCGGCAGGCATCGTCCAAACGGGTGAGACGGACGACTTTCTGCTCTTCGGTGCATTGTTGGCGGAGGCGATTGCGAGCGTTGATCGCCGTGTCGTGATTCTGGCGAGCGGCGGCCTGAGCCATAGGTTCTGGCCACTGAAGCAGTTCCGTGACCATGAAGGAGCCGACCCGGATCTCCATGTCCGTACCCCGCAAGCCTGTGCCGCCGACCGGCAGGTGCTCGCCTGGTTCGAGGAGGGGAACCATGCCGCCGTGATCGATTTCGTACCGGAATATCTGAAACACGCTCCCGAAGGGAAATTCGGTCATTACCTCACCATGATCGGCGCGCTCGGTGCCGCCGAGTGCACGGCAAAGGGCATCCAGTTCGGTGAATACGAGGCGGTGTCAGGAACGGGCCAGGCTCACGTATGGTTTGACGCGTGACCGAATCCGAATCCGAACGGCGACGCGCCCTCGTCATCGCCCACGAACCCGACGGTCCGGCGTGTCAGGTCGCGGTCCGGCTCCGAGAGCGGGGCTACGAGATCGACACCCACATCGTCACCCACGACTACAGCGCACCGAACACAGCGGCGGCGTGGACCGACTGGTCGCACTATGACTTGATCGTGCCGATGGGGTCGGTGCGCTCTCTCACCAACAAAGACGAAATTGATTCGTGGATCCATGACGAACTGCGAATGCTCCGTGAAGCCAATGAGGCCGATCAGCCGATCCTCGGGGTGTGCTTCGGCGCTCAGCTCCTGGCAGATGCCTTAGGGGGTTCGGTGGAGGAGGCGCCTGAGGTTGAGATCGGTTGGTTCGAAATCGATGGGGTCGATGGACGCGACACCCCTGTCGGGCCTGGTCCATGGTTCGAATGGCACCACGACCGGATCAATCCGCCGCCCCACGCCGAGGTGCTCGCCGTGAATGAGAAGGCCGTCCAGATGTTTCGCGTCGGTCGCTCGCTGGCCACCCAATTCCATCCCGAAGTCGACTATGGCCATGTCGAGGGCTTCCTGGCCGAGGCGCCCGATGATTATCTGGCGAGCATGGGTGTTTCCCGAGAGCAGATTCTCGCAGAGATAGTCGAGCACGAGGAGCGCAACATCAAGCAGTGTCATGCTCTTGTCGACTGGTTCCTCGATGAGGTTGTCGCTTCCTCCTCGTGATGGCAGCGACATCTCCGTCAGCGGTTCTTGCGGCCGAATCGTCGCGTGACAACTTTGTGAACCTTGATGTTGGCACCCAATGGTGGATCGCTCTGGCCGTTGTCATCGTGGCCTTGCTTGCCGTCGACCTTTATCGGCACCGTGACAATAACGAGCCGACAGCTCGGGGTGCCGCGTTCGAATCGGCTGGCTGGGTTGCTTGCGGTCTTGCTTTCGGGGTCGTGGTTCTCGTCGGTTTCGGCGGTGACGCCTTCGGCGAGTACATTTCCGGCTACCTGATCGAGAAGTCGCTCAGCGTCGACAACGTCTTCGTCTGGTCGATCCTCTTCTCGTCGATGGCGGTGCCCCTGCGCTATCAGCATCGGGT
>Ga0233427_10001872_pt1 | contig 21196 bp, 4 predicted proteins | sample SI_118_April2016_5_FD_179885 | JGI IMG/M metagenome (GOLD analysis project Ga0233427, IMG submission 179885) | Seawater microbial communities from Saanich Inlet, British Columbia, Canada - SI_118_April2016_100_MG | ecosystem: Environmental > Aquatic > Marine > Inlet | place: Canada: British...
CGCTGTACCACTCACCGTCGTCGGGGCGACAGTGTTATTGGTAGAACAACCGGCAAGGCCAGCAGAGAACAAGCTTAGTAAAATAGGAGTGGCACTACTTCTGATATTATTATTTGCTTTTTTCACAGCAGGAACCTTATTTCTTATGGCTTTTATTATGTGCATTGAATCACAGTGTTCTAGAATATCAGGGAGTATTTAGGAATTTTTCCTAAAACACGGCTTTATTGCACTGCAACTCTATTTTTAACGACAAAAAAATATTTAGGGTATATATTTTAGAATAATGTCAGTCAATTGGCTGGTCTTCACTGGGTTGCATTTATCAAATGCGCGATATTTATTAAAAAAATATAAAGCATGTATCATATATTTCAAAATAAACAAAAAAATGAAACATTCTCCGTTGTATTAAATTCGGATTGGTGCCAGCCTATTATTAAAAATATAGAGTTTAGCGGTAACGCGGCATTAAACGTCAACCTAGTGGAGAAACAACACCTACCGCAAAACACTTGGCAACAGTTTACCTCAAACACAGTTAACCAACAGGCAAGAGCAGAATCAATACAGGCCTTTGGTGCTCCATTGTCTTCTTCAAGTCATTCGATTACGGATCACCAAATTCAAGCTAAAAGCCAGGCAAAAATCGAAACCATGGTGTCGTGGCCTATTTACGATTTACACAATACCGATGTTACGACCATAATGGTATGGAATGAAGCCCAAGACCATGTGCTATTACTATCCAATAACAACGGTGAAATGATTACAGAGAGCGACACAGAGGTCTTTCACGTTTCGTTGGTAGGATACATAGGTACAAATAATGACGTATTCGATGTGTTGGCAATCATTGGACACATAATCAACCAAAAGCCACTAAGCGGAGACAACCTGCTGGGTGCCGATATTAATCAAGACGGGTCCATAAATCTATTCGATGTGTTGCAGATAGTGGAGCATATCATTGGCTCAGCCCAACCTACAGAGCAGCGCATAGTGGGGGCCAACGGTGAGCTCGTCAGTACTATGTCGGGTAATAGCCCTCAATACCATATTGTTACTATGGGTGATGTCGACCAATCCAGCGTGTTATCTCCCGCTGTCGACCCCACTACTACTATTACCCACGGCGCCTTTGTTTTTGGGGTGGTAGAAAATTCAAGTTTTGTAGCTACTGCCAACTTGCAAGATACCGCAATCAGCCTTTTGCCCGACTATCAGCTCACGGGTGTGGATGCCAGCTTATTTGCTTTGCAAGGCACTGATATTAGTTTTGTCGCCGCCCCAAATTTTGAACAGCCAGGCGATGCAGATGCAGATAACCGATATCAAATCACCCTAGAAGCGGTGTACGACAATTACAAAATAAGCCAACTTGTGGTTGTTGCTGTGCTCAATGAAGATGAATCTCTGCCCGCATCACCTCAGGCACATGCCGCGCCAGTGTTTTTGCTTGATACAGATTCTGGAAATAATACTATCGACAACCTCCTGATGGGCTCAATGTGGGGGCAGCAACTGGGTCAAGGCATGGATATTAGCTATTCCTTTTACGATAAATCGTCGTTGTTTTCATACACTACCGACGCACTAACAACGGCCTTTGGCGATGGTATTAAAGCCGTCATTTCAGACTGTTTTGGCACGCTTTCAAAACTAACCTTATTGAACTTTAGCTGGCTAGAAGAAACACAAGATCAAGTTGGGGACATTCGCCTTGGTTACCAAGCCGGAAGCTCCTACGGCGCTGCATTCGGCCCAGCTCAATGGGAGTCAGACTCCTACGGTGGTGACGTATATTTTAAATCTGAAGACATAGATTCATGGGAGTCCACTATCATGGGAGACTTTTACTATGCCACCGTATTTCACGAAATTGGCCATGCCTTAGGTCTGGAACACCCCCATAGCGCTGGCAACTATGCCGATAATTGGGTGTTTGGCAGTGACAGCGACATAGGCTCTGGAGCAAGAGACGCACAGCCCTATACCCTTATGAGTTACGCCACCTACCAAGGGGGTGATTTGGGCTATACCGATGACCAAAGAGCTCAAACCTTTATGGTAGACGATATCGCTGCTTTGCAATACCTGTATGGCAGTAATCTAGCAACGGCTGCAGGAGCAAACGTTTACGGCCTGCAAACCCTCACCATCGACCAGCCCTTTGAAACCACCATTTGGGATGGTGGTGGCACAGACCTAATTGATTGGCGCCACGGCACCTTAGCCAGCATTATCGACCTGAGTCCCGGCAATTTGTCTTTTTTTGGCGATCGAATCGAGTCGGCTAGTGATGTAGATATCGGCCAAATGGTGGCCGGCGAAGGCATCTTAGGGATTGCCTATGGCACCGATATAGAAAACGCCTACGGTGGACAGGCTGCGGACGTATTGCTTGGCAACAACCTAAGCAATGTGCTTTATGGAGGGCCTGATAAGGGCGTGGCAGACCAGATAACAGGCGGTGATGCAGCAGACTATTTTATCTGTACACTGGCCGATGGTTCGGCACAAGGTGGCGGCGTAGATCGGATAACCGATTATACGGATGGCGAAGATAAGATCGCCTTAAATGCAGGTTTAAAATACGATGATTTATTCATAACTCACGAAGCCAGAAATGTTAACAGTGCGTTAATAGAGTATAAGCACAATAATAACATGCTCATTATATTGGAAAATGTTGATTACACATTAATTGATGTTGATGATTTTGTTACCTATGAATTCGTGTAATTCCATCTAGGAATAATTCCTAAAATCGATTCCTACGATTTTTATTTCTACCTTCAAGTTAAAAAATACAATTTATATAAAACAATTACTTACATTTTCTAATGTTAAGTAGTGTATAAGTTGCGTTTATTAATGTATCTAATGTTATTTTTTGTAAATGATAATTCCATTAATTGGGAGTAGTGTCGAAAGAATTATGGGCAAATAGACCGTTTTTTTTTGTGGATAAGGTCTAGCGCGTTGAGCACGATAACTTAAGGTCTAGCGCGTTGAGCACGATAACTAAGGTATCTAAAGATGGATTTGAACGATTTTGGTGCAGAAGAAATAATTTCTAACAGTAACGCCAATACTGACGATATGTCTCAAGTAACTCAAACTTCAAGTGGCTCAACTAAGCATAGTTCGAGTGCGATGGTCGTGAACTCGCCTCTGGGTTCGATATCTACGTTTAACAAGGATTCATGGGTGCCGCAAGCAGGTTTAGTTCCCTTAGAAGATTTTCAGTCGTCGGCGGTGACGGTGGTTGATCAAAACGGCGCAGCCATTACCGGCAATCTAGCGATTTACCAACTCGAGTTCACAGACTATGATTTATTGGCCCTTTGGTCACATGACGATAATATACTTTTGGGCGAAGTTAAGAAGGACAGTGCTGGTAATTGGGAGATTCAGGCAGATCAAAACGGGCCTTCTGACTTGGGGCCCATAGCAGACTTTGATATTGACACTTGGCAACCTATAGACGGTAAGGTACCTCACGCTGACTTGGCAAGCGGCAGCTTGCTCGACTCGGACGGTAACACCATGGCCGGGTCTTTTGAAGTCCATGAACTAACGTTTTCTGGCGATGCACATATGTTTGTAGTGTGGTCGAAGGATAACTCAGCCGTGGTGGGTGAGGCCGACAGCAAAGATGGCAGCCCTTGGCAGCTTAAAGCTGATTCAGGATCAGTCTCTACTTTGGGCGATTATGTCGACTTCATCGCGGCAGACTGGGCACCTGCGGTGGGTCAAACGCCATATGACGACTTAAAAAGTGCAGGTGCAACCCTAGATGATACGGCTGTCCAAGGCGACTTGGCGGTGTATTCAATGGTATTTAACGACAAAAGCACTTACCTCGTTTGGTCCAACGACGATAACAAGGTGGTGAGTGAAGTTGAAGAAATGTATACCGGAAAATGGAGGTCATTGGCGCCTGAAGGTGATTCCACAGGTGGCAATACGGGTGGACATTCAGGTGATACCACAGGTTCAGGCACTACAGGTTCAGACACTACAGGTTCAGACACTACAGGTAACGGTTCATCAGGCTCAGACGACGGTGGTGGTTTTGCCATGCCCCTACAGGTAGTGGATGATGATTCAAGCCAGTATAACGGCCGCATACTGATCAGTGACAAAACTGCAGTGCAATACACTGTTGATGCCAGTGGTAACCCAACCCAATCAAACAACTCAAATTATATTCTAGATTTGCAAATGCTGGGTCAAGACTTGGCTGTTGCAGAAATGTATGACCCAGCTTGGATTTCAGAATTACAGTCCGCCAAAGGTCTCATTGTGCTTGATAACAGCAATGCTGCAAGTTTTACGTTTGATGCTGATTTAGTCGCCGGCATTGGTTATGCAACAGGTTCTGCTAAAACGGTTATGGCGTGGGGTAGCGCTACAGACACTATAAGGTTTGTCGGTGATGACTGGGTCAAGGTGAGCCTTGCGGGTACCGAATATAAAACCATGGTTAACAGCAATAAAAGCCGTGGCGAAAGCTTTGATGTATATGAAAGCCAAGTGAATGGTCAAATCGTCGCTGTAATCGTACAAAATACCATGCAAACTTCGTTCGGCTCGGATGCTGATACAGACACTGATATTGCTCAACAATTTATGGCATACAACGGTGTTACCGAAGAACAAGCGACGGCCATGGGTATTTCGACTACCGAGGAATATGACCTTGAAGGCAACGAGGATGCGGATAATACCATTGTACTTAGCGTGAAAGAGGGTGCCGAAAAAGGCCAGCTAGTGAAAGCCGGTGCAGGCGCGGATACAGTCACAGGCACCGCAAAAAGTGACACCATCCGGGGTGATGCGGGCAACGACTCCCTCACCGCAGGAGCGGGATCCGATAACATATGGGGCGGTACGGGCGACGATACCATTGATGGTGGCGACGGTGGTAACCAAGGTCATTTTTGGGAAGATGCAGACCATGTGTATTTTGAAGGCAATCGTGATGACTACACCATTTCTCAAACCATAGTGGGTGGCAAGTCCACCTTCACCGTTAAAGACAACACCGCTGACCGAGACGGCACCGACACCATCACGAACGTTGAAATTGCTCACTTCGCAGACGACGAAGTGTTATTAGCGGCAGAAACCAATAGCTGGAGCTATACAGATTGGGCGACCAATCAAGAAGTAACGGAAGACTTTACTCGTGGTACCGATTTCGACGACACAATTTCAGGTTCTGCGGGTCGTTCAATCATTGAAGGTGGCGACGGCAACGACGTTATCTTAGGAGAGGCGGCTACCAGTACAACCGGCAGCGCCGACCGCCTGTCAGGTGGCGGTGGCAACGACTTTATGGACGGTGCGCTACGAGGTACCAGCGCCTTCGAATGGGAAAACGACAATGCCGCAGAATATTGGTCTGCCAGCCGTAACTATGTGGTAGAAAAGATTATCTATAGTGGCGCCGGGGCAACAACTTTAGATGCCACCTTATCCACTATGGGTATGACTGATCGGGTCACCTTAAACGTCGATCAAGAATACTTTGTTGTGACCGATGCGCGCACCACGGCAGATGCCACCAAAGGCACCGGCATAGATATCATTACCAACATCGACCAATTGTTCTTTGACGACAAAGACATGCGTCTTTCGGTGTTTAAAGACCCCCTTGGCGGCTTCATAGAGGGTACACGTTTTGGTGACACCATTGTTGGCTCTGCCGCTAGCGAATGGATTGAATCTGGTAAAGGCCATGACATTGTTGATGGCGGAGACGGTGCAGACGAGGCTCGATTAGGCCAGGGCAACGACTTCTTTGATGGTGGCGCCCACGCCACCGATAGTTTTAATCTACAAACCTTTTTCCAAGATTTTGGTGATGAGTGGGCCAACGTTGACTTAGGTTTTATGGGCGAAGAATTTGAAGATATCAAGTTCGATGACTTTCAAGGCACCGACGATGGAAAGCATGAAGGGTCTGCCAATGCTACGGCAGGTGATCCAAATGCCGGAGGCGGCCATCATGAACCCCCACAAAATAATCAAGGTCACGACGTGGCTTTCTACAAAGGCAATTTTGATCGCTACACCATTTCGATCTACAAATTTGCAAAAACAGACAGCACAGCCACGCTTGATGCAGTGATAACTACTCACTTTTCTAGTGCCGTACAAACCAAAGTAGATGATTTAATGACTGGTTTGGCCGATGGCGAGTCACTTAATTTTATCGTGGTAGAAGACTCCCAAACCCGGAAAGGTGATGGCATCGATTTATTGGTGAATGTAGAAAAACTACAATTTGCCGACATGACCTTTAATGCCACCGTCACACAAGAAGTGAACGATTGGGGCTGGCCTGGGCCAGAAGTGCAATGGAACGGTACCTTTGGTGATGACATTATCAACTTTAATGCCCTCGAGACCGATGCAGACGGAAAGATTAATGGCAAATTAGCCACAGAATACCAAGACATTGATTGGGATGGCACGGCTGACCCACTAGAAAACGACCGCATGTACGGCGAAGCAGGCGATGATGTATTGATTGCTGGTGCCGGTGGCGACCGTTTAGACGGCGGTGTGGGTAACGATATTATGGATGGTGGTGCCAATGGCAGCGCTAGCTTCGCTAACGACCCATGGATGAAGCAAGAGGCCAACTACGACGTGGCCGAATATAATGCCGATATCGACCGTTTTGAATTGACTAAACACACCTTTGTGGGCAAGAACATGGCCCTTAAAGACCAAGATGGCAACGTGATATACAAAGTAACCACGGCCACCAAGGGTAGCGATACCATAGGTCAAATCACTCGCACGGGCAGCGACGAAGTGGTGTATCAAATCGATAAAGGCACCACCTTCTATGTGGTGGCCGATAGTTTGCCAGGCACTTACGGTGGTTACGGCACCGACATTCTATTAGGTATGGAGAGCGCTCGTTTTGGTTATGACTGGGATGGACATGTTTCTTTTCAAGTGGATTACCGCGTTGACTCATGGGGTAATGGTGAGGGCCAAGTTAACGCAGACGGCACCCAATTTGCCGATGTCATCGACTTGCGCGCCGGTAAAACCTCCACTCAAGCGGGTTTTGGTGGCTTAGACGACTTTAATGACGGCATGGATATTTGGGATGCTGGCTTTATGGATGCCCAAGACAACAAGCTCAGTGAAGAAGTTGCAGGCTTTGACCTATGGAACTGGACACCAGGCGAAGCCGACATTGCAACAGCAGAGGGCGTGACTGCAATCACAGGCATTGATGAAGTCACGGTTATTGCCGGTAACTTTGCAATCTATACCGGTATCGATAAGACCACAGATAACCCAGACGGCAAAACAGTGGCTTTTGATGTTGATGGCGGTTGGGTGTTTGGCGAAGTGGCCCAAGACGGTACTGGTTGGAAAGAAGACTACGCGGGTTATACCTACGACGCCGATGCTAGTAATAGCCAGGATACCTACGGTTGGCAACCAGTGGACGGAGACAGCGCGGTAGCAACAAACGTTAAAATACAGCGTGACGATGGCTTTGTTGAGCAAGATTCTTTTGATATTTATGACATTAACGCCGGCAACCCAGCCAGTTACGTGGCCTACAACAGTGATTGGGGCTTTGTATTTGAGGCAGTAACCCAAAATGATGCTGGCAGTTGGGTAGTAACTCACGTTGAAGGCATGACCGACTTTGAAGAAAAAGATGACTTTGATTGGCACTGGAAACCTAGTGACAATGACTCCGCTGATGCGGTGACGTCAATTTATTGGAAAAGTTTCGACGAAGGTGAACCCGACTACGAAGTGACGGGCACTTGGGATATCTATGAAATTGAAGATGGCGCACCTTTTGCGTATAACACTGAATATGAATTTGTGGACCAGAAGGTCACTTTTGATACCGATACACAACGTTATTACTTTGTGGATGACTTTGCTGCGACAGCCTCCCAAAGTCAGGCTAATAACGAAGGCCAGCCAGGCCAAAATAATAACCAAAACTCCACCCCTAGCCGTATCCACGACAGCTACATCAACGCAGGCAAAGGCAACGATATTATCATTGCCGGTCAAGGCCGTGATGAAATCAGGGGCGGCCAGGGTGATGACTTTATTGACGGTGGTTCAGAAAGTGAGTTCCTAGCCTCGTTAGATCGTACAGCCACTGATACCCCATCCCAGTTATTAGCTAATCCAGACACAGGGTTAACTAAAAAGTACAAAATCTATTCGGTCGACGGTGAAGCAGGCCAAAAGCTGTGGGCCTGGGACGACAATGTCACCAACCCAGATTATTTTGAAGTGACGCTGAATGATGGCAGCAGCAAATACGAAGCGACCACCAAAAGTCAGGACCAATTTGATAATTGGAAGTACTATGACCGTGCGATGTATGACGGCTATAAAATCCGTTATGACATTTCCGAAGTCTATTTAAAGATGGACAATGGCCGGCCCGACCTCACCAGCGATGGTGCTTACCAGGAAATTAGCACTACGGCTTGGACAGCACTAAGTACAGCCGATAAAGCCGATTATTCGTCTGTGGTTAAAATCAAAGACCTGTTGCCAACGGTGGCTGGCGGTGATGGAACCGATTATTTGATGAACATAGAAGAAGTGAGCTTTGAAGATGGCCACGAACAACTAGAAATAGAAATTTGGGGCTGGGATCGTCAAGAAGTGGATTGGAGTTTGGTAGATGCTGCTGCAAAAACCGATGACAGCGTTTATAACCGGCCTTGGGATGAGTTGGCTAGAGATTATGGCGTTGTTATAAGCGAAGCCAACTACCGAGGCACATTAAAGCACGATACCTTAGGTGGCCCAAGCCCAACTAAAGTGGTTGCGGATGAGCTTTGGGGTCAAGCGGGTAATGACCTGATGATCGGTGGCGCAGGCATGGACCGTGCTAAAGGCGGCGCCGGCGATGACGTCTTTTGGGGTGGCAGTCATGCTGGTGGTAACCCGTGGGACTTTAGTGGTGATACGGCCTTCTTCACCGGTGGTGCTTCGCGTTATCAGGTGGTGCGTAATGTGTTTGTACATGCTGATAGCGAACATGGCCAAGTCACTAAAGACGCCAGTGGTAAAGTCATGCTGTACTGTGCTTACGATGCAGATGACGTGTTTACCCTCACTACCAAAGGTGTAGTGGCTAACTCAAGTGCCAGTATTGACGGCGCAGCTTCGGCTAATTTAACCACTGCAGACTTAGTGGCTGGCAACGGCTTCTATGCAGCTACTATTGTAGTGGATAGCCTGGGTGCCAGCACTGGCGGCGAAGGTGTAGACGCCCTAATTGGTGTCGAGCGGTTAGTTTTTGGACATGCCGAATCGGGCGACTTTGGATGGTTGCCCAACAATCCAGAGCACGAACAAGACGCGGGTTACACCGTTAATACCTTGGCTGTTTCCAGCCAAGCAGAAAGCTTTAAAAATTGGGATTGGCAAACACATCAAGAGGTCGATAATTTTAAGGTCACCTATACCGGTACTGGCTATAATGACGACATTGCCTATGCAGACGACTCACCATTTACAGCTGGAGACACCACAGTATTTACTGCCGACCAAGCCACAGAATTTAACTTTAACGGCGGTGCAGGTGATGACACATTTACCGGTAGTAGTGCCGATGGCGTGCAAAACTATGCTGTGTATAACGGTGCTGCAGGCGCCTATAGCGTTGACATTGAGCGGGACGCTAGTGGCGATATTTCCTATGTGACCGTAACCCACAATGTGCCCGACGATATGGATGGCACCGGTGTTGACACCCTTTACAATATTGACGGAGCAGTGTTTAGTTATCACACCAGTAGCGAAACGCGGGTTAACTTTACACCCAAGTACGCGTCTCAAGACTGGAATGGCAATAAGGTAATGGAAGTTAGTGGCAGTCGTTATGGCGACCGAGTAGCGCCAGTGGCTACCGACGGATCCACACCGACAGACGTTGCCAGTAGTTTAAATAGTATAAGTAACCTGTTTAGGCCTAATGGCGGAGTAGATACTTTTGATGGTGGTACGACTGTACTGAATGGCGGTGAAGGTGCGGATTGGGTCATGCTTTCTGGCATGCCTACTCGGTACCATTACGTGTGGGATGCGGCCAATCAAGATATTGTGGTGATCGATAAATTAGCCCATGCCTTGGGTGGCGACGGCCATATTACCTTGCAAAATGCCACTACCGGTGGTCTGGGCGCTAACGTAGATTACATTGGTTTTGACGGTCCGTTTTACATGAATTTGGTGTTTAATGACGATGGTAGCTTGCGTACTAAGGCCGACCTAGGCAAAGACGTATTACGTGGCAATGACCAAACCTATACGGCAATGTATGATCAGAGAGACCTGACTGGCATCAATCCAGGTGAGCCAACGCTGTTCTCAGGTTTAGAAGCCCTTGCGACAGATGTTGATGCTGATAACAACGGTTATTGGGATATTACCGAGCTTTCTAAAACAATTGACTATAACGGTGATGGTAGTGCAGATTACAGCGTTGCACCAACCTATTTTGCCAGCTTAGATAGTGATAACAATACTAGCGATATGACCGCCGTTGAAAATTGGTCACATGACATGGAAACTGTTTTGGGTGCTGCCATTACGTTTGACGCAACCACCGACAGCTTGGCCGAGAGTGACTGGAATGGAGAAGGATACCAGCAGCATAAAGAGCTGGGTGACGCGGTTTCACGCGAATCGGTATTTTCGCAAACCTATAACGCCGAGGCAGATTCTTGGCAAGATAATTCTGACGATATCGTATACAGCTATAATCTTTTTGGCTACGGCAGTGATGACCGTTTATTGGGTGGCGACCAAAATGACACCTTTAGTGGAGCGCCAGGCAATGACTATTTTGATGGCCGTGGTGATAAAAAAGGCGACTGGTGGGATGCTTGGAATAACGGTGACGTGGTTGAATACAGTGGTTATTTAGCGCGTTATAGCATTAATAATTTGGTTGACGAGGATGGTAGTATTACCGGAACGGAAGGCTTGAACTATTTCACCGTAGTCGACAGTTTAGCCGCGGCCTTTGGTGGCGATGGCACAGACACCTTAGTGAATATTGAGCGCATTCAATTTTCAGACCAATCCTACTTCCTAAGCATTCGTGACATGACCAATGAATGGGACTCTAATGCCCGTTTAATTGGTACGTCGGGTAATGACGATTTCACAAGCTATACCGCACTGGCTGATAAAGATTACTTTATTAACCCAGGTGCAGGTAATGATCTAATCATAGGTAAAGCAGAAGGCACGGACACTTGGGGCGACGCAGCCGTCTTCGACGGCGCTGCAAACTACTTTGATATCACCGTGAAGAAAGTGACCTTCACTTCGCTGGAAGACTCACTAGAGGCCACTTTGCGGGAGAGGTTTGCCGACACTGACGCAGATAACGACGCCACGGAAACCATAGACCAAGTGGTGGTGACCGATCGTCGTACTTCAGAGGCGGGTGGTTTAGGCGAAAATACTTTATACGGCATAGAGCGTATCGAATTCCAGGCCAACAACCAGTTCACTCAATATGACATTAAGTCGACGCAACAAGATTGGGATGGCGACGGTAAAATTGACGATTTCCGCGGCACCAACTTTGGTGACCGTTTCGACGGTGATGCCGGTGATACCTACATTGAAGCTAGAGGTGGCGATGACATTATTTTGGCCGGTGACGGTGCAGATAACATCAATGCCGGTGGCGGCAATGACTTTGTTAACGGTGGCGACAATGGTGCAGTAGATGACTATGGTTGGGGCGGCCGCGACGAAGTGCAGTTTAAAGAGGCTACCTACGCTCGTGTAGAGGTAGAGGGCGTAAAAATTGTATTGGAGTCAGACGGCACAGCAAAACTTGCCGATGATGGCAGTTGGAAAGTGTATGAATACAGCGGTGACGAAGCGCTTAACTCGTCTGCTGTAACGGTGATGACGGAAGCAGCGCCAGATGATGCAGTTGATGCCTACCTAATCACCGATACGCTACCTAGCGATGAAACCGGGTCAGTGGGTACTAACTTAATCGTTAACGTAGAAGCCATAGGTTTCTCTGATCAGTTCTTGGATTTACAATCGACTACCAGCACATGGGAATGGACCGATTGGTATACCGGTGAAACCTTCTCAGAAAGTTATCAGCGCGGTACGCCGTTTGCCGACACTATTACGGGTGGCAACGGTACCGATACCCTAGAAGGCGAAGCCGGTAACGACTACCTGAGTGCAGGCGCCGGCGGCGACCGCTTACGTGGTGGTGTGGGCGACGATCTCATTGACGGTGGTGCCGACGGCACTAGTGGTGACTCTTGGCGCGACATGGACGTGGCCGAATACGGTGGCATAGAAGCTCGATATACGGTGTACACCGTTAAAGTGGCATTGGATGGCGACGGCAAACCCACGGTCACAGACGGCAAATACAATGTGTACGACACAGGTACTGTGGTCACTGCCGACAGTGTGGCTAGCATGACAAGTTACAATGTTACCCAAGGCGCAGTGCCCGACGGCGTGGGCGATTTAAGCACGGCCTTTATTGTTTCAGACGCGTTAATGTCTGCCTTAGGTGGCCATGGCGATGACCTACTCATTAACGTTGAACAAGCTCAATTTAGTGACGGTCAAATGGACCTTGGCTTTAGAGTGATGCGTCAAGACTGGGACGGCGACGGCAATCTCGACATGGTAGAAGTGCTGGGTACCGATGGCGCTGACAACATGACCGCTGCGGCCTGGGGTGACGGTACCGATGCTAACTCAGATGGTGAATCTGACGACGTAGCCCTAGAAAACCAATTGCGCGGCAAGGGTGGTAACGATGTCATTGAAGGGGGCTCTGGCGGTGACCGTATTTCCGGTGGCGCAGGCAACGACTTTATTGATGGTGGTGCTAACGGCACTGTAGACGACTGGGGTTTTATCCCTAAAGACGAAGCCATGTACGACGGCGCTAGCCGTAACTTCACGGTAACCACCTATACTTATACAGCCGGCGCAACCACTGATGACAATACGGCCATCGAAGCCGCCGTGGCTAACACGGGCCACACAGGAACATTGGTGTCTGGTCAATATACGGTGGTGGCCGACAGCTTGCCTGATGCCATGGGTGGTGCAGGTACCGACGTACTGACTAACATCGAGTTCCTAGCTTTCCAAGATGCCTTTGTACCATTAGCTATGGAAGAGTGGATTGATTACCAAACCATTGATGGTGTACAAACCGAAGTCAGGCGCTTTGTAAAGGGTACCGATGCGGCAGACACCATCAATGGTGGCGATGGTAACGATGATCTGTGGGGTAACAGTGGCGACGACACCATTACAGCCGGCGCAGGTGGCGACTTTATTCAAGGTGGTGCAGGTGATGACATTATCGATGGTGGTAGTGACGGCGTCGACGAATGGAGTGGTCAAATTATTGGTGACCGGGTTAAATACGACGGCGACTACGGTCAATTTGAAATTGAAGACACCTTAGTGAGTGGCGTATCGACCCTGATTGTTACAGACACCGAAGTGGACGGCGAAGGCCAAGACACCATTACCAATGTGGAGATTTTAGAGTTTGATGACCGCGTTATTCGTGTCGGCGTAGAGCAATTTACCCACTATGCGCAAGATGGCGAAACCGTACGTAATATCCATTACGATGGTTCTATATTCGGTGACACGGTCACGGGTACGTCGGCCTCGGAATACATGGACGGCGGTGACGGTGCAGATACCCTTTATGGTTTAGCGGGTCCCGACACCTTCAATGGTGGAGCCGGTAACGATACCATTTATGGTGGTGAAAACGGCCTTGATGAATGGGGTAACGCAGGTCAAGATGTGGCGGAATTTAGTGGGGCGCAGAGCCGTTACACCGTAACCCACTACGACTCTGCAGGCTCGGCAGCCACCAGCTACCAAGCTGATGGTTATATGACGGTGGAAGACACCAATACCACAGAGGGTGAAGCCGAAGGTACAGATACCTTGTACGGCATTGAGTCCCTCAGTTTTGACGGTGACTATGTTAGTTTCCTTAGCAGCAATACCTTTGTAGACTTCGACGGCGATGGTATTGCCGATGTCGGTGATCAACGGGGTACCAGTGGTTCTGACGAGCTAGTGGGCCAAGACATTGACGAAACGCTCGATGGTGCAGGCGGCAACGATATTCTTTGGGGTAACGGTGGTTCCGACTTTATCTTGCCAGGTTTAGGCACCGATTATGTGATTGGTGGTGCCGATGGTGTGGCCGACAAGTTTGGCCGCAGTGACCCAGACGTGGTTAAACTAGCAGGCAATAAGTCTAGCTACACCTATACGGAAACAGGTACCTATTGGTTTGCCCAAGACGCCGATGGCAACTTTGCGATTGATGATGCGGGCACACTGCTGGTCTACGGAGCGACAGCCGAAACCGGTATTTTGGCAGATAGCGCCATTGCCGAAGGTTATACCAAGGTGGGCTTAGTTCTCTTTGCAAACGCAGATGCCACAGACGTTAACTACATTGCACAAGTAGAACGCATAGAATTTCTCGATGGTGTAGGCCGGTTTGATGCTGAACTGAAGGCCGAAGACATTGACTATGATGGCGTAGCAGATACGGCTCAAATGGTTGGTGCCATGGGCGCAGACACCTTCACCGAAGCAAACATTGATGCCAGCTTACTGCCTGAGTGGGCCGATGCTGCAGCGGTATTTGCGGCCGATAACTTTATCGACGGTGGTGCAGGCGCAGATACTATAGAGACAGGTGCGGGTGATGACACCATTGAAACAGGTGCCAAAACTGGCGATGCCGACGATAAGGTTGACGGCGGCACAGGTAACGACACCGTGTACATGGCGGGTGTTGAAGCCAACTGGTTTAAAGAAGATGGCACCGGTGATTATGTGGGTTATGACGCTTGGACCAGTACCAACGGTACCGGCGATGCTACAGACGACGACTTCACTGTTTATTTGAAGAACGTAGAAGGTTTAGAGTTTAGTGATGGTTTCTTAGGCCTAACCATAAATACGCTTAACGTTGATATTGACGAAGACGGTGTGGTAGATGAATACGTGATCAAGGGCACAGCTAATACTGGCTTTGCCGATGGTGTGTATGAGGAATTAACGGCCACAGCCGGTGCGCACACAGACACCATAGACGGTGGCGCTGGTGATGACTTGATTAGTACCGGTGACGGCGCAGATACCTTAATTGGTGGTGCAGGTAGTGACTTTATGATCGGTGGTGCGAATACCGGCACAGACGATTCAGGCAATGCCTTAAAAGACACCGCCGTGTACGATGGCCGTAGTACTAACCTTGATGCCGATGGTGACGGCACCAATGAAGCTAGTTTGCAATACACCGTAGCCAATGTGGGTGTGGCTATACGCACCGCAGTGGATGCTACTACCGGGGCAGAAACCTTTATTGATGGTGATACCAATAACCGCCCAGACATCTACACGTCGGCTACTGCCGTGTATGTGGCTCAGGCAGACCAAACCGTTGCCGCCGCCAATAGTGGCGATATAGACGGCGACGGCACAGTCGACACGGTGTTTTTGGATACTAATAACGACGGTACTAATGACACCTACTTTATCGACGAAGGTCAAGACGGCAAAGCCGATACCTTTGACAGTCAGGACGACACCGACTTTAGTGCTGCCACCATGACCATAGATCTGGCCCACAACCTGGTGGTTACCGATGCCGCCACTAGCACTACCACCATGCGCTTCGATGTGGATAAGGTGGAGCAGGTGTATACCGTGTCTAATTCAGAAGACAGCACCGAACTCGACTACCTTATTGGCGTTGAAACCATTGAATTTACCGACACCATGGTCAATTTGGGTGTTAAGGAATCGAGCACTACCACCTTCTCCTTAGCGACGGGTTTAACCAATCTCACTAATTTAGATGGATCGACCTTTGCTGATCACCTACACAGCGATGCCGGTACCGACATCATGCAAGGCGGTGGTGGTTTGGATGAGTTCTGTTTTGAAGCGGGTAGTGGTGCCGACCAAATTCTCGACTTTAATACCACTGGCGTTGCCAGCGTTGCCGATGGAACGGTAGACACGTTTGAGAAACTACTCATTGTGCGTGATGTCAACGGCAGTGGTATAACCACGGAGGCTAACGCTTTATCTAGGGTAACTTCTACCGCCGATGGCGCGCTAGTGAACCTCGGTTCTACGACCACTGATGGTGTGACTACTGCCAACACAATTTTGTTGGTGGGTATTGATGCCGATACCTTAACCGTAGATCATTTTGAAATTGCCGACCCCGTTCTAATGGACGTGATGTAAACCAATAATAATAGCAAGGATAGGATAGGAGATAGCAATGGCTAGTTATTCAGGCAATTCAATTAGCGGCGCAACATTGGCAGTACCTTTGCAAACGGACATCAGTGACCAATTGCAAACATCCACAGAAGTGGATTACTTTAAGATATCCGGTGCGGATATCACCGTTGACTCCCTCATTACGCTTAATTTTGGTGTGGCGGCAGCCAGTAGCAACAATGAATATACCGTATCCATTGTTGACCAAGCTGGCGTAAGCCTTGCTGCCACCAGCACCGGCCAGAACACAACCCTGACCTATCAGGCCACGGCTGGTGTGACTTATTATGCCAAGGTAGTGGCGGGTGATAGCTACAACGACGCCGATTATAGCCTTAATGTTGCAGTACAAGGCACGGCCGAAGTTGAGGGTAGCAATGGCAATGATAGCCAAGCCAATGCCAATGCGCTGGTAGAAAATGTTGACTATACCGGTAGCCTAGCCAGCACCTCAGATGTGGATGTGTTTGCCTTTACCACCGGTCCCGCCGGCGGTACCGTGTTACTCTCTGTGGGCGCCGCATCGACAGCCAGCACGTCCTTTTATGACATCAAGTTGACCAATGATGCGGGTACCACTATCGTCGACAGCTCTTACGAACCCATGAGCACCACGGTGACGGGGTCATCAGACGGCAGTTTAAGCTTCGACATCACAGACAGCTCAGGCCAAACGCCCCAAGGCACCTACTTCCTGACTATCTCTAACAACGCCGCTGCGGCCACCCCAGACACCAAATACACCATTAATTTGGCCGGTACGTCTGAGTTGTCCAGCACCGCGAACACCCACGATTATAACAATGCGCCTACCGTGACGATGGGCAGCATGACCTCCACGGCTTATGGCAGCACCAAGGTTAGTGACGAAACCTTGTCTGTTAACATGGGTTCGTCGGTTAATCTTAGTGATATCATTAGCGCCGCCGATGCCGACAGTTCAAACACCACTAACGGCACCATTAAAAGCTATGTGGTGGCATTGTATGACACCAGTTCACCTGTTAGTTACACCGGCAGTGAATCCACGTTTGATGGTTACATTAGCTTTGGTAGCACACCCACTTATGTCAGTGGCATGGCCACCCAAGGCGCAGTTTTTTTTGCCTCCATAAGCGCTGCCGACTTTGCCAACGCCAAGTACTATGCAGGTACCAGCGCCAATACCCAAACCTTGTATGTGGCCGTCGTTGATAGTTCTGGTTCCAGTAGTTTAACCTCCACTACTATGGCTAATCCACTTGATACCAGTGGCTTTGTGACCATGGCGGTGGCCTCCACCGATGCCAGTGTGAGTGTGGTTTCGGCCGGTACAACGGCCCTCAAAGAAGGTAATTCCACGGCAACTTATACAGACACACTCACCATTTCTGTGGCCGGCGATAGCCAGCCTAGCAGTGGTAGCGTGGTGGTGGTTTTGGACCCAGGCGATGACCTGAGCATTGCCGGCGATGCCCTTACGGCCTCTAATGCCGTCACCCTTAACGCCGCCAACAGCTACACTACTACCGTGACAGTCGTGGCCAAAAGTGATGCCATTACCGAACTTGCCCATACGGGTTCTCTAAGCTTTACTACCAGCAGTAGCGACAGCGCCTTTTATAACTTGTCGATAGATGGCTTGAGCTACACCATCACCGAACAGGTGGCCAGCTTTGCTATTGGCACAGTCACCTACAGTGATGAAGCTACCTCTGTACTGGAAGGCACTGCGAGTCGCACCGGTACATATACCATTACGGCGACAGACATTCCCGAAGACACTACCCTAAATGTGAGTGTCACCGGCACCGGTTTGGATGTGGTGGGCAGCTCATTGTTAGCCTTTACCTACGACAGCGGCAATGACGTCACTCAAACGGTAACCTTCAGTGCCGAAGACGACGCCACAGAAGAACCGTCCCCCCATACCGGTACCCTAAGTCATACGGTGGTTGATGGCGATGGTGACCCATTGAGCCAATATACCGGCGCCGTGGCCGATGCCTCGGCCAGTATCACGGATAACGATGACCAAACCGCGCCTACCTCCTCGGTTGCAGAAGCCACCATTACCAACGCCGGTAGCGCGGTAGTGCAAAGTACAGAAGCTGGCACGGCCTATTTGGTGAACACCACGGTTACTGTCACCGATGTCGCCAGTATCACCAGCGCCGCCGATACCTCTTGGAACACGGCAAGTGTAGATTCAGCGGCTACCAATACTAATATTGCCGCCACCGGTTTAGTGGATGGCACTTATAAGGTGTACACCACTGACGCTAGTGGCAACTTGTCCAACGCATCAGCCAGCGTTTTAACTATTGATAGCACTACACCTATGCTCACAGGCGTTGCAGTGTCTGTGGACAACGTGATTGATTCAAGCGATGCAGATTTAACAGCGGTCGCTTTCACCGGTACCACCAGTGACGTTGACGATAGCGACAGTGTGAGTGTCACCATTGGTGGTGTAAATGCCATTGTGGTGGTCACAAATAATGCGTTTAGTGGCACGGTTGACCTTTCTGCAGTGGCCGACAGTAGCAGCTTGTCCATCTATGGTGGTGTGGGTTCCAGTGCCAGCGTGCCATTGCAATACAGCGCTAGCTTTATCAAAGACGTGGTTGGTCCTAGTGTTGACAGTGTGGCTATCTCTTCAGTCACCGGTATCCAAAACAACCGCTTGAATACCGGTGATGTGGTTAGTGTTACGGTGACTATGGATGATGCAACGGTGGTTACAGGCACTCCTGTAATGGCGTTAACCATAGGTAGCGCCAGCACCAATGCCACCTATGCCAGTGGCACAGGGTCCACCAGCCTCGTATTCCAGTACACCGTGCTGGCAAACGACGCCGACAGCGACGGCATTAGCATTACTGCCAATGCGTTAAGTTTATCCGGCGGCAGCCTAGCAGATGCCCGTGGCAACGCGGCCACATTAACCCATAGTGCTGTAACCGATAATGCCAGCTATTTAGTAGATGCTGTTGCCCCAAGTGTGGCAAGTGTTGTCTTTACCAGCGCCATTGGCGCAGAAGCCAATACACTAGGTTCTGGCGATACTTTAGACATTACCGTCACCATGAGCGAAGCCACCACCGTAACGGGTGTACCACAGCTAGCCTTAGAGGTAGGTACAGGCGCAGGCACGGCCAGTTATATTAGTGGTAGTGGCACGACCAGCTTAGTCTTCCGTTATACCGCCACTTTGGGTGATACGGATACCGATGGCGTAAGCATCGCGGACAACCAACTCAGCCTCAACAGCGGCACCCTCACCGATGCGGCCGGTAACCCAGCCACCCTAAACCACAGCGCAGTGGCAGCAGACAGCAACTATATGGTCGATGCCACTAAAACTTACGACGCCCAAATTATCACCAGTGCTACCCAAGGGATTACTGGATTAGATGTGGAGTTGTGGGATGTTGATGGCGCTACAGAAACTAAGCTGGCAACCCTAACGGCCACCAATGGTGAAATTTCTATCGATAGCTTAGTCACCTTTGATATGATCAAACTTTCTGAACCAGCAGCATACTCCGATAAAGCAATTAATGTTTTTGATGTATTAGCCACAGTTGGCCATATTGTCGGAAATAGTGTGCTTACAGGCCAAGCGCTGCAAGCGGCGGATGTTACTAACGACGACAATGTTAATTTGTTTGATGTGCTGGCTTTGGTGGACCATATTGTCAATGATGACAAAAATATTGATACTTACGACTTAATTGATAGCAGCGGCGCTCGAGTGACTCAGGTGGCTAGCCTAAGCAGTGGTACAGCGCCACAGTATCAGCTTATAATGAACGGTGATGTTGTTGTTTCATCTGATGATTTCTTTGCCGATATGTACCTTGGTAACCTAGATATCAGCTAAATATACAGCCATAATTTAATTTTCAGGAACTTAATAATAGATAAGGAAAGCTAATGTCCAATACCCCAGAGTACCTAGTAGACCAAGTACAAAATGTAAATGTACAAGGCCCTTTAGTCACCGTTACCTACGGCCGTAGCGCACCAGGCCCAGACGATAAGGCCAGCGAGTTGGTAGAAAAGTTACAAGTGACCATGACCACACCCAATTTTATTAATACGGTCAATGCCCTCAACCAAATTGTTAAACGCATGTCTGAGCAAAAGAAATCTCAACAAGAAGCTGCAGCGGTAGAAACTGACGCAGGAGCAGAAACTGAGGCTAGTGAGGACTAAGCCCCTTTTTAAAGCCCCTCCCTTAACCTGCATCACACCTTGCGATGCAGGACAATAAACCATTAAATTAGGAATTGTTCCTAGAAGTTAGCACTAAATTTAATGATATTATACGCATATATAGTCATTTAATTTGGTAATTCCTATGGCCGACATCACAGGCACTAGCGACCACGATGCCTTAGACGGTACCACTTCAGCAGACACCATCGACGGCGGTTCGGGTAACGACACCATTAATGCCGGCGCAGGCAACGACACAGTTACAGGTGGCTTAGACAAAGACACCATTAACCTAGGTGCTGGCGACGACATTTATAAGCTCAGCAAAGTCGACTTGGTTGACAATAGTGACTTTTATGGCAATTGGCAGTATTCGCAAATAAAAGATATTGTTGACGGTGGTGCCGGTACGGATACCATTCAAATAGTAGATCAACAGGTCAATTATGACCTGACCCGAGCGCAGTTGAGTAATGTTGAAAAATTATTAGCTGCGAATTCCTACCGTAGTAAAATTGCTTTAACTGCAGAGCAAATAGCGCAGTTTAGTGAAATTGATACTTCATACTACGGTAATAATCCGCCGCATCGCTGGCGATGTCGATTTGTT